>Ga0111538_10003707_pt1 | contig 21294 bp, 18 predicted proteins | sample SoiMethybrSBSTD1_FD_79669 | JGI IMG/M metagenome (GOLD analysis project Ga0111538, IMG submission 79669) | Bulk soil microbial communities from a Populus tree surrounding site in Tennessee, USA - Soil MetaG P. TD hybrid SBSTD1 (version 2)... | ecosystem: Environmental > Terrestrial > Soil >... | reverse complement strand
GTGGTCGCCGGGACGGCGGCGCTGCTCGCGATGGCGGCCGCGTTCGCCGTCGGGCTCGGCGCGCTGATCCGGCGCGGCAGTGTCGCCGTGACCACCGCGATCGTGGTGGTGGTGCTGCCGTACCTGCTCGCGGTGACGGTCCTGCCGCCCGGCGCCGCGCGCTGGTTGCTCACCTGGACGCCCGCCGCGGCGTTCGCCCTGCAGCAGAGCACGCCCGAGTACCACCAGGTCGCGAACCTCTACGCGCCGGTGGCCGGCTACTTCCCGCTCGCGCCGCTGACCGGGTTCGCGGTGCTCGTCGGGTGGGCCACCGTCATGCTCGGCCTGGCCACGCTCCGCCTGCGCCGGAGCGCGGCGTGACCGCGGCGGCGGACCGCGGGGTCCGCGCGGCGCCGGTGGCGGGCCGGCGGACCGCCGCGGCCCTTCGAACGGCGACGCACGCCGAGTGGACGAAGCTGCGGACGACGGCCGGACCGGCGTGGCTCCTGCTCGCCACCGTCGCCGTCACCGTGGGGCTCGGCGTTCTCGCCGCCGCGACCGTCACCTGCCACACCGCCGAGGCGTGCCTGGTGGACCCGGCTCGGACCAGCCTCACCGGCGCCCAGCTCGGCCAGGCCGTCGTCGCGGTTCTCGGCGTCGCGATGGTGGGTGGGGAGTACGGCACCGGAATGATCCACGTGACGCTGGCCGCGGTTCCGCGGCGGCCGGTGCTACTGGCGGCCAAGGCGGCGGTGCTCACCGCGCCGGTGATCGCGGTCGCCGTCGTCGCCGTGGCCGGGTCCCTCGTCGCGGGCCGGCACTACCTGCCGGCCCTCGATCTCGGCGACGGTGCTGTGCGGCGGGCCGCGACCGGCGCGGTGCTGTACCTGACGCTGATGGCCCTGCTCAGCCTCGGCATCGCCACCGCCGTGCGCAGTTCGGCCGGCGCGACGGGCATCGTGCTCGCGCTGTGCTACGCGTATCCGCTCGTCGTGAAGGCCGTCCCGGACCGGGACTGGCAGCGCCACCTCGAGCAGGCCGGCCCGACCACGGCGGGGCTGGCGGTCCTGGCGACGACGGGTCTGCGGGAGCTGCCCATCGACCCGTGGCGGGGGCTGGCCGTGCTCGCCGCCTGGTCGGCGGCCGCGATGCTGGCCGGCGGCCTGGTGCTGCGCTACCGCGACGGTTAAACCGGTGGTCGGTGCGGGGGCGCCGTGCCAGGATCGGAGATCGACCCACGAGGAGAGGACAGGACCATGCGAGCAGCTTCCACGCTCCGGACCCCTGACCGTCCCATCGTGGAGTTGCGTGTTGTCCTTCCTGAACCTCGGCGTCGTCGCCCATGTTGACGCCGGCAAGACCAGCCTGACCGAACGCCTGCTCTTCGAGGCCGGCGTCCTCGCCGAGCTCGGCAGCGTCGACGCGGGCACCACCCGCACCGACTCGATGGAGCTCGAGCGCCGGCGGGGCATCACCATCCGCTCGGCGGTGACCTCGTTCGCCCTCGACGGCCTGACCGTCAACCTGCTGGACACACCCGGCCACCCCGACTTCATCGCGGAGGTCGAGCGGTCGCTGGCCGTGCTGGACGCCGCGGTGCTCGTCGTGTCGAGCGTGGAAGGTGTCCAGCCGCAGACCGTGGTGATCTGGCGTGCGCTGCGTCGCATCGGCGTGCCGACGGTGCTGTTCCTCAACAAGGTCGACAGGGCCGGCGCCGACGTCGCCGCGACGCTGGCACAGGCCCGGCGCCGGCTCACCCCGCACGTGGTGATGCTCACGGCCGTCGACGGTGCCGGGCGGCGGGACGCGGCGGTGCGTGCCCTGGGTCTGGACGCCGAGCCGGTGGTCGAGGCGGTCGCCGACGTGGACGAGGCGGTGCTGGGCGCGTGGCTCGCCGGCCGCCGGCCGAAGCCGCGGACGATCCGGCGGGCGATCCGGCACGCGGTGTACCGGGGCGCGATCACGCCGGCCGTGTGCGGTTCGGCGATGACGGGTGCCGGCGTCGAGGAACTGCGCCGGGTGCTGGTCACCCTGCTGCCGCGGGCCTTCGGCGCCGTCGCTTCCAACGGTTCGGCGGCCGGCACCGTGTTCGCCGTCGACCGCGACGAGCGGGGCCGGCGCGCGTGGGTCCGGCTGTGGTCCGGGCAGGTGCGCGTGCGGGACCGGGTCACGTTCGGCGGATCCCGACCGGAGCGGATCACCGACGTCGCCGTCAGCGAGCCGGGCGGCGTCGCGAGCCGGCCGGCGGCCGGTGCGGGGCAGATCGCGGTGCTGCGGGGCGTCTCGGCCCGGATCGGCGAGCCGCTCGGGCAGCCGCCGGCGCGGCGGGCCTACAGCTTCCCGCCGGCCACCGTGCGGGCCCTCGTCGAACCCGTAGACCCCGCACAGCGCGTGGCGATGTTCGCCGGCCTGACCGAACTCGCCGACGAGGACCCGCTGATCGAACTGCGGATCGACGAGAGCGTCGGCGAGGCGGTGATCAACCTGCACGGCGAGGTGCAGAAGGAGGTCCTCGGATCGCTGCTGGAGGAGAGGTTCGGCGTCCGGACCGCGTTCTCGCGCACGTCGACCGCCTGCATCGAGCGGGTCGTCGGCTGCGGGGCGGCCACGGACCGGATCGGTGAGCGGGGCAACCCGTACCTGGCCGGCATCGGGCTCACCGTCGAGGCCATGCCCGTGGGGCACGGGGTCGAGTTCAGCTCCGGAATCGAGCGCGGCCGGTTGCCGGCGTCGTTCATCACCGCGACCGAGGAGGGGGTCCGGGCCGCCCTGCGCCAGGGCCTGCGCGGCTGGCCGGTCGACGACTGCCGGGTGGCGATGACCTCGTCGCAGTACTACCCGCGGCAGAGCAGGCCGCACCAGAAGTTCGACAAGTCGATCTCCAGCGTGGCCGCCGACTTCCGCAACCTCGCCCAGGTCGTGGTCACGGCGGCGCTGCGCCGGGCCGGTACCCGCGTGTGCCAGCCGATCGAGCGGTTCGAGCTCGACCTGCCCCAGCACGCCCACGGCCCGGTGGCGGCGCTGCTCGGCCCGCTGACCGCGCTGGTTCTCGACGCGTCGATCGCCGACGGCACCGCCCGGCTGGCCGGGCACGTGCCGTCGGCCCGGATCCCGGAGCTGGCCGGAGCGCTGCCCGACCTCACCGGCGGCGAGGGCATCCTGGTGACCAGGTTCGACCACTACGCACCGGTCCCCGGCGACCGGCCGCCCACGCTGCGCCGGCGCGGACCCGACCCCGGCGACCGCGCGGCCTGGTTCCGCGCCGTTCCGCGGTGACCGGATCAGGACGGCCCGGCGAATTCCGTGGGCGGCACGGGTTCGGCGTTCACCGTCGTCGTCCCGGGCCTGCGCGCGTCGGTGCGGCCGTCTGCGCGGCGGCGGGCCGCGCGGCAGGCGACGCAGCGGGCCGGCCCGGAGTAGAGCGACCCACCGGCCACCTCGAACCACCATTTCTGGTCGGCCGCCGTCCAGACCTGTTCGGAACCGCAGTCGCAGCAGGTGAACTGGATGTCCTCGAAGAAGTCCCGGTAGGTGCCGTCGGCCTCGCGCAGCACCTCGGGATAGGGCGGGATCCTGCCGGGGTCGACGCGAGCGCCCCTGGCCCGGCGGGCCGCCAGCCGCTCGGCCGCCTCCCGGACCTCCGTCTCGCGCACGTACCTGGCCGTGCGGCGGTTCTTCTTGGCCATGCGCCCACTCTGTCGAGCCGCGTCAAGGCGAGCGGCGGCGGCGTGCGTCAACGGGGAACATTGTCCATGCTCCAGCAGGCAGGAATTTCCCCGTTGACGCAGGCATGCCCGTCCCTGCCTCGACGCGTCGTGTAGCCGGCGTCCGGGTCAACGACCCTCCTGCTGCCCGACCACTCGCCGGGCAGCAGGCCCCCGATGCGTACCGCGTCAACGACTACGGTGGTGGATGGAGGCGACGGTGCCCAGGGCTTTCACCGGTACTTGGTCGGCACTTTTGGCGTCCGATTGGAGGGCCGGTGTTCGGTGACCTGGTTCGGGTGAGGCGGCGGCAGCTGGGCTTGTCGCAGGAGGAACTCGCCGAACGGTCAGGCATCGGCGTGCGCAGCATCGGCAAGATCGAGGCAGGGAAGATCGTAAATCCGCGGCCGGCCACGGTGCGGCGGTTGGCGGAGGCCTTCGGGCTCACCGGGAGCGACCGCGACCGCTTCTACGAGGCGGCGTCGGGTGCCGACGGCGCCGCGGCGGTACGGGCCGCGGCGGCGCCCGCGCAGCTCCCGGCCGACGTCGCCGCGTTCACCGGTCGCAAGGCGCACCTCGACAGTTTGACCGCGGTCCTGGACCGCGACGACGCACTCGACGACGCCAAGCGGCCGGCCGCCGTGGTGATCAGCGCGATCGCCGGCACGGCAGGCATCGGCAAGACCGCGCTCGCGGTCCACTGGGCGCACCGGGTGCGGCACCGGTTCCCCGACGGCCAGCTGTACGTGAACCTGCGGGGCTTCCATCCCAGCGGGTCGGTGACGCACCCGGCCCAGGCGATGCGGGGCCTGCTCGAGGCGCTCGACGTGCCACGGCAACGGATCCCCGGCGACCTCGACGCGCAGGCCGCCCTCTACCGCAGCGAGCTCGCCGACCGTCGGATGTTGATCGTGATCGACAACGCGCGCGACGCGGAACAGGTGCGCCCGCTGCTGCCCGGCACCCCGGGCTGCTTCGTGCTGGTGACCAGCCGCAGCCAGCTCACCAGCCTGGTCGCCGTCGAGGGCGCCCACCCGTTGACCCTCGACCTGCTCACGCAGGACGAGGCGTGGCAGCTGCTCGCGCGTCGGCTCGGCCGGGACCGGCTGACCGCGGAGCCGGAGGCGACCGAGGAGCTCATCACGCGGTGCGCCCGGCTGCCGCTCGCGCTGGCGATCGTCGCGGCGCGGGCCGCCACCAACCCCGACTTCCCGCTGCACGTGATCGCCACCGAGCTGCGCGACAGCGACAATCGGCTGGACGCCTTGTCCGACGAGGACCCGTCCGGTGACATCCGGGCGGTGTTCTCCTGGTCGGTGGCCACCCTCGGCCCTGCCTCGGCGCGGATGTTCCGGCTCCTCGGGCTGCACCCCGGGCCCGAGGTGTCGGTTCCGGCGGCGGCCAGCCTCGCCGGCGAGCCGGTGTCCGAGGTGCGGCCGATGCTGGCCGAGCTGACGAGGGCCCACCTGATCGTCGCGGCGAGCCCGGGCCGCTACACGCTCCACGACCTGCTCCGCGTGTACGCGGGTGAACTGGCCGAGAGCACCGAACCCGACGACGAACGCCGGGCCGCCCAGCACCGGATGCTCGACCACTACCTGCACACCGCGCACGCGGCCGACCGGTTGGTGGATCCGCACCGGGACACGTTCGCGCTCTCCGAGCCGCTCGCCGGCGTCACGCCGGAGCCGCTGGCGAACTACCAGCAGGCGATGGCGTGGCTGACCACGGAGCACCCGGTGCTCACCGCGGCCGTCGGGTACGCGGCGTCGCACGGCTTCGACGTCCACGCCTGGCAGCTCGCCCGGGCGATCGCCGAGTCCCTGGACCGGCGCGGTCACTGGCGCGACTGGATCGACACCCAGTACACGGCGCTGGCCGCGGCCCGCCGGCTCGGCGATCCGTCGATGCAGGCCGACGCCCACCGGACGCTCGCCCGGGCCGCCACCCGCCTGGGGCACTACGACGACGCGCACACCCACTACCAGCACGCGCTGAGTATCTACGTCGAGGCCGATGACGCGGCCGGTCGGGCGCACACACACAACAGCATCGCCGAGGTGTGGGAGCGGCAGGGCAGGTACCAGGACGCGCTCGACCACGCACAGTTGGCCCTCGACCTGCACAGCGGCGCGGGTCACCTGCGGGGCAAGGCGGCGGCGCTCAACGCCGTCGGCTGGTACCACGCCCAACTCGGGTCCTACCACGCCGCGCTCGCCGCGTGCGAGCAGGCGCTCCGCCTGCTGGAGGAACTCGGCGACCGCTACGGGGTGGCCGCGACGTCCGACAGTCTCGGCTACGCCCACCACCGTCTCGGCGACTACAACCGTGCGCTCGCCTGCTACGGCTATTCGCTCGACCTGTTCCGCGACCTCGGCGACCGCTACTGGGAGGCCACGCTGCTGACCCGCATCGGCGAGACACGGTGGGCCAGGGGCGAAGCGGGCGGTGCCCGCGACGACTGGCAGCAGGCGCTCACCATCCTCGACGAACTCGCCCATCCCGACGCCGACCAGGTCCGCCGCCTCCTCGCCGGGTAGCGTCCCGTCGTCCTCATCCACCGGGACGACTTTCGTGCGCCCCTCGGACCGGCCGATGCGTGCGCAATGACTACTGGATGACCGTCGTCCTGCAGAGCGTCTGACCCTGATCGCTGCGACACAATCCAGTCGTACGTCGGACGTACGTCCGGCGCCGAACCTTGCACGATCGCAGGTCAGGTGGTCAGGCTGCGGACCAACGCGTCGAGTTCGCGCATCAGGCGCTCGGTGCGCTGCGTGCCGTACGCCCGCTCGACCGCGGTGTGGTGCTCCGCGGCCCGCCTGTCGAGCCGGGCGATCAGGTCGCGGCCGAGGTCGGAGAGGTACACCGCGACCCGGCGCCTGTCGATCACGTCCTGCCGGCGGTAGACCAGCGCCGCGTCAACCAGCCGGTCGACCGCCTTGGTGAGGGTCGGATGCGGCATCAGCACGGCCTCGGCGAGGTCGCTCATCGAGTGGCCGCGGCCGTCGGACAGCGCCCGCAGGATCCGCCAGTGCTCGACGCTGACCCCCTCGGCGGCCAGCGCGTCGGCGAGCCCCCGGTTGACCTCGCGTTCGGCCTCCGTGAGCAGGTACGCCAGGTGCGCCCGGAGGCCGGTCTCCGCCAGTCCCATGGCCACCTCCGTACCGACGCGGCGGCGAGCCCGGGGATCTATGCGGCACGCCTGGAAGAGAAGATACTCGGCCGGTGGCCGACGACGTCACGATGATCACCGACCCGATGGAGGCCCGGCTGCTGGCGCCGGAGGCGCACCGGGTGGTCCGGGTCGGGCTGATCGTGCCGACGTCCGGCACCCTCGGGATGATCGCCCCGGCGGCGCTGAACTGCGCGGCGCTCGCGGCGGCGGAGGTCAACCGGGCCGGCGGGATCCTGGGCCGCCGGGTGGAGCTGGTCGTGATCGACGGCGGCGGGCCGCCGTCCGCGGTGGCGGCCGGCGTCGCCGGCCTCGTGCGCGACGCCGCGGTGACGGCACTGGTCGGGACGCATGCCAGCGACGTCCGGGTGGCCACGACGCGGGCCGTCGGCGGGGTGGTGCCGTACGTCTACACGCCGCCGTACGAGGGTGGCGAGCGCACGCCGGGGGTGTTCCTGCTCGGCGAGACCCCGGACCGGCAGCTGCGCCCGGTGCTCGACTGGCTGGTGACCCGCCGCCGGGCCCGTCGCTGGTTCCTGCTCGGCAACGACTACGTGTGGCCGCGCCGGGTGCACGCCGCCGCCCGCCGGTACCTGCGCCGCGCCGGCGCCGACGTGGTCGCCGACCGGTACGTACCGCGCGGCACCGTCGACGCCGGGCCCCTGGTCGAGGCCGTCGGTGCCGCCCGGGTCGACGCGGTGCTGCTCAGCCTGGTCGGCAGCGACCTGGTGGAGTTCAACCGGACGTTCGCGGCGAGCCGGTGGAGCGGGCAGGTGCTGCGGCTGTGCGGCGCCCTGGAGGAGAACGGGCTGCTGGGCGCCGGCGGCGACGACAGCGGCGAGCTGTACGCGGCCATGGGCTACTTCGCGGCGGTGGCGACCGAGGCCAGCCTCGACTTCGCCGCCCGCTACACCGACCGGTTCGGGCTGCACGCTCCGCCTCTCAACGGTCACGGCGAGGGCTGCTACGACGGGGTCCGCCTGCTCGCCGCGCTCGCCGAGCGAGCCGGGTCGTTGGCCGTGCGCGCGGTCGAGGCGGTCGGCGACGGCACGACCCTGACCGGTGGTCGGGGCCAGTTCACGCTGCGCGACAGGCACGCGGTTCAGCCGGTGTATCTGGCCCGCGCGGACGGCCTCGACTTCGACGTGCTGAAGGCCTTCTAAACCTTGCCAATGAAATCTTTTCTATTTCAAGCTTTTTGGTTATGGTGCGCTCATCGGTGATCTCCCGGGAGGAGTGGCGCCATGGCGCAGCCACCAGAGGTAGAACGCACGGCCGCTGACGATCCGCAGCTGCGGCAGTTCGGTTACCAGCAGGAGCTGAGCCGCTCGCTCAGCTTCAGCGACCTGCTGATCTACGGCCTGATCTTCATGGTGCCGATCGCGCCGTTCGGCATCTTCGGCAGTGTGTTCCAGGGCTCCGGCGGGATGGTCGCCCTGGCGTACGCCATCGGCATGGTCGCGATGATGTTCACCGCCCTGTCGTACGCCCAGATGGTGCGCGCCTTCCCGATGGCCGGCTCGGTGTACAGCTACGCCGGACGGGGCATCGCGCCACCCGTCGGGTTCCTCGCCGGCTGGGTGATCCTGCTCGACTACGTGCTCGTGCCCGGGCTGCTGTACCTCGTCGCCGCCGTGGCGATGCACTCGCTGTGGTCGGCGCTGCCGGTGTGGCTGTACCTGGCCATGTTCGTCGTGCTGAACACGGTGGTGAACTACTTCGGCATCAAGATGACGGTCCGGGTCACCCAGGTGATGATCGTCGCCGAGCTGATCGTACTCGCCATCTTCCTGGTGATCGGCCTCGTCGCCCTCGGCCAGGGCAAGGGGAACGGCGGCGGGTGGGACGCGCTGTACAACAGCGACACGTTCTCCTGGTCGCTGATCTTCGGCGCGGTGTCGATCGCGGTGCTCTCGTTCCTCGGCTTCGACGGGATCTCCATGCTCGCCGAGGAGAGCCGGGTCGACGCCCGCCGGATCGGCCGCGCGATGGTCGTGGCGCTGCTGCTGGCCGGCGTGCTGTTCATCGTGCAGACCTGGGTGGCGGGCCTTCTGGTGCCCGATCCCCAGGGCCTGATCGCCAACGGCGACCCGGAAGGCACCGCCTTCTACGACGCCGCCGAGGTGGCCGGCGGCGCCTGGCTGTCCAAGCTGACCGCGCTGGCGACCGCGATCGCATGGGGGTTCGCCAACTCGCTCGTCGCCCAGGCGGCCACCTCGCGGCTGCTGTACGCGATGGCACGCGACCGGCAACTGCCGAGCTTCCTCGCCCGGATCGACCCGAAGCACAAGGTGCCGGCGAACGCGACATTCCTCGTCGCGGCCGTGTCCCTCGCTCTCGGCCTCTGGATGGCCGCGCGCGACGACGGGATCACCCTGCTCTCCTCGCTCGTCAACTTCGGTGCGATGACGGCGTTCCTGGCGCTGCACGTGTCGGTGTTCGTGCACTACGTGATGCGCGGCGGCAGCCGCGACTGGCTGCGCCATCTCGTCTATCCGGCGATCGGGTTCCTGATCCTGGCCTACGTTGTCATCAACGCGAAGGTGGCCGCGCAGGCGCTCGGCTTCGTGTGGCTCGGCATCGGCGTCGTGATCCTCGTGGTGCTGTACGCCTCCGGGCGCCGGCCGCACCTCGCCGGCCTCACCGAACAGGCGGAGGAGCCGACGCGATGACCGACGTGCTGCGCTACCGTCCCGAACCCGACGAGCTGGCGTACACGTTCGGCGGGCGGGAACCGGTGCGCCGCGTGAAGCCGGGAACGGTGCTGGAACTGTACACAGAGGACTGTTTCGGCGGCCGCGTCCGTGGCGTCGACGACCTGGCTTCGGTGGTGTGCGAGTTCCCGTACCTCAACCCGGTGACCGGACCGTTCCATGTGGACGGTGCCGAGCCCGGCGACACTCTCGCCGTGCACTTCGTCGCGATCGAACCGGCCCGCGACTGGGCGGTGTCGACCACCTTCCCGCACTTCGGCGCGCTCACCGGCACCCACAACACGGCGACGCTGCACCCGCCCCTCGACGAGGTCGTGTGGCTGTACGAGGTGGACAGTGCGGCGGGCGTGGTGCGCTACCGCGCCCGGCGCGGGGAGTACACAGTGGACCTTCCGCTGGATCCCATGCACGGCACGGCCGGCGTGGCACCGGCCGCGTTCGAGGCCCGGATGACCATCACGCCCGACGCGCACGGCGGAAACATGGACACGCCGGAACTGCGGGCCGGCGTCACCGCGTATTTCGGCGTCAACGTCCCGGGCGCCCTGTTCGCGCTCGGCGACGGGCACTGCCGGCAGGGACACGGCGAGGTCTGCGGCACCGGCGTCGAGGCGGCGATGAACACCACTGTCGTCGTCGACGTCGTGAAGGGCGCGGCCACGCCGTGGCCGCGCATCGAGTCCGACGCCGCGTTGATGTCGACGGGGTCCGCGCGCCCGCTCGAGGACGCGTACCGCATCAGCCAGCACGACCTCGTCACCTGGACCGCCGACCTGGTCGGGCTCGACCTGCTCGACGCGTACCAATTGGTGAGCCAGGCCGGGGAGGCCCCGGTCGGCAACGTCTGCGACCCGAACTACACGATGGTGGCCCGGGTCGACAAGCGGTACCTGGGCGGGACGACGGCGTACGACGGCGTCCACGACAGGCTGCGCGCGGTGGCGGAGGAGCACCTCCGCCACCGCTAGAGCCTCAGAAACTCCCGCCCGCGGCGCGCACCGCCCGGGCGAGATCGTTGACCTTGGCGTCCCGGTGGAACCGGGTGTCCAGCGGCGCCAGGCCGTACCGTCCCTCGATCATGCGCAGGATCGACGTGGTGTCGTACGAGGTGTGGTCGACCGTCGAGCGGCGCAGCGACTTGCCGATGAGCAGCGCCGGGATCCGGGTGCTGGGCCCGTACTCGTCGGACGGTCCGGCGGTGGCGTGCCGGCCCTGGCCGGGTGGCACGACGTGGTCCCACTGGCCGCCGAACTCGTCGTAGGTCACCACGATCAGGGTGCGGGCGGCCTGCGGTCCGGACTGGACGGCGCGCACGAGGTCGACCAGGTGCTGTTCGCCGTTCTCGGTACTGGCGTAGCCGGGATGCTCGTTCTCGGCGCCGTACGGCTTGACGAAGCTCACGGCCGGCAGGGTGCCGGCGCGGGCGGCGGCGAAGAACTCGGTCTCGTCGCGCAGGTGATCGCGCGGCCGTTCGCCGGTGCGCGGGTCGACATAGCCCGGCGCGTACCGGGCGAAGTAGTTCAACGGCTGGTGGTGATACTGGAACAGCGGCCCGGGGTGGCCGGCCGCGGCGTCGTTCCAGCCGCCCGCGAACCAGTTCCACGACACGCCCCGCGCGGACAACTCGTCGCCGATCGTGCGCCGGTAGTTCGGTGCCGCCGGGTCGACGTTGTTCACCAGCGGCAGGGTGTTCGCCCCGCCCGCGCTGGGCGGGTTGGTCGGCTGGACCGTGTTGACCGCGTAGTCGCCGCAGGCGAATCCGGGTTGACCCGGGCAGGCCTGGGTGAGCGGTCCGTCGTTGAGCGCCGGGTTGCTGCTGTGCAGCGGATAGGGCCGTACCCCGGTGCCGGCGGCTGGCAGGTTGGGGTTCGGGAAGCCCTGCGCGTCGATGACGGAGTGCCGGTCGGCCGGCGCGTCCGCCCACGGCGGCGCCTGCGCCGCCACCAGGTACTGGTGGTTGAGGAACGAGCCGCCGAAGGCGGCCTGGAAGAACCGGTCGGCCACGACGTAGTTCGGCGCACCGGAACTGTGCAGGTACTCGTAGATCGGCAACTCTCGGGTGTCGTAGTAGCCCTGGGTCAGCCCGACGGCGTCGCTGCCCGTGCTGTACCGGTCCATGCGGCCACCGTCGAGTTGGTACTGCTCCTGGTAGAAGCGGTGGACGAGGTCGCGGGTGCAGCCGCCGGGCGCGCCGCCGGGAACGCCGTTGGGACAGGTCAGGCTCTCCGGCGTCACGTAGTCGTTGATCGCGAACGGACGGTTGGGGAAGTGGCTGCTGAACGTGAAGCCGTTGGTGGCCGAGTCGGTCCCGCACGCGGCGTCCAGCGGCGGCGTCGACAGGCTCGGGTCGTTCTGGAACAGGCAGCGGTACCGGCTGCCGTCCTCGCGTACCTGCGCGCTGCGCAGCAGGTAACCGGGGCTGCCGCGACCGTCGACCCACTGGCCGCCGACGCGGCCCCAGCCGCCGTACAGGTTGTCGAAGCTGTGGTTCTCTTGGTAGATCACCACCAGATTCGTGAACATCGGGTGGCCGTGGCCGTGGCCGTCCGGGCCCGCGGCGGCCGGCGCTCCCGCGCCCGCCGGTGTGCCGGCCAGAACCACTGCCAACGCGGCGAAGCCCACGATCGTGCTGAGACGTCTCATGACACGCTCCCGTCCGTAAGCGACGGAGGTCGATTGGACCAACCGACTATCCCACGGATCGTCGGGCGTGACACTTCGTCCGTCAGCGGGGGCCGGGCGCCGTGGCGGCGGCCAGCCGCACCGGCAGCGCGTCGTATCCGCGCAGGATGCGGGTGGGACGGCGGTGCGGCTCGCCGGCGAGGGCCAGGCCGGGATAGCGGGCGAACAGCGACCGCAGCGCGATCTCGCCCTCCAGCCGGGCCAGCGCCGCGCCGAGGCAGTAGTGCACACCGCCGGAGAACGCGAGGTGCTCGCGCGCGTTGGCGCGGGTGACGTCGAAGCGGTCCGGGTCGGCGAACACCGCGGGGTCGCGGTTCGCGCCGCCGATCATCACCGAGACGACGCTGTTGGGCCGGACCCGCCGGCCGCCGATCTCGGTCTCCGTGCGGCAGATGCGACCGGTGTTCTGCACCGGCGGGTCGTAGCGCAGTATCTCCTCGACGGCATTGCGCCAGCGGCCCGGGTCGTCACCGAGCGACTCGCGCTGGTCGGGGTGCGCGATCAGCAGCGCGGCGCCGGTGCCGATGAGATTGACCGTGGTCTCGAACCCGGCGGCCAGCAGCAGTCCGGCGGTGGCGATCAGCTCGTCCTCGGTGAGCCGCGCGCGATCGTCCTCGACCTGCACGAGCCGGCTCAGCAGGTCGTCGCCGGGCTCCGCCCGGAGCCGGCGCAGGTGCCCGCGCATCCAGTCGTTGCTGCGCCGGATCGCGACCTCGGTGGCCGCGTACTTCCGCAGCGTCAGCCCGATGTCGAGGGTGGGCGCGGCAGCGGCGCCCCAACGCAGGAACTGCTGGCGCATCGCGACCGGGACGCCGAGGATCTCGGCGATCACCGTCACCGGCACCAGGCTGGCATACTCCGCGACGAGGTCGGCGCGGCCGCCGGGGCGGCTCGCGACCTCGTCGAGGAGGTCGTCGCAGACCTCGGCGATCCGCGGTCGCAGCGCCTCGATCGCGCGCGGGGTGAACACCTTCGACACCAGCTTGCGGTACCGCGTGTGCTCCGGCGGGTCGACGACGAGCATCGACGGCGGGTCGACCGGGCCGATCGGCCGGTGGAACTGGCCGAGGCGGCGCAGCACCGCGACCGGCGCCGGCACCGGACGGGAGTGGAAGCCCACCCCGAACGCGTCGCTGCGCAGGATCGCCGTCGCGACGTCGTGCCGCGCGGTGGCGAGGAGAAACCCGCCGGCGACGATCGGAGCGCGCTCGCGGATCGTCGCGTAGAACGGGTACGGGTCGGCCCGGCGCTCGGGGTCGAGCAGGAACGCGGCCTGGGGATCGCCCTTCCGGGCGGCGGCCCGGATGCCGACCCGGGCCAGGCCGTGCTTGCTGAGCCAGCGCAGCGTCGTACCGGGGGTGATCGGCATGGCTCCCGCTCCGTTCCGGTACCGTCGGGTACCACGGATCAGTCTCCGCCTCCGCGCCGGGCCGGTCAACAGCGCGCCGACCGACCTTCGAGATCGTGGAGTCCTTCGTCGCCAGGGCGACGACAGGACTCCACGATCTCAGCCGAGTTGTGCCGCGGGCGCTCGTGCGTGCTTACGCGCGAGTGAACTCCATGACCCAGTTCGACTCCCACGTGCGGCCGTCGTCCGGCGAGAACTCCTGTTCGTCATCGCGCGGGTGCCATGGGTCGGGAACCATTCGGTGCACCCGGTGAAGGCGCGCCTCAGGTGGCGGTTCGCCACGTTCCAGCTGCCGATGGCGAAGTCGAAGTCGGACATGCCGAGAGATCCTGAACCGTTCCCCTGACACCTTCTGTCAGTGGACCGCCGCCGCCCACCCCAATTTTCGCGATCTTGGAGTTCGGTGGCCCGTATGGGCTCAGCCTCCACGATCGTCGATGCGGGGACGGGCGGTGAGGAAGTCGACGATCGCGGCGGTGAGCTCGGGTGCGGCGGGCGCGGTCGAGTGGTCTCCGGGCACCACGGCCCGCGTCGCATGCGGCATTGCCGCGACGAGTTCGTCGGCCGACGCGGAGCGCTCGTCGTCGATGCCCGTCACCACGAGCGTCGGCACCCGGATGCGACCGACCGGCTCGGCCGGTGTCGCGACGACCGAGTCCAGCACGTGCACCAGGGCGACCGGGTCGACGCTGCTCGACCGGAGCCATCGCTCGGCCCGCTCCTCCCGGGAGCCGGGTTCGAACGTCCCCATCCCGGCGATGATCCGCCGCAGCCGTGCGCCCGCCCCGCCCCCGGCGCCGAGCACCTCGCGCAGGCCCTGGCCCGCGACCACCGCCCGCCCGGGTACCGCGCCGCGCACCAGCATCCGCACCACGATCCGCGCACCGAGCGAGTAGCCGCCGAGGTCGTAGTCGTCCAGCTTCAGGTGCTCGAGGAGGGTGAATCCGTCGTCGGTCAGGACGTCGGGCGGGTAGGCCGTCGCGTCGTGCGGTTTCGCGCTCCGGCCGTGACCCCTGAAATCCGGCATGATGACGCGGAAGCCACGCCCAGCGATCGCCTCGGCATGGCCGTGGCGCAGCCACAGTGTCGCGTCGCCGGCCAGTCCGTGCAGCAGGACGAGCGGCCGGCCGGCGCCCACCTCCCGGTAGGCGAGGCGCACGCCGTCCCGGCCCGGGAAGAACTCCAGCACGTACCGGAGCGTATGCCGCGCGAAACCGAGGATGGCGTCAACTGGGGATTGGGACGCCGGCCGCGTCGGGCAGGCTCGGGCTCACCAAAACGTTGAGGAGCCACGATGTCGTACGGATACAGCCAGCCGCAGTACGCCGCCTACGCGCCGCCGGCGTACGCCTATCCGCCACCGGCCCGCCGGTCGGCGCCGCCGGGCGTGCACGTGATCGCGATCCTGCACTACCTCAGCGGGTTGGGCGCGCTGGTCACCGCGGCGATCGCCGGCTACTTCGCCTACCTGGCCTCGCAGCAGACTCCGTACCCCAGCCAGGACATCATCTCGCCAGAGGGCGCCGCGCGGTTGTTCGGCCTGACCGCGGCGGTCATCGCCGTCGTCGGCCTGATCACCATCCTCCTCGGGCGCAAGCTCCAGCGCGGCCGGCAGTGGGCGCGGGTACTGGTGCTGATCGTGAACGCGCTCAGCATCGCCGGTGTGGTGGCGTCCATCGCCGTGGGAGGTACGGCGCAGACCTGGGCGGTCGGTGCGATCTACCCGGTCCTGAGCGTGGTGCTGCTCAACACCCGCGCGGCCCGCTCCTGGTTCCGCTGGCACACCTGGTAGCTGCCGCATGATCGAGTTGATCTTGCAGTTGTGGCGGAACAAATACACCCAAGGTGGGTCACCGATCCCGCCACAACTGCAAGATCAACGTGATCAACGCGCGCGGCCGAGGTCCACTGTGGTCGGTGGCGGCCGGCACTCGGTGGCCAGCACCTCCCAGTTGTCGTAGCCGACCACCGCCACGTCGTCGGGATCGCCCGCCCGAAGTCGCGCAGCGCCTCGGCGACGCCGTAGGCGACCTGGTCGCTGTCGGCTACTGAGCCGTCGCCTTCCGCCGCTTGGGCGCCTTCTTCGTCTTCGACGCGGGGGCGCCCTTGCCGCGCTTGGGAATCGAGGCGGAGCGGCTGCGCTCGGCGCCGTTCGGCGAGGCGTACGCCGTCGGCTCGGCGCCGTTCGGCGAGGCGTACGCCGTCGGCTCGGCGCCGTTCGGCGAGGCGTACGCCGTCGGCTCCGATCCGGCCCGGGCCGGATCGTCGGATCCGGCCCGCGCGGCGCGGGCCCGCTCCACCGACGCGCGCAGCGCCGCCATCAGGTCCGCGACGGCCGTCGGCGCCGCCGGTTCCGGCTCCGCGCCGCCCAGCCCGCGGCCCGCCACCTTCGCCTCGATGACCGCCTGCAGGGCGGAGCGGTAGTTGTCGGTGTACTGGGTGGGGTCGAAGTCGGTCGCCATCGACTCGACGAGCGCGCTCGCCATCGCGAGTTCCGCGGGCCGGGTCTCGACGCGGTTGTCCAGCGCCGGGTACGCCGGCTCGCGCACCTCGTCCGGCCACAGCATCGTGTTGAGCAGGAGCGCCTTGCCGCGCACACGCAGCGTCGCGAGCTGCTCGCGTTGGCGCAGCGCGACCTTGACGATCGCGACCCGGCTCGTGCGGATCAGGCAGTCGCGGAGCAGCACGTACGCCTTGACCGCGGCGGCGTCCGGCTCGAGGTAGTACGCGTGCGAATACAGGATCGGGTCGATCTGCTCGGCGGGCACGAACTCGAGGACGTCGATGGCGTGCGTCGAGGCCAGCGGCAGGCCGGCGAAGTCGTCGTCGGTGAGCACCACGATGTCGCCGCCGCCGAGGTCGTACCCCTTGGCGACGTCGGCGAAGTCGACCTCCTCGCCGCACTCGACGCACATCCGTCGGTACCGGATGCGCGACCCGTCGGCCGCGTGGATCTGGTGGAAACGGATGTGCTTCTCCTCCGTCGCCGCGTGCAGTTTCACGGCGATCGACACGAGCCCGAACGAGATCGCGCCGGTCCAGATCGATCTCATGAGCCCCACCTCATTCGAACGGACGTTCTAATTCAGACTAGGGCACTACATTTAGTGGCGCAAACGTCACCGAAACACAAGATCGGGTCTGTGCCGAAACGACCATGACGCGTAGAATGCTCGCGTGGCCGACGCCGGTGCCAACCGCGGTGCCGAGGGCGAGACGGTGACCGATCCCGCGCTCGACGATGTGCTGCGCGCCGCCGGATTCGAGATCACCGAGGCCGGGCGGCAGCGCTGGCGGGTCGAGTTGTCGCGGCCGATCCCGCAGGCCGCGCTCGACGACGCGAAACGGCTGCTCAAGAGGTCCCGGGGCCGCGCGGCGTGACGATCGCGGTCGTGTACGACGCGTCCGCCCTGCTGGCCTACGCGCACGGGCAGATCGCGGCCGCAGAACTCATCTCCGAGATCAACGCCGAGGGGCGCCAGGTCGGCGTGCCGTCGACGTGCCTGACCGTCGCGCTCGCCGCACTGACCGACGAGTGGGACATCACCCAGCTCATCCGCCTGATGAGCACCCGGACAATGGTGCTTCTGCCGCTGGGCAAGGAGGCCGACGACGATCCCGCCCAGCACCTCCGGCAGGTCAGCGAGTTCACCCGACTCGCCGACGGTGACCTGAACGTCGGCCACGCGGTCGCCGAGGCCCTGGCGCACCAGGCCTTCTACGTGACCGACAACCCCAAGCCGGCCGAGATCGCGCTGCCGCCCGGCTGGCCGGTGATCGACCTCAGCCCGGTCCGGCTGGTGAGCGACAGGTTCGGCCTCACCGTCGCGCCGACGGTCCACCCGGAGCCGGCGGAGCCCGAGCCGAACCCGGACGCGCCGGCCGAGATGCCGACCAGCGTCGAGCCGATGCTCGCCACACTCGCGCCGCTTCCGACGGACGGCGACTGGGGCTACGAGTTCAAGTGGGACGGCGTGCGGGCCATCGCCTACGTCGACGGCGACAGCCTGCGACTGGTCACCCGGAACAGGGTCGACGTCACCTCGACCTATCCGGAACTGGCCGCGCTGCGCACCGCGCTCGCCGGCCGGCGCGCCGTCGTCGACGGCGAGATCGTCGCGCTCGGCCGCAGCGGCCTGCCCAGCTACTCCGTCCTCCAGCAGCGCATCCGCACGCCCGTGCCGACGGCCGCGACGATGCGGGCCAAGCCGGTCCGGTACTACGTGTTCGACCTGCTGTATCTCGACGGCACCGACTTCACGCCGCTGCCATACCTCGAGCGGCGGGAGGCCCTGCAGCGGCTGGCCATCACCGGCGAGCCGCTGGACACGCCGCCGTACTGGGCCGGTGACGCCGGCCTGGCGGTACTGGACGCGGCCACCGACGTCGGTCTCGAGGGCGTCATCGCGAAACGGCTCGACTCGCCCTACCAGCCCGGACGCCGGTCGCCCGCCTGGATCAAGGTGCCGCTCACCGACACCGTCGAGGTGGTCGTGGCCGGATACAAGGCGGGCCGCCGCTCGATCGCCTCGCTGCTGGTCGGCATGTACGACGACGCGGGGCGGCTCACCTACGTCGGCCAGGTGAGCACCGGGTTCAGCGAGGACGACAGGCGCGACCTGCGCCAGGAACTGGAGCGGATGAGCGAGCCGGCGTGCCCGTTCGACGGCCCGGTGCCGCGCCAGCACGCCAGCCAGGCGGAGTGGGTGCGCCCCGCGCTCGTCGCCGACGTGACGTTCCGCGGCTGGACCCGCGACCGCCGGCTGCGCCAGCCGTCGTGGAAGGGGCTGCGCGCCGACCGCGACGCCACCGATGCGCGGCTACCGATGTGACGACGCCCCGGGCATCGGCATCAGGGGGTCAGGTCGGTCGCCGGCCGACCGGTAGCGGGATCGACGGGCAGCGAGATGTGCTCGTGCGTCACCAGCCACCGGCCTCGCGTGCGTTGGCAGCAACTCGTTCCGCGCACCCACGATCCGACCTCGCGTCCGTTCGTCAGCGTTCCGCGGGACCGGCTGAGAAAGTGCACGACCGCGAGGTCACCGCTCGTCGTGACGTGGAGGTCGCGCAGGTCCATCCCGATCGTGCCCCGGAATCCCGCGAACCAGTGGGCGAACCGCTCGCGCAGCGCATGCGACCCGACGAACCGCAGCGGCGGGACGACGTCGTAGACGATGTCGGGGGAGTAGAACGACATCAGCCGGTCGAGGTCCTTCGTCCGGATCGCGTCGAACTGGTTCTCGTAGAGCGCCGGTATCTCCGTCGTCATATTCGCGACGGTACCCGCCGCCGCGGCCGGGTACCGTCGCCAGCCATGACGACTGTCAATGCATCGGCCGACCTCGACGGCGCGGTCCGCGCGCTGCGCCCGCACTTCGGCGAACGGCTGTTGCTGACGGGTGACAGCGGCTTCGCGTCGGCCCGGCGGGTCTGGAACGCCGCGGTCACGCGGCAGCCCGCGGCGATCGCCCGCTGCCGCGACTCGGCCGACGTGAGCCTCGCCGTGCGGGCCGCGCGGGACAACGGCGTGCCGCTGTCGGTCCGGGCCGGCGGGCACGACTGGGCCGGCCGGGCGCTCCGCGACGCCGGCCTCGTCGTCGACCTCACGCTGATGCGCGGCGTCACCGTCGACGCGGCCGCCCGCACGGCCACTGTCCAGGGCGGCGCGACCGCCGCCGACCTGCTCGGCGCGACGGCTCCGCACGGCTTGGCCGCGGCCACCGGCGTGGTCGGCTCCGTCGGAATGGCCGGGCTCACCACCGTCGGCGGGTACGGACCGCTGACCGGCCACTGTGGACTCGCGCTGGACAACCTGCTGGACGCCGACGTCGTGCTCGCCGACGGAAGCACGGTCACCGCCGGTCCCGACGGGGATAGCGAACTCTGGTGGGCGCTGCGCGGTGGCGGCGGCAACTTCGGTGTCGTGACCAGGCTGCGGTACCGGCTCCACGACGTCCCGGCCGTGCTCACCGGGATGCTGATGTTCCCGCCGCCCGAGGCCGGCCGGATCCTGGCCGGATACGCCGAGATCGTCGCCGAGGCCCCCGACGACCTGACCGTGCTGACCGGGTTCCTGCCCGGCCCGCAGGGCCGGCCGGTGCCGTTCCTCTGCCCGTTCTGGTGCGGCGCCGACCTCGTCGAGGGCGAACGGGCCGTCGCGCGGTTGCGCTCGCTCGGCAATCCCGTGGTCGACCACATCGCGGCGATGCCGCTGGCCGCCGCGCTCGGCCTGTTCGATGCGAACATCGTCGACGGGAACCACTACCTGCTGCGCAGCCGGTGGATCCCCGACATGTCGCCCGCGGCCGCGGACGCCCTCGCGGCGGGAGCCGCCGGCAGCTCGTCGCCGTTCTCCACGCTCTTCGTCAACATGTTCCACGGCGCGGCGGCGCGGGTCGATCCGGCCGCGACCGCCTTCGCCAACCGCGTGCCGCACCACGTGGTCGAGGTGATCGCGGTGTGGCCGCCGGGTGACAGCGCGGACCGGCACCGCGACTGGGCCGACTCCATGGCGCGGGCGCTGGATCCGGTCGCGCTCCCCGGCGGGTATCCCAACGTGCTCGGCCCCGGCGACGACGAGCGGGCCCGCGCCTCCTACGGCGGCAATCTCGCCCGGCTGCTGGCGGCCAAGCGCCGCTACGACCCGGCCGGAGTCTTCTCGGCGATTCCGGCACTGACCGGCTGACGAACCGGCAGTGGATCGTCCGGAACCGGTCCTATCGTGGCGGGCATGACCGACATCGTGCTCATCGCCGGCCTCTGGCTCGACGGATCTGCGTGGAACGACGTGGTGCCCGCGCTCGAGGCGCTCGGCCACCGTCCGGTGGCGCTCACCCTGCCCGCACACCGCTCCGCCACGCTGGAGGAGCAGGTGGCGGCGGTGGTCGCCGCCGTCGACGCGTCGCATGGTCGGCCCTTCGTGGTCGGGCATTCGGCCGCCGCGACCCTGGCCTGGCTGGCCGCCGACGCGCGGCCGGACAAGGTCGCGAAGGTCGCCATGATCGGCGGCTTCCCGACCGCCGACGGGCAGCCGTACGCCGACTTCTTCGAGACGACCGACGGCGCGATGCCCTTCCCCGGCTGGGGCCCGTTCGAGGGGCCGGACTCGGCCGATCTCGACGAGGCGGCCCGGAGCGGCATCGAGGCCGCCGCGATCCCCGTCCCGGAGGGCGTCAGCAAGGGCGTGGTGCGGCTGACCGACGAACGCCGCTACGACGTCCCGGTCGTGCTCGTGTGCCCCGAGTTCAGCCCGGCCCAGGCGCGCGAGTGGATCGCCGCCGGCGACGTGCCGGAGCTGGCCAGGGTAAAGCACCTCGACCTCGTCGACATCGATTCGGGGCACTGGCCGATGGTCACCCGGCCGGGCGAACTCGCCCGGCTGCTCGCCGAGGCGGCTAACGTCTCCTGACGTGCGACCGCTTCATCTGCGCGGCGGCGGCTACCTGGTTCCGGGTCTCGTCGACGCCCACGCCCACCTCTCGCTCTTCAGCCCGGCGGGCGACGGCGCGCCGCCGGCCGAGCGGGTGCGGGCGAGCGCCCGGGCGCCGACATCGTCGGGTACCGCGACGATCCGCGCGCCGACGTCGAGGAACTGCGCCGGCCGGCGGTGATCCTCCTGAACGGAAGGCAGAT
>Ga0111538_10003706_pt1 | contig 21295 bp, 17 predicted proteins | sample SoiMethybrSBSTD1_FD_79669 | JGI IMG/M metagenome (GOLD analysis project Ga0111538, IMG submission 79669) | Bulk soil microbial communities from a Populus tree surrounding site in Tennessee, USA - Soil MetaG P. TD hybrid SBSTD1 (version 2)... | ecosystem: Environmental > Terrestrial > Soil >... | reverse complement strand
GGGCTGGCCTCTTGCACGCCGGAGGCGTGCGAGGATGGTAGCCCGGGGTGTGCGAGCGATAGCGAGCCACCCCGGGTTGGCGACCCTACCAAATCCGCACCCCGGTAGGGGTGCGAGGAGCCTGACCCGCGCCAGCAGTGAGTTTCGGCCAATCAGCCAGTGCCAATTTGGACAGCAGTTCCCGAAGAGAGAGTGTGCGATATTCCGCCACTCTTTCTGAAGAGCCTGGACTGGCTCCTCTAGACAATGTTGTGACCCCAGTCTATACGTAGCCTTGACCTGAGCAATGCAGATGTACCCACTGAACATCGACTCGAAGGGAGCTTTCAACGTCTTATGTCCGATGAAAAGCCCACACGAGAACAATCCGTCTCAAAAGGCCGCATTACGGCCGAGTGGTTGACCACGGTCTTTGGCCAAACTCTAAAAGTCGCGCCGGCTCAATTACTGCTCACGGCTGAAAGCCAGGCTCGCATGAAGGAACTGGCTCAACTCCACGAAGTCAGTTTCTTTCCGGAAACAGCATGGCAGGCGAATCAACATCAACGTGTCATCGTGGACGAGCTCATAGACGGGCGTCTACGCGTCGTGAACTCGGATGACAATCTTTTGAGATTAATGCGCTGGACCCACCCCATGGGATTGAACGTTCCAAAGGTGCCCGTCTGGTTCATGACGGCAAAAACGAAACCGCAGAATCGCCTCGCGAACAGCTGATACAAGACGGTCTCTAATACCAACGCCCCCCTTTCTTTTTTGCAGGAGACAAACAGATAACGTGCAGCTATGGTGGTTTGACTGCTCCTCTGTTTCAGGAACCGTTTCTCGCTCTGTTACGGAACACATCATCTGCCGATGGGAGGAAATACCCGTGGGCAAATACCGCATCAAAAGTTCAACTCTTGCCCTGCTTGAGGAAGACGGGAGACGCGTGAGCTGCACTCTGCCCGCCGGAACCGTCATCGCCACCGATTATCTTGAAGCGCAAGGCATGGTCGAAGTTATCTGGGAAAACAAAAAGTTCCTGATGTTCGCGAAAGACCTTCGGTCTCGCGCAGAACCAGTCGAAACGTCAGTGTGACAGCGTCAATTTCAGGAAATTCTTCCACACAGAAGCGGGGAAACTTTCCTAAGTACGATGGATGACATTTGGCTGAAAAGGTGCGTCCAGAAAAGGCGTTCCTCGACTTGCGGGGGACAAGTAAAGTCGGGAGAGGAAATTCACTCATGGACGAAGAGCAAGAACATTTGTCTTACATTGCTCTCGGTGACGCAGCGTTTAGAAGGCGGGATTTAGATGCCCGTGAATGGCAACACCTTCGCGTTTGCTACGAATGTACCCTACGTCTCGCGAGTATCCTGGCCGTTGAAGTAGATTTTGAGGAGCTTCGAAAGAAGTTCCCCGCTGCCTGACTTCGAACCACTTTAGTGTCTACACTGTTCTAAACATGAACATAGCGTCAGCCCGCAGTTTCTGATTACACTTTCGTCGTGCGGGAGTCTGAGGCGTTATGAAAAGCAGGACGATCGTTCTATTGCTTGCGCTGCTGGTTGTTTCAGCGCCCGCAGCATTCTCTCAAGAGGCCCTGCAGAATCCGGGCCAGGCAAATCCGGCGGAACAACCGTCAGCGCAGAATATCGCTACGGTGCCACCGTCCAACGTCCTTCTCCCAGAAGGAAACGAGGTGTGGGTTGTCCTGGTCCGTCGAACTGGAGGGTTTGCCGGAGTCTCACTGGAAATCACCGTCAATTCGACGGGGAAGCTTAGCTGTGAGCTGTGCAAGGATGAACGTATCCGCAAACTGTCCGGGACAGCGTTGCGATCCGCGACTCCGACGTTTAGTTTTGGCGTCGCTCCCGTGGACATTCCAACGCAGGCCGACCCCGCGACTTCAGTCCCGATATCGTTTTGTCAGGATTGCTTTCGCACGCATATCACGATCCAGCGCCGCGATGCAGCCGGGAAGGTTGAAACCTATGCTGCATTGTGGGACGACATCACTTCAGGACGGCAGCCCGCGGAGTTTGTGAGACTGGCGAAAACCATTCTCGACCTTGCGAAGTAACCTTCCGACCTACTGCACCTTGAGCATCGCGGTGCTGTTTCGCTTTGGAGCCTTCCCCACAGGTATTGTCGCGACTTGCTTCTTCGAAGCCACGTCCACGACGGAGATGCTATCGGTACCCGCGCTCGCAACGTAGGCGGTTTTGCTGTCTGGAGAGAACGTAATCCAATCCGGATCGTGTCCTACCTTAACGTCGGCGGCCAGCTTCAGATCCGGGATCGAATAAACATAGACGTGGCCATTCAGACGGCTGCACACAAATAGCCACTTGCCGTCAGGTGTAACGCCGATGCCGTGAGCGGGAGCGGAATTGAGCTGCCCCTTGTTTCGCTCCTCGACCGGAACTTCGGGAAGCGTGATGCGTGTGATCTCCTTCTGCTGCTTGAAGTCGACGACTACAAAGCCATCGAAGTTTGACAGCTCCACATAGAGGTTGCGGGTAGAACCGTCTGGATTCGTATCGAAGGCGATTGGCCGCACGCCGTCGCTAAACATCGTCCACGCAACCTTGTCTGTTGCCAGGTCAATGATCGCCATGTTTCGTCCGCCAACAGAGCCGGCGGCGAGGTACTTGCCGTCGGGCGTGACGTACACATTGTGCTCTGCTCCATTCGTCGGAATGGTCTTGATGCTGGTCAGCGTCGCGGTATCGATCACCTCGACAGCGCCAGGCACAGTCGCTATCGCGACATAGAGTTTCTTCCCGTCTTTGGCTACCGAAATGTTGTTCGGACGACCCGTTAAAGGAATGCTTTTAATGAGCGAAAGCGTCTTCGCATCCACCACAGCCAGCGTGTTGTTCCCTTCGACGCTGACATAGATCCGCGTTCCATCCGGAGAACCTTGAGCACCATGATTTGCCGGAAGTCCCTTGATCTCACCCACGACTTTGTTGGTCACGGGATCGACGAGGTGGACATTGTCTCCACCGGAGTTGGTCTGAAGGATGCGTAACTGGCCGCTGGCGACAGTCGCTGAAAGCAAAATCGTCAAGGCAGTCCGCGTAACGGCAGATCTCATGTTTCCTGGTCTCCTCTCAATTGTCTGGAAACTCTATGGTTTGCGGTTACCGAAGTCAATGCGCGCGCTTATCGGATGGGCTTCAGGACCCGTAACGTGGCGTCTGAACGAATCCACTCCGAGGCGGGACCATCCGCGGGCCGAAATCGGACGAAGCGGAACTGCCCGATTTCGGTTAGCTCCGACACGAAAAACCGAATTCTTCCCTCGGGATCCAAGCGGAAGGTCACTTCCGTCACGGGGCCGTCGTTCACGGTGTATGCCACGACAACGTCACCCGACCTCAAGCCCGTAACCGTCAGCCAATAAAAATCCCGGCCAGCCACCACTTCCTCGGGCATCACGGTGAGAGCGACGCCAGGTCGCTCCACGAAGTCGTGCTTCGATTCCTCCGACTTCCCGAGAAACCTCTCGGGCTCATCCTCGAACTCCTCCGTGACATCCGTTAGATGGCCCTCTTCGGCCTTGAAGACCACCAGCTCGCCGTCCTCCGGACGTGGGGTGGCACCAATGCTCCGATATGCGGTCTTGATCGAATCATCACCATAGACCAGCTTGAAAAGACTTCCCAGGCCGTGGGATTGCCAGAGGTTCGGAACGGCTTCGTCGAAGATGTAGATCGTAGAACCCGATGGAAGATCCGGACGCGCGCTGAGGACGTCGACCATGGAATTGCGCGCCCAATCGGAGGCCTGGCCAAGAGCGGTATCCAATTGCGTGTCCACAACGATGACGCTGCGACAGGAGATCCATAGCATGACGAGAATCACCGCGACGGCCATACGGGAGCGAACCAGCGTTCCAACAGTCACTCCAACGATGAGCGCAATGCCCATCATGGCAAGCAAGGTGTAGTACGGGCCGAACACATTGAGGAACAGCATCGGACCAAGTCCGATCACAAACCAGCACAGTCCGAAGATCAGAAGTTTGTTTTCCTGGCGGCGTGCGACCATAACTGACAGAACGATCTGAAAAAGCGCAAAGATCCCCAGAAATGCCAACACGAACCCGGGTGCGTTGCGCGTGGGCGCGAAACCGTCGGCACGAAAATTGAAAACGTAATAGGCCGCCGAAGCAAGATTGTGCGGCACATTGTGGATGCCGAGCATGTAGCTCCCCGTCCCCACTTTCAGGATGGCGACGATATAGACCATGTAGACAAGGAGAATGCCTCCATGAATCGCCACGGCACGCAATGCGCGCTGCCAGCCCGTTCGAATCCACACGAGATGACTGAGCAAAAGCATCGCTGGCAGGCTGACTGCCGCTTCCTTGGACATCAGGCTTAAGGCGAAGACCCCCGCAGAAGCGACACGCCAGATCGAGGATTGCCGGCGTTCCGCTTCAATGAAAAGCCAGACGGAAGAGACATAGAAAAACACGTAGAAGACTTCGGGAGAGAAGGCAAAGTCGTATGTCGGATAGACATTGATGGAGTGGATGCCGAAATAGAAAGCTCCAATGAAGGCGATGGCCATGTTGCGCGTCAGGTAATAGAAGAAGAGGAACACGAGGCACGACAGCTTCAGGAAGCTGAGGAACACGACGAGGTGATAGGGGAATGGCTCCAGACCGAACAATGGATAGAAAAGGCTCGGGATGATTCGGTTCGATAGCGGCCTGTACCAGTGCGCGACGTCGAGTGTCGGGAGCGCACGAAGAAATTCACCGACGCCGTGAAAGCGATAACGCGTCCAGAAGAGCGCGTCTCCCTGAAAGAACTTCTGGAAGTTGACGCTGTAAAGAAGACACTCGGCGATGCCAAGCGCGAGGCAACCGGTTAGCAGGGCGGAACGGCGGGTCATTGCGAATGCCTCGACGTGTTACTACCTCGCCTGCTCGAGAAACGATCGTGTGGTCTCGTGCCTCGGGCTTTCGAAAATCTCCGACGGCGGACCGCTCTCCACATCGTGCCCTCCCGCGAAAACGTGAACCCTGTTCGCCACGCGGCGCGCGAAGTGCATGGAGTGCGTCACCACGATCATTGTCTGCCCCTCACCCGCCAGGTCCGCCATAAGAGAAAGCACCTCGCCTGCCATCACCGGATCCAGCGCGCTGGTCGGCTCATCGAAAAGGATCGCCCCCGGCTGCATCACCAGCGTACGCGCGATGGCCACACGCTGTTGCTGACCGCCGGACAAATTCCTCGGCCGTACATGAAGTTTATCCGCCAGCCCCACCCGTCGCAGCAGCGTCTCTGCACGATGCACCGCTTCATCACGCGAAAGTTTCAGAACCTGTACGGGCGCCTCGATCAGGTTCTCCAGCACCGTGAGGTGTGGGAACAGGTTGAACTGCTGGAAAACGAATCCGACCCGTTGCCGGACTTGTTGAAGCATCACAGCATCCTTGCGAACGTGTGTCTGCGGGGTCAGCCTCATGTCGTCGATCAGCACTTCCCCGTTTTGAAAAGTCTCCAGGCCGTTCAGACAACGTAGAAACGTGCTCTTGCCGCCGCCGGATGGTCCGATGATGGCTTCGACGTCCCCTTTCTTCACGGCAAGCGTGATTCCCTTCAGAACTTCCGTCTGTCCATGGAACTTCACGAGGTTTTTCACCGTGATCATAGGGCGGGCTCCAATCCGAGATGCTTTTCCAGACGCCGGGAGACAACAGACATCGGGTAGCTCATCGCAAGATAAAGGAATCCGGTCATCAGCATCAGTTCGACGGTCGCCTGTGTGCTCAAGGACAACACGGAAAACCTTTTCGTCAATTCCACCAGCGTAACGACAGAGCAAACACTCGTGTCTTTGAACAAGGCGATGAAGTCGTTCACAACCGGGGGAATGACAATGCGAAATGCCTGCGGCACAAGTATTCGGCGAATCGCTGTCGGGCGAGACATCCCCAGTGAAAGGGCCGCTTCCATCTGACCTCTCGGTACTGCCTGCAAACCAGCGCGATAGATTTCCGACTCATAGGCGGAATAGTTGATGGCGAGGCCTGCAATCGCCGTCCAAAACGCAGGGATGGTGATACCGACTTCGGGAAGAAAAAAGAACACGAAGTAAAGCTGCAGCATCAACGGAGTGCCGCGAAGAAATTCCACGTACGCGGCCAAAGGAGCGCGAATCAAACGCGGACCGTAAAGACGCCCGATCGCGACCAAAAGGCCGACAACGATCGCGATGGGAAAGGAAAGAACAGAAAGAATCACTGTCAGACCGGCAGACTGGAGCAGTATCCCGCCATATCGCGCGACGATCGCCCAACCATGCTCAGGCTTTCCCAACGTCACCGGGGTGTCAGGAGTCGCTGCGTCGCGATCCACGGTGGCCGCCAGCGTTGCGTCGTACCCATAAAACTTCGCGTTCCCGGCGATGGCGGTGAGTTCCTTCTGACGATCCGACCACATACCGTACTTCCGGTAGATCCGCTCGAGGTCCCCGTTGTGAACCATGAAAATGAGGGCCTCATTCAAGACCTTCAGCAGCGCGCGTTCTCCCTTTCGCACATAAATGACGTAATAGCCTGGAGCAACGGGCTCGCCCACATTGCGGAGTTTGGGAAAGCGCGGCCCGTAGAATGCGGCGATCGGGCCATCCTGCAATGTTGCATCGAGCTTCGTCGTTTCGACTTCACGCATGGCGTCTGTCGTGCCGTCATATCGAACGACTTCGCACACGTCGCGGCAGAAATTCGTAGCGTAGGTATCCGCAGCCGATGCGGTCAGAACTCCGATGCTGGCCTTTTTGCCGGCATGCAGGCGCTTCAGATCGTCCCAGGACCTGATGCTCGAATCATCGGCTCTGGCCAGGAGCTGAAGATCGTAAATGTAATAGGGAACGCTGGAATCCATGAAGGCGGTGCGTTCCGGAGTGAACTCGTAGCCGTTGAGGATGATGTGAATCTTGCCGGTCCGCAGCAGGTCCGGCATCTTGTCCCACTGCCCCTGGCTGAATTCCGGACGAACCTTGAGAAGGTCGCCCAACCGAGCCGCCAACTCCACCTCAAAGCCGGCAACTTCCGCGGGGTTGTCCTCGCGAGGAAAGATGTAAGGCCCGCCTCCCTCCTGATCGCCGCCCCAGAGCAGCCGGTTCTCTTTCCGGATCTGATCCAGAAGGTCTGCCGCCCGCACTGCCGGCGCAAACCCCAGGAGCAAACACGAAACAAGTATGTGACGCTTCAGTCCTGACATCTCTCCACAGCGCAGTGTGGACCAAAACGCGGTTCTTGCAAGAAAAGTTTTCCGCGTTTTCCGGGAAATAAGTGTCATCGGCGTAATCCGTAGCCACTCCGGCTTTCAAAGTCTGTAGAATTTTCGGATGCGCTTACAAAAGGAGCCGCGATGACCACCGCCACACCGTTCGTCGAGATGGAATATCAGCGCGTATCGCTGGATGAGATGAAATCAAAGTATGAAGGCCTGCAGCGCCGGTTGGCCTCAGCAGACAGTCGCGGGATCGTCGACGTCGTGCTCGAATGGAACCAGTTGCGCTCACATTATCAGACCATGTCTCAGATCAACTCTGTTCGCTACACGATCGACACGCGGGATGCCGCAACCAAGGAGGAACGAAAGTTCCTCGATGATCAGGAACCGACGGTGGAGGAATGGAACACCGAAGTGCGGCGCGCACTGCTTTCCCATCCGCACCGCGAAGCACTGGAGAAGGAATTCGGACACCAGTTCATTGCCAACATGGAAACGGCTGTCCAGACGTTCGACCCGAAAATTGCCGAGCACCTCAAGAAGCAGGCCGATCTGTCGATGCAGTACACGGACCTGCTTGCCTCCGCGAAGATCGAATTTCAGGGCAAAACCTATAACCTGTCGGGACTGGATCAATTCCTCCATAGCGAAAGTCGTGACGTCCGGCATGAAGCCGCGCGCAAACGCTACGAATTCTTCGAGGCTCACGCTACAGAACTGGATCGCATTTATGACGAACTCGTCCGCGTTCGTCACGACATGGCTCGCCAGCTCGGCTATCCGAATTACATTCCGCTCGCGTACAAGCTTCTGTTCCGAACCGACTATGGCCCGACCGAGGTTTCCATCCTGCGCGAGGAGGTTCGGCAGCACGTAGTGCCGCTGGCGGCCCGCTGGCGCGAGCGTCAAAAGAAACGCCTCGGTGTGGACGAACTTCGAATGTGGGATATGCGTCTGCTCGATGGAAAGCCTGCTCCAAAGCCCGTGGGCAACTCCGACGCGATCGTTCAGAACACCGCACGTATGTACAACGAACTTTCACCGCAAACGGGCGAGTTTTTCTCCATGATGCGCGAGCGTGGACTTTTCGACCTCGTCACGAAGGAGGGGAAAGCCGGCGGCGGGTACTGCACGAATTTTCCGGACTTTGGTGTGCCGTTCGTGTTCAGTAATTTCAACGGCACGAAGGGTGACGTCGAAGTGATGACGCACGAGTGCGGTCATGCATTCCAATGCTGGAGCGCGCGGAATCAACCGCTCCTGGAGTATCACTGGCCGACGTACGAAGCGTGCGAGATCCACAGCATGGGAATGGAATTCCTCACCTATCCGTGGATGGATCTGTTCTTCGGCGAGGAAGCCGAGCGTTTCCGCCGTGTCCACATGATCGAAAGCGTGCTTTTCCTGCCGTACGGTTGCGCCGTCGACGAGTTCCAGCACTTCGTTTACGCAAATCCGGCTTCGGGACCCGAGGCTCGAAAGATGGAATGGCGCAAGATCGAGAACAAGTACTTGCCGTGGACAAATTACGGCGACTTGAAGTTTCCATCGGAGGGCGGCTTCTGGCAGGGACAGCAGCACATTTATACTTCGCCTTTCTACTACATCGACTATGTGCTCGCGCAGACTTGCGCCCTGCAGATCTGGAAAAAATCGATGGAGAATCGCGAGCGAGCGTTGCGCGAATACATGGCGATTTGCCCTCCCGGGGGAAGCCAGAGTTTCCTGGAGCTCTTGAAAACCGGCAGTCTTCGCAACCCGTTCGAGCCCGGAGTCTTGCGCGGGATTGTCGCTGATGCCGAGCGTTACGTTGGGGACTTTCTGTGACATCTTCTCCATTGTTGCTCGTCGTTGCGGACCCGTCGGCGCCCGTCATGAAAACGCTGCCGGCGCTGCCGCCGGACTTGCGTGTGGTCATCAGCAACCAGTTCGAAGAGTTGAAAGCCCCTGCTGCAGAAGCCGACATCATTCTTTACGCCAACGGTGATGGGGATCTTCTGGCAAAGGTTCTGCGGAACGCGCAGCGCGCAACCTGGATTCATTCTCTCTGGACAGGCGTTGAAGGAATCCTGAAACCCGAGTTGCTGGCGCATCCGGCGCCGCTTACAAATGGGCGTGGTGTTTTCCGCTGGCCACTCGCGGATTGGATTGTCGGGGCGATGCTGTATTTCTCGTTCGACTTTCCGCGCGTAGTGGAACAGCAACGGCAACACCTGTGGAAGCCCTTTGTCAGCAAAACGCTGGAGGGCTTCACACTGGGGATTGTGGGGTACGGTGAAATTGGCAGTGCGGCGGCGGCACGGGCCCGCGTATTCGGGATGAAGATTGCGGCTGTACGCCGCAGGCCCGAGCTGTTCGGATCCGACGCCCTCGTCGACCGGAACTATCCTCCCTCGCAGCTCAAAGAGCTTGTCGCTTCAAGCGATTACCTCCTTCTTTGTACTCCTCTGACTCCCGAGACGCGTGGCCTGATCGGCGAAAAGGAACTGGCCGCAATGAAACCAACGTCGGTGCTGATCAACGTGGGACGAGGGCCCGTCGTCGATGAGCCGGCGCTGATCCGCGCACTCCAGTCCAGCGCGATCCGTGGTGCGGCTCTAGATGTCTTCGAGAAGGAACCCCTGCCCTCCGATCATCCATTCTGGACGATGCCGCAGGTTCTGCTGTCACCGCACACGGCAGATCGTGTGGAGGGTTTTCTGAAGCCCGCATGGGAATGTTTCGTTGAGAATCTGAATCGATTCAGGGACAGAAAGCCTTTAATAAACGTCGTCGACAAGCAGGCGGGATATTAAGAAGTGGTATAGTACGAGCCCATGTCTAAAAGTCCTCAGGAACAGAGTCCAGAAACAGAGAACGCGTCTTTTGGCGACATTCTCAAGGAATTTGAACAATCCCATAAAGCACCCCGGCAGAGCACACCAAAGCCTGGCAGAGGAAGAGGCAGGCGCCAACCTTCCAACCCTTCGGCTGTTCGGGGAACTGTCGTGGGGATCTCCGACGATTTCGTACTGGTGGATTACGGAGCGAAGTCGGAGGGTGTGATTCCTGTCGCCGATCTGCGTGATGCCCAGAGAAATCTCTCCGTCAAACGTGGCGATACTTTCGATGTGACCGTCACCGGTTATAACAACGATGGTATGGCGAAGCTTTCCCGCATCGCCGGTCCGCGGCCACAGGACTGGGATTCGCTCTCGCGGGCTTTCGAGCAAAAGGACATCATCGCCGCCCGCGTTACCGGGGCCGTAAAGGGTGGATTCATCGTGGACGTCGGCACGCGTGCATTTCTGCCGGCTTCTCGAAGCGGGGTTCGCGAAGCTGCCGATATGGAGAAGATCGTCGGCCAGGAAATCCGCTGCCGCATTATCAAGCTCGATGTCGACGAGGAAGATGTCGTCGTCGATCGTCGTTCCGTCATGGAAGAAGAAGCCGACCAACTGCGTCGAAAGGCGATCGAAAGCCTGGAGGAAGGTGCTGTGATCAGCGGTACCGTCCGTTCGCTGGCTAGTTATGGCGCCTTCATCGACATTGGCGGTATCGACGGGCTGCTCCATGTCGGGGACATTTCATGGTCGCGCATTAACGATCCGTCCAGCGCGCTGTCGGTTGGGGATGTCCTCGAGCTCAAGGTTCTGAAAGTGGATAAACAGGCCGGAAAGATTTCACTGGGATTGAAACAAATGTCCGCGGATCCCTGGCAGCAGGCCGTCGCCACGCTGAATCCCGGCGATCGCGTGACCGGTGAAGTCACACGGCTGACCGACTTCGGCGCATTCGTGGAAGTGATGCCCGGCGTCGAGGGACTGATCCATGTATCGGAGATGTCCTGGACGAAACGCGTACGGCGTCCCGAAGACATTTTGAAGAAGGGCGAACGTGTCGAGGCGGTGGTTCTGAAAATAGACAGCGCAGCGTCACGCCTGAGCCTTGGCCTGAAACAGGTCCTGGGAAATCCCTGGGACACGGTAAAAGATCGCTATCCCGTGGGAAAGATCATCGAAGGTCCTGTCACGAGGCTCGCGAATTTCGGGGCCTTCGTGGAAGTTGAAGAGGGTATCGACGGGCTGATTCATATTTCCGAATTCACGAGCGAACGGCGCATTCAAAGTCCGTCAGAAATCGTGAAAGTGGGACAGGTGGTTCGCGCGGTTGTTCTTTCCGTGGAGACAGAAACCCGTCGTCTGAAGCTGGGCATGAAGCAACTTGAGGCAACTCCGAGCGATAAATTCGCGGAGGAGGCCAAGCCTGGTGATCGCGTTACGGGCCGAGTGCTTCACGTTTCCGGTAACAAGGTCACGGTCCAGCTGGGTGAAGGTGTTGAAGGCGTGTGTTTCGTGGAAAACACAGCGGTAAGCACGTCGTCGATGGCCAGCGCATCCCTCGCGGAGCAACTTGCCGCGGTATGGAAGGGGGCCGCGAAGCCTCCCACGGCGGCGGGCACTGAAACGTACAGCGAAGGCCAATTGCGTTCATTCACGATCAAGTCGATCGACCCTGCAGGAAGGAAAATCGAACTGACTCCCGCGTGAGAGCAGACTTGACTACCGTACAAGTGTTCGGATATAAAGAATTCCTCGGTCAGGGAATTCTATGCGTGCCCCTTTGCTTCGCGCCCAATTGGAAACTGCACTCGGAGAGAGGGCTTCTTCGCCTTTCACCGATGTAGAGACTCGCCCATGGGAATGCGTCCCTTCCGGAATCCCTGCCCTGGATGCTTCAGTCGGCGGTCTGCCGCGGGGTGCGATAGTCGAAGTCTTTGGAGCTGTCTCGTCGGGAAAAACCAGTCTTGCACTAAGCATGCTCGCGAGCCGGACGCAGTCTGGCGAAGTCTGTGCACTCGTCGACGGCACGGATGCGTTCGATCCCGAATCCGGAGCCGCCGCGGGAATCGATCTGAGCAGGCTGCTCTGGGTTCGGTGTCGGAATCTGGATCAGATCCTCCGCAGCACAGATCTTCTTTTGCAGGGTGGCGGCTTTGGAGCCATCGCCCTCGATTTAAGCGATCTCCCGCAACAGTCCATTCGTAGCGTTCCACTCTCCGCGTGGTTCCGATTTCAGCGCGTCATCAAAAATACCCCCACGGTACTGCTGATGATCGGGCGTGAACCCGCGGCCAAATCCGCAGCCGCCGTTGTTCTTCGTGCCAATCTTCGCAAAGCCTCATGGGATGGACTTTCCAGGGCTCCGTCTCATGGATTGTTGCTGTCGCAAACGCAACTGGATATCGAAGTCGTGCGTCTACGGCATGCTTCATCCCGCACAACGCTGTCGAACAAGGTTCATCACAATGTTCGCCTGCATTCATATTCCTGATACACGCGTTGCCGCTTCAGCACAGCCTGCGTTGCTGGATTGCGCCAGCGCATTTTCTCCGCGCGTGGAAGACACCGCGACGGGAATCGTCGTACTGGATATTGAAGGACTCGATCATTTGTTTGGCTCTATCGCAGAACTTGCGGAGCGTTTGCAGGACTACACGTCATCGTTGGGAATCATTCATGTGGGTATCGCATCCAACCCCGATGCCGCAGTCTTCGCCGCACGAGGATGGGGCGGCATCACGATTCTCAAGGCCGGGACTGAAGGCGCGCGACTGAAGGAACTGAATGTCGCGCTGCTGCCTCTCGACGAGGACATGCATGCCACACTTCTGCGCTGGGGAATCCACACGTTTGGCGAGCTTGCCCGGCTTCCGTCCAGGGAGCTTGCAGTTCGCCTTGGTCGGCAGGGAGTGCATCTGCACAAGCTGGCACGCGGGGCTGTCTCACGCCCGCTGAAACTTCGAAAAGAAGCGCTGCATTTTGAAGAGAGGATGGAGCTCGATGATGCCCTGACCTCGCTGGAGCCACTCGGATTTATCCTGAACCGTCTCTGCGAGGTCTTGTTGCTGCGGTTACGCAGCCGAGGCCTCGCCGCACTGGAATTGCGGCTTACGCTAAAGCGGGAACGCCCGAACGATCCTTTTATAGTTCCGCTGCGGCTTCCTGTGCCGGCGCGCAATGCGCGCGTGATTTCACGCCTCTTCATGTTGTCGCTGGACGCGCATCCGCCCGGAGCCGCAGTTTCAGAAGTCCGGCTAGAGGCCATTCCTTCCAAGCCGCGCATCATTCAAAACGGTTTGTTCATTCCACTGGCGCCTGAGCCTGAACAGCTCGAACTGACATTGGCGCGCATTGCAGCGATTGTTGGAAAAGCGAATGTAGGCGCGCCGGAACTTGCGAACGTGTATGCGCGCGATCGCTTTTCGATGAAACATTTCGGGGGGAGCTTCACGCCGATTGAACGTCGTCTGCATGGCGCACTGAGAATGTTCCGTCCCTGTCTTGAAGCAACTGTCCGAACGATCGACGGCAGACCGGTGTGGATCGGCTTTTCCGGCATGCATGGTCCCGTTACGGCAGCCAGTGGACCGTGGCGTAGTGGCGGCGAGTGGTGGAATGCCAGGCACTGGCAGCGTGAGGAATGGGATGTGGAGGTCGCCGGTTGCCTGCTGCGAATTTGGGAACACACTCCGAATCTGCGCTGGTTCGCCGAGGGGATCTACGATTGAGTTACGTCGAACTCCATGCCGCTTCGGCTTTCAGTTTTCTGCGTGGCGCTTCCCTTCCCGAAGCGTTGATTGCTGCCTGCAGCGATTTCGCAATGCCGGCAATGGCGCTGCTCGACACGGATGGCGTTTACGGATCCGCGCGCTTCCATCTCGCAGCAAAGAAGGCCGGGCTGCAGGCCCATGTCGGCGCGGAAATCACGTTGTCGTCAGGATGCACGTTGCCTGTGCTCGTGTCAGAGCGTACGGGATACCAGAATCTCTGCCGTCTTCTCACACAAATGAAGCTTGGCGCTCCCAAGGGAAAGGCGGCAATCCGCGAAGAAGATCTGCGTCCTTACGCACAAGGTCTGATTTGTCTGACTGGAGGTGAAGAGGGCCCGCTGCATCACGCGGTGCGAACGGGAGGGAGCGCTGCGGGGCAGCGCACGGTCGAACATCTCATCGAGATTTTTGGCCGCGATTGCGTCTACGTGGAACTGCAGCGGCATTTCCTCCGGGAGCAGGAGGCTGTAAATCAGCGCGCCATCGAGATTTCTCAAAGCCAGCGGCTTCCGTTGCTGGCGACTAACGGGGCGCGTTACACGACATCGCAGGAGCGCGAAATCCTCGACGTCTTCACCTGCCTTCGCCACCACCGCACGCTGGAAACGGCCGGCCGGCTGCTGGTGCGCAATGCAGAAGCTTGTTTAAAAACGCCACAGACGATGGAGCGTATCTTTTCAGATCTTCCCGGAGCGATTGCCAATACGGTCGAGCTCTCTTCACGCCTGCCGTTCACGCTTCAGGACCTGGGCTACGAGTTCCCTCGCTATCCGGTGCCGGAAGGCGAAACCATGACGTCCTTTCTTCGCAAACGCGTGGATGAAGGAGCGCGCCGGCGTTATCGGCCCTATGAAACTCGTCATCAAAAACAGATCGAACGCGAACTGCAGCTGATTGAGAAGTTGTCGTTAGAGGGCTACTTCCTGATCGTCTGGGACATCGTGCAATTCTGCAATCGCAGCAACATTCTTGTGCAGGGTCGAGGATCTGCGGCGAACAGCGCGGTTTGTTATGTGCTTGGAATTACGGCCGTCGATCCGATTGGCATGGAGCTGCTTTTCGAGCGATTTCTCTCCGAAGAGCGGGGCGAGTGGCCCGATATCGATCTGGATCTTCCCAGTGGCGAACAGCGCGAGCGTGCGATTCAGTACGTCTACCAGCGATATGGACAACGTGGAGCGGCGATGACCGCCAACGTCATCACGTATCGTGGCCGCTCCGCGGCACGCGAATCGGGCAAAGTTCTGGGATTCGATACGGAATCCATCGAGCGCCTGACGAAGCTGGCATCGGGCTGGGAGTACAAAGATTCCTACGACACCTTGCAGGGACAATTTGCCGGCAGTGGTTTCGATCTCCGGCATCCGCGCGTGCGCAAATTTCTCGATCTTTGCCTGGGGATGCAGGATTTGCCGCGGCATCTCGGACAACACTCGGGCGGCATGATTGTCTGCCAGGGCCAGCTCGATTCCGTCGTGCCGCTCGAGCCCGCAACAATGCCCGGACGGAATGTCGTGCAATGGGACAAGGACGATTGCGCCGACATGGGTCTTATCAAAGTCGATCTGCTGGGGCTCGGCATGATGGCCGTTCTTGAAGATTCCATTCAATTGATCCGCGAACACCAGCACGAAGACGTCGATCTGGCACATCTGCCGGCGGACGATAAAGACACGTATGCCATCATTCAGAAAGCCGACACCGTGGGTATGTTTCAGATCGAGAGCCGGGCGCAGATGGCGTGTCTGCCGCGAATGCGTCCGGATCACTTTTACGATCTTGTCGTGCAGGTCGCGATCATTCGCCCGGGGCCGATTGTCGGAAAGATGGTGCACCCTTATCTGAAACGACGACAGGGGCGCGAACCGGTGAGTTATCCGCATCCGGCGCTGGAATCCGTGCTGGAGCGCACGCTTGGCATTCCGCTGTTTCAGGAACAACTGCTGCGCATGGCAATGATTGCTGCAGGCTTCTCGGGAGGAGAAGCCGAGGAATTGCGGCGCGCCTTCGGGTTCAAGCGATCGGAACGCCGCATGGCGGAGATCGAAACGAAGCTGCGCAGAGGCATGACGTTGAATGGAATCCTGGGCAACGTTCAGGATGAGATTATTCAATCAATCACATCGTTCGCGCTTTATGGGTTCCCCGAGTCGCATGCCGCGAGTTTCGCGTTGATCGCGTATGCGAGCGCATATCTCAAATGTCACTACCTGGCGGCGTTCACGGCAGCGATGCTGAACAATCAGCCGATGGGATTCTACAGTCCTGCAACGTTAGTCAAAGACGCGCAGCGCCACGGGCTGAAAACGCGGCCGATCGATGTGGCGAAGTCGGATTGGGAGTGCACGCTGGAGGAGACGGAGGGCCAAAACTCCCCTCCTCAGCCGAGGAGGGGTGTCCACGACATCAAGAAAGAAACCGCGAAGCCACCTTTGATGGAGCGGACGGGGTGGTCTGGTCAAGAAATACCTTCGTTTGACCAACACCACCCCGTCTGCGCGGTACAAGGTAGCTTCGCAGCTTCCTTTTATCCGCGCAGCCACTTCTCAAATCCCCTCGCCCTGCGCATCGGTCTCCGCTATGTTCGCGGTCTGCGCGAGTCCACAGGCCGCGCCATCGTGCGGGCGCGCGCCGAGCATCCCTTCACTTCCATCGACGATCTGATCCTTCGAGTTCCCGAACTGCAGAAAAGCGATCTTGTCCAGCTTGCCGAGATTGGCGCATTGAACTTTCTCGACCCATCGAACCATCGCCATCGTCGCGATGCCCTCTGGCAGGTGGAGCGCGCCGCACAACGCACCGGTCCATTGCTGGAGAAACTCGAGCCCGAGGAAGAATCTTCTCCACTCGACAGGATGACCGCCGAGGAACGTCTCGTCGCCGACTTCGGGGGTACAGGTATGACACTCGGCCCGCATCCGATGGCTTATTGCCGGGAAGAGCTTCAACCGCGCGGAGTGGTCCGGGCCATCGACCTTTCGCGTCTTCCCAACGGGCGCAAGGTTCGCGTCGCGGGTTGCGTGATTGCACGGCAGCGCCCGGGAACAGCGAAAGGCTTCGTTTTCCTCAGCCTGGAGGATGAAACCGGTATTGCCAATATTATCGTTACGCCCGATGTGCTCGACCGCTATCGCGCGACGATCATTCAGGGGAAATTTCTTCTCTTTGAAGGCCCGCTGCAGAACGTCGACAATGTTATTCATGTGAAGGCCGCACGGGTGGAAGAAATCGAAATTCTTCACGCCGCCCCGCCGTCACGGGATTTCCATTAAGATAATAAGAAAATCAAAGCCGCGCATTGAGCGCATAATACGGACTCATCATGGAAAACACACCAGGCAAAATCACAAGCTGGCGCCAGGCTCTCGATCAGGGATTACTCACCGCCCAGCAGCTCGCAGTTCTCGACGAGATGGTAACAGACGGCCAGGCGGACGATCGTCAGGCTGCGGCATCCATGCTCGACTGGCAGGATGCCATCATCAACAAGCCTGAGCACATGTACGGCTTTTAGAAGCTACTTCTAAACTGCCAAGAGCCGCGGCTTCCACCAAGCCTTCGCCGGCACATCCATTGAGCCCTTCCGGCACCCATCGCCTGTTTCTTCCATACAACAAAACTCCGTGAACCAGGACTATCTCCGCGATAAAGTGCGATTAAAACTGGTTGGTAGTAGAACAAGGAGGTCCGATGAAAGGCAGTTCAAGAACAAGATCAACGCCAGCGTTTCGTTTGTGCGCAACCAGCGTTGCATTATCGATACTCACCGTTGCGCTCTTCGCCCGAGCAACTGCAGGTCAGGGCAGTCGTGGCCTGACGCCGGATCTGGGCAATTGCCAAAACCTGCAAGTACTACCCGGAAACAAGGTTTTCTACCACGTCTACGCCGCGGGGGTGCAGATCTACCGCTGGAACGGCACGAGTTGGAGCTTCGTGGAACCACGGGCGGTGTTGTCGGCCAACCCCGGAATCACCGGTATCATCGGTACTCACTACGCCGGGCCCACGTGGGAAAGCTTGAGCGGAAGCAAAGTCATTGGATTGGTCGAGGACCGCTGCACCCCGAATCCAGACGACATTCAGTGGCTACGACTCCGCGCAGTATCCAGTGAAGGCCCAGGTCCTTTCGGTGATGTGACCTACATCCAGCGTTTGAACACGTCCGGTGGCATTGCTCCGACCGCGCCCGGCACTACTCCAGGGGAACTCGCAAGTGTGCCCTACACCACCGAATATTACTTTTACCGGGAACACCCGTAGAGGGCCATCTGAGGACAGGTCATCAGATATTGCGCCGACTCACGCCGAACGTGGGAGTTTGCTGGGACTATCTGACGGTGGGCTTGAAGTCGGGACACGTGGATGATACGTTCGGACGTCACGGAGAAAGTTGCGTCCTGCCCCAATGAAGTCGCTTGCGAAAAGTATTCAATTCGGAGACTCCTACACTTGCACCTACTGCTTACGAACCATCAAGTGGGACCACCACCGAAGCCGGCCAACGCGAGATCACTTCATTCCCAAAAGCCAGCTATTGAAAGACCACAAAACAGAATTCGTATTGTGCTGTCAGTGGTGCAACTCGCGTAAAAGCGACAAAGTATTTTCTTCAATTGAAGAAGCACGAAAATACATTGCCTCTCGGAAACCACCCAAAATCCACGCGACGACATAGCCTTCGCCTGACACAGATCGCTCCACAGTCCCGCTCAAGGCTCGCGGGATTCTCGAACTCTGGTCCCAGTGAAAAGTAGAGGTCGTTTGAAGTCGGGATTGCTCTCGGGACCCGGCGGGCGTTAGTGTGTACGAACCATTTAGGTGTGTTAACCCTCATACATACTACAGGACCCCACAGCATGCCCTTTGAGACCGGCAACACCGATTCTGTGATCGACATACAGGCGCTGCAGAAAACGTACCGCGACGGTTTTCTCGGCCGTCGGCGCATTGAGGCGTTGAAAGGGGTCTCGTTTCGCGTCGAACGCGGGACCATCTTCGGCCTGCTGGGCCCGAACGGCGCAGGCAAGACGACCCTCATTAAGGTGTTGCTCGGGATCGTGCGCAAGACTGGCGGCACGGCGGCCCTTCTGGGGCATCCGGCGGGAGATCGCCACGGACGGCGCAGCGTCGGGTACCTCCCCGAAAACCATAGAATTCCGCGGCATCACACTGCGAATTCGGCGTTGGAATACTACGGCAGTCTGAGCGGGATGTCTGGAAACGAGATCCGAAGCCGCCGGCCTGAGCTTCTCGAACTGGTGGGCCTGGGCGATTGGGGGCGGAGTCCCGTCAAGAAGTTCTCCAAAGGGATGCTTCAAAGGCTGGGGCTCGCGCAAGCGTTGATGCACGATCCGGAATTGTTGATCCTCGACGAACCGACAGACGGCGTCGATCCCGTTGGCAGAAGCGAGATGCGCGGGACGCTGCAGCGTCTGAAGGCGGACGGGAAGACGATTTTCATCAACAGCCACCTGCTCCAGGAAATCGAGCTGGTCTGCGACCGTGTCGCGATTCTCGTGAAGGGCGAAGTGCGCCGCGAAGGGCAGGTGGAGGAAATCACCCGCCGGCAGCAGACCGAAATCGAATTGACGGTCGCGGGTAGTGAAGCCGCCATTCGCGAGGCGCTCGGCCTCCGGCAGATCGTCTCAATGAAGCCCCTGGGCGACAACCGTTTCCACGTTGTGTTGCAGATTCCCGACCAGTTTGCAGTCGACCAGAGCATCGACGTATTGCGTACGTGTGGCATCAGTATCGAGGAACTTGTCCGCCGGCGCGACACCCTGGAGGAAGCGTTTCTCGATATCGTGGCGCAACCGAAATGAGAGCCTACCTGGCCGTATTGAAAGACTCATTCCGCGAGGCGCTCGCCTCGCGGGTATTGTGGATTTTGCTGGCGCTCACAACGCTCGTGCTGGCGGCGGTGGCGCCGATCGGGCTTTCGGAGAAGCCGGCGACGCAACTCCGGCAGAACAGCATTCTCGATCTCTCCGGCCTGGTCTCGAAAATCGAGATGCAGGGAAAGGCCGAGGCCCCATCGCCCGGCAAGCAGATCTGGAGCCGCTTTGGCGACGACCTCAAAACGCGGCTCTCGAATCGGGAAGGACAGGAGGCCGGGAATCCGTCCCGCCGACTCGCCTCCGACGTGCTCGATGAGTTGAACAAACTCTTGCCCGATCGCGCCTTCTACGATCAGCCTTCCTGGCGCGGCATCGATCTGAACGAAGAGACGAGGACGCTGACTCAACGGAATGCCGACAGCTTGACCAACGACGAGGTGGCGCGGCGGAACCGGCTGCTCCTCGAAATGGCATTTCCCGCAGAGATTGCGAGCGCCAGGGCGGAACTCTCGATCTCGTACCTCACCTGGCACGTTACCGAGTCCCCGCTCTCCCGAACGGAAGCCACGCCGGTCATCAAGGGGATCCTGGCCGCCATCATGAACTTCTTCGTGGGGACGCTGGGAGTGCTCGCGGCGATTCTCGTAACCGCGCCGATCATTCCGCACACGTTCGAGGCTGGCGCCATCGATCTGTTGCTCAGTAAGCCGATCTCCCGCTCGCTCTTGTTTCTGACGAAATTCGCTGGCGGCTGCGCGTTCATCCTGCTTAACGCGGCTTATTTCATCGTGGGGTTGTGGCTGATCGTAGGCCTTCGTTTCGGCCTGTGGAGTGGACGGCTACTCTTGTGCATTCCCGTGTTCCTGTTTCTGTTTGCGATCTACTATGCCGTGTCGTCCCTCGCCGGCGTCCTGTGGCGCAATGCTGTTGTTTCCATCGTCGTCACCATTTTGTTCTGGGCCGCCTGTTTTGTGGTGGGAACCACCAAGAACGTCATGGAACAGGCATGGCTCAATTCCAGCCGCCTCGTCAAGTTGGTTTCCGCCGGCGAAATCCTGTTCGGAGTGACGGAGCAGGGCCAGGTGCAACAATGGCGCAATACCGGAGAGAAGTGGGAAGAGACCTTTAAAGCCGAGGGCCCTGCCGTCGCCCGCGGTGGTCCCTTCTTTTCGCCGCAACAGATGACGAGCCCGATCTACGACTCACAAGGGGATCGGCTGATGGCTGTGGAGACCGCGAACGGCCCGCGAGGTGGCGGAGGCCTCAACCGGACTCCAACGTTGTGGACCGGCGGCCGTACCGACGACTGGACGCGCCGCAGGGGACCTGCCCCCCCACCATCCGGCACGACGGAACTTTTCGTGAACGGTCAGGGAGAGATCTTTGCCGCCGGTACACAGGGCGTGTTTCGTTTGTCGCGTAGTGAAGCGGGAGAAACGTTCGTTCCCGCCGGGCCCAATCCGCCGCTTCGACTGCAAACTCCGGTCGCTTTCGCCCTGAACGTCGCCACAGGGGAGATCGCGACTCGTAGCCAGAACACCGTCACCGTCCTCGAACGGAATGCCGACGGGAACTACTCCAGGAAGCGGGAAGCGGAAATCACCGGCGCTGAGGGAGCTGT
>Ga0111538_10003704_pt1 | contig 21297 bp, 15 predicted proteins | sample SoiMethybrSBSTD1_FD_79669 | JGI IMG/M metagenome (GOLD analysis project Ga0111538, IMG submission 79669) | Bulk soil microbial communities from a Populus tree surrounding site in Tennessee, USA - Soil MetaG P. TD hybrid SBSTD1 (version 2)... | ecosystem: Environmental > Terrestrial > Soil >... | reverse complement strand
CCCTAGTACAAACCGCGGCGCGACTCGACAGCAGCGGGTGCCCGCGCTACCGGTCGGCGTCGCCAAGCGAGTCGAGATGCCGCTCCGCCCCTACCTGCTCCTCTTGACCCTGTGCCTCGGGCTAGCGGGCTGCGGCCGCATCCAGCGCATCCGGGAGTGCCGCGCGCTGGTCGCCAGCGTCAACCCGGCGCTCGGCGGGGTCCAGCAGCATCTCGTCACGAACCGCCACGACGCCGCGTTCTACGGCGAAGTCGCCGGTCGCTACGACGCGCTGGCGCTCGATCTCGGCAAGCTCAGCTTCGCGAACCCGCAGCTCAAAGTCCTGGTCGACGAGTACCGGAGCGTCATGACGTCCGCGGCCCAGGCGGTGCGCTCGGTGGGACTGGCGCAAACCAACCCGCAAGCCTTGCCCCAGGCGCGGCTCGAGCTCGATCGCGTGGTCCGGCGCGAAAAGATTTCCGTGCTCAAAATCGACGCCGAATGTCACGCACCGTGAGCGCCGTGCGAGGCTAACGCCGTTTTGCGCTCTTGGACTTGCTCTTCGACTTGGGCGGCTTCGGAATCTTGCGCTCCTTGGGTCCCACGTTGACGCGGCCCCACACGTAACCGACGAGCCGCCGGAACGAGCCGAGATCGTCGCCGCCGAACATCCAGAGATCGCGAGCGTCGACGTCGCTTTTCAGCACCGGCGTCCAGTGACCGCTCGAAGCCCACGCCAGCACGTTCGGGCGATCGAGCACCACGCGCGCCACGATCATCCCGCACGCCGGCCGCTGTCCGAGCCCCGCGCAGCCGCCCATCACCACCAGCTCCTCGTTGCCGATCGGCCGCCAGGTCCAGCGTCGATCGATGGTGAGATCGCGACCGCCGGTGTCCTTGCGCGCCTCTTCCGGCAAATGCTCGATCAGACGCTTGGCTAGCTTCTTGTCGACGCTGGTACCGGGCTGAAGCGTCTGGCGGCCGCGCACCACGTCGAACACCACCTCGGCGCTGTTCGCTCCGCCCGCGCAGCAGCGAAAGCCGACCACGCCCGTCTTGCTGTCTGCCGGCCGCCCCATCGCGTTCGCGCAGCGTCCGACCAGCTCGCCGGCGGGCGCGTTGCCGCCGCGCACAGTGGAGAGTGCGCGTGTGCTGCCGCGACCCCAGCCGCTCGACGTCCACTCCCAGACGCCGCCATGCAGATCGCGCACGCCGAACTCGCTGCTGCAGCCGATGCGCAGCCCGCTCGGCCTGAGCGCGGGCGCCGTTCCGGTTCCGCAGGCATCGGGCCGATACTGATCGCCGTACTCGTAAACGGTGTTGTTCGGCCCCTTGCAGGCGCGCTCCCACTCGAGCTCGGTGCACAGGCGTTTACCCTGTTCCATACACAAGCCCTGGGCCTCGGTCTGACTCACGTTGGTGAGGGGGATCGCGCCTTCCTCGTTGGGGTGCGGGAACAGGTCGATGTAAAAGCCGCCCAGGATCACCTGCTCGCCGGGCATCTCTTCATCGGCGATCCGCGGCAAGCTGTCGGGAGGCGTGCCGGCGACCAGCGCGCCGGGCGGAATGAAGGCCATCCCCTTGCGCGGCGTCGGCGGCGGCTCGGGCGGGCCAATCGAGCTCGCCAGCGGCACGCTCCCCACCGACAGGCTACCGAGCGCCGCGCTGTTCGTCCGTTCGCGGCAGCCACACAGACCAACCGCGAGCAGGCACAGCGCCGTCGTCGCCCGGATCACGGCTCGTTGCGCTCGTCCTTTTCGCGCAGGCTGAGCTCCTTCATCTTGAGCTGGAGCCCCTTGCGCGAGATCTTGAGCAGGCGCGCGGCGTGGGTGACGTTGCCGTTGGTTTGCTCGAGCGCCTTCTGAATCAGATCACGCTCGAGCCGGCTCATCGCGGCTTTGACTTGCTCCTTGAGCCCGTCGGCGTGGCGCACGTCGGTCTGAGGCGGCTGCGACGGCGTCTTGTCGCGGGACGGCGCCGTCCCTTCACGCACCTCGGACGGCAGGTCCGAGCGCCGGATGGTGGTCCCGTCCGAAAACAACACCGCGCGCTCGATCACGTTTTCGAGCTCACGGATGTTGCCCGGCCAGGGGTAAGTCGCGAGCGCGCGCTCGGCATCGGGCTCGAAACCGACCACCTTCTTTTTCAGGCGCGCGTTGAACTTGCCGATGAAATGCCGGCACAGCTGGGTGATGTCGTCGGCGCGCTCGCGCAGCGGCGGCAGGCGGATCGGCACGACGTTGAGGCGGTAATAGAGGTCTTCGCGAAACGAGCCGAGCGCGATCTCCTTTTTCAGGTCGCTGTTCGTCGCGGCCACCAGCCGCACGTCGACGCGGATCGTCTTGATGCCGCCGACGCGCTCGAACTCGCTTTCCTGAAGCGCCCTGAGCAGCTTCACCTGCATCTCGACCGGGATCGAGCCGATCTCGTCGAGGAACAAGCTGCCGCCGCTGGCCAGCTCGAAGCGACCGGGCTTGCTGCCGACCGCGCCGGTGAACGCGCCGCGTTCGTAACCGAACAGCTCGCTCTCCATCAGGTCCTTGGGAATGGCGGCGCAGTTGACCTTGATGAACGGCTTGTCCTTGCGCGACGAATTCTCGTGCAGGGCGCGCGCGACCAGTTCCTTGCCGGTCCCGCTTTCACCCGTGATCAGTACGGTGGTCGGCGTGTCGGCGACGCGATCGAGCACCGCATAGACGTCGAGGATGCCGGGGCTCTGGCCGATGATGCCGTAGCGGGCGCCCTCCTCGCTCACGGCTTCGGGAGCGCGCGTGGCTTCGGTCGCGGAAAGGTCGCGCGTGAGCAGCGCCTTCTGCACGACCGCGCGCACCTCCGCCTGGTCGAACGGCTTGGTGATGTAGTCGAAGGCGCCGGTCTTCAGCGCCTCGACCGCGTTGTCGACCGTGCCGTGGGCGGTGATCATCACCACCGGCAGCTCCTCGTCCATCGCCACCACGCGGCGCAAAAGCTCCATGCCGTCGAGCTTCGGCATCTTGAGGTCGGTGATCACCAGATCGATGTGGTGATCGCGCAGCACGTCGAGCGCTTGCTCGCCGTCCTCCGCGGTGTGAACGTCGTAGCCGTCGCGCTGGAGCTGCGCGCTCAGCACCTTGCGCAGATTCGGCTCGTCGTCGACGACCAAAAGCTGCTTTTTCTCAATCATTGGCAGCGAGCTCCGGCCTTGTCGGGCGAAAGCAGGGGACTGCAGTAGAAGAGCGCGGTTTTTCCGCCGCCGGACGCGCCGGCTGCGATGATGTTACGCGTCCCCACGGCCGGTGTCGCCAGCGCGGCGCCGAGCTCGTCGTTTTCCTCGGCCGAGGACAGAAATCTCACGTCCGTCAGGTCGTGCTCGTGGCCTTTGCCCTCGACGTTGTAGACCAAAATCGCGCCCGCGCGCGCTTCACCGCGGGCTTTCATGCCGGGCGCCCCGACGATCACCTCGCCGTCGCCATCGGCGTCGAGGTCGCCCACCGCCAGCGCGCGACCGAAATCCGACTCGCCACAACCCGTTACCTCGGTGTTCGAACCGCACCCGAACGACGCGATCAGCCCACCGCTCGGCAAGCCTCCGAGCGAGCACTCGGTGCCGGTCGCCGCGGGCAAGGCCGCCAGCGCGGCTCCGGAAAAGACCGAGACCGTGGCGGCGTCGGCGACCACGAGGTCGTCGTTGGCGTCCTTGTCGACCGGTCCGGCGGTCAGCGTGCGGCCGAAACGCGCCGACGTCCCCAGACAGCCGACGTAGCTCACCGGTGCCACGCCGTCGGATCGGAAAAGCCAGACGCGACCGGTGTCCGGCGCGCCGACGGCAAACACGCGGACGTCGCCGACGCGCACCACCGCGAGCGACTTGCCGTAGCTCGGATCGGTTTCCGGCGGCGGCAGTTCCACCGGGTCGGAGCTGTCGGGAGCGTAGAACCACGCCGCCGAGATGCGAGGCGCCGAGACGAGGATCGCCGGTGAATCGGCGCGATCGGCGGTGACCGCCACGATCTCGCTCTGCGGAACGCTGAGCGCGAAATCCAGAAAGTTTGCGCGGATTGACTCGGGTACGGGCAACGCGAACTCGGTCGTGTCCGCGCAGCGCGTCACGATCCCGCGTTCGTTGGGACCAGGCCCGGTCATGCCCAGACCGACGATGAAACACAGGTCGAGCGCCTTGGTGCCGGTGGACGCGGTGACGTGCCCCGCGCCGGCGAGCTGCGACCCGAGGAAACACAGGCCGGTTCCTCCGCTCTTGCAATAGGCGGTGTCGCTCGCGTCGAGCGCGGGCTGATCCCCGTTACCGATCTCGAAGGCGGACGCGGTACCGCCGCCCGGACCCCCGCCCGAGATCAAGCGCACGCGATTGTTGATTTTCGCCGTCGCCAGCGTCACCCCGAAGCCGCCGCGGGCCGCACCGGGCTCGTTGAGCAGCACGATCGGCGTGTTGTCGCTGACGTCGTCGAAACGGCTCCACGAGCAACCACAGGCGCCCAGCCCGAGCAGCAGCAAAAACCGCGGCGCCATCAGAAGCTCCCCCGAATTCCGACTCCGCCGCTCTCGGGACCGACCTGCGGCACGATCGAGACCTGGGTCTTCGGCCGTGCGGGTGCTGGACCGCGCTGCGTGCGGCGGCTCGGATCGACCGCGGGGGCCGGCGCGGTCGGCGGCGCCTTGTTCGGATCGTCGAACTCGACGGGTTTGTCGGACTGGCTCGAGGACTCCGGCAACGGATCCTTGATGAAATTGTAGATCGAGAGGCCCGCCAGCGTACCCCCGATCAAAAATCCCGCGTTGGCGCCGACCGCATACCAGCGGCCGCGGACGACGCGTTCGTCTTCCTGCTCGAGCAGGCCGCTCTTGCGGTCGGCTTCGAGCTCGTCGTTCAGCCGATTCGACTCCGCGCCGAAGTAGATGGCCGCCCCGAGAAAAACCGCGCCGATCGCGGCCTGCGTCCACGCCGCGCCGCGCGGATACTTCGGGATCATGTTGGCTTTCACCGGCATCACCTGGCCACGCGGCACCTCGACGTCGCCCTCGAAGTCCTTTCGTCCCGGCGAGGTCACCTTGAGCCGGTGCCGGCCGGAGTTCGCCTTGACCTCGAGCGGGGGCTGCCCGCTGCGCCACACGCCGACCGCCTGCTCGTCGAGGGAAACCTTGATGTCTGCGGCATTCGAATCGATCCGCAGAAACCCGTAGTTTACCCGCTCGAGGCGCACCTCGAGCTCTTTCTGATCGCCTTGTCGGACCGTGACGTCCTGAAGCAGCGTTTGAAAGCCGGGGGCTTCGATCAGAAGCGAGTGTTTGCCCGCGGGCACGAGCTCGCCGTGCGGCGTCTCACCCCACACCAGGCGCTTCTTTTCCTTGTCGTCGAGATAGACGTACGCGCCGCGCACGTTCGCGGCCACGCGCAGGAAGGCCATGAACGCGCCCTGCGAGAGGTTCGCCTTGAAGTGGTAGACGTGCCCTGGCTTCACCTCCATGTCGGTCTCGCTGCGATTGAAGTCGCGAAACTTCTCGACCACGAGGTGATAGGTGCCGATGTCGAGCGTCAGGCTGACCGGCGCGGCGCGCGCGGCGATCTCCTTCCAGCCCGGATTGTCGCGTCCCGGCTGAAACGTCGCTGTGCCGGACTCGCGAGCGTAGAGCTTCAGCGGCGCGCCGGGCGGCTCGGTTTCGACGACTACCAGTGACTTCATGTTCGCTTCGGGCGGGGGCGCCACGGTGGGCACCGGAGCTCCGCCCTCGATCCCGGCCTCACCCCCGTCGAGCCCCGCGTCGGACACTGCGCTAGCGGCGGCCTGCATCGCCTCGAGCGTTGCGATGCGTTGCTTCACCTGAGCCACGTCGGGGGCCTCGGGATCGGTGCGCACGTACTCGCGAAACCGATCGAGAGCGTGGGTGATGTCGTTGAGCTTCTGGTAGCAAACCCCGGCATTGAAGAGGAATGCCGAGTACGGGTACTCCTTGTAACCGCCCTCGAAGATCTGCGCGGCTTCGGCGGCCTTGCCTGCCACGTACAGGCCTTGGCCCTTCTCCATGCGCTCGCGAATCGCTTCGAGCTTCTTGGCGAGCGGGTCCTTGCCGCGTTGCGCCGTCGCGTCCGAGGGCAGGACCATGACGGCCAGCAGCAAGCCGAGCAACCCCAGAACACAACCTTGAACGAGCCTGCGTGGAGACACCACTCGAGACAACACCTCCGTTCGGAGCGTGGCACAAGCGGTCACTGCGTGGGCGCAAAGAATCCTCGAGAAATCCCTGGCCCGGACCGGCTCCCCGCGCCCGTCCCCCCGGCGGCCCTGCTCAGTTACGTTCAGGCCCGTCGGGGCTGAATATGAACGGATATGTGACGGTGACCACCCCGCTCTCCGGGGGCGGCTCGAAGCTCACGCTGAGCAGGCTTTCGCGAAGGCAGTAGACGAGCTCGGCTTCGGTCAGCGTGCTGCTCGGGTCGACTTCCGCGGATTCGACGATTCCGCCGACCGTGTCGTCACCCACGATAACGAACGAAAAGACCAGCTTTCCCCGCAAATCCGGCGAGCGCTCGAGCGCCGCCTCGTAGCACTCCTTGGCCAGCGGCATGAAGTCCTGGCGAATCCTGTTTCGGATGTAGGCCGCATCGAGCTTGCCGGCGTCGGCAACCGGCGGAGCGCCGGCGCGCGCGGACTTCAGTGCCTGCGCCGCGCTCGGGGGAGTGCGCCCGAGGGCGCGGTAGATGCGCTCGCGGATCTGGTCGCGTTCGGCGCGATCGCGCCGCCGAGCGTGGGCGGCGCTCGCGACCGCGGAGGGCGCCGGCTGCGCTACTGCGCTCGCCGTCCCCGTGACCTCGACGCGAGCCGGCACGGCGTCCGGCGGCTGGACCGCCATCCGGGAAAACGATCGGATGCCGATCACGACCGCCCCGAGCAGCAAGCTCAGAAGCACGATGCGGCGGGCGCCGCCGGGGGACTGCACTCCGGCCATCAGTGGCTCGCTCAGCGCTCCGCTTGCGCGGTGATCCGGTAGGCGTCGTCCCGAGGCGAATACACGGCAAAGAAACGAATCGGCCGGCAACACACGCTGCAATCCTCGATGTACTCTTGGCGCTCACCGCCGCCCGGATCGGGGAAGGTGTCGATCAGCTCGCCACAGTGCGGGCATTCGACTGAATTGAACTCGGATGTCTGCATGTGTGAAGTTTTGGGGTCGGGGCCCCAAAACACAAACTTGGTTGCGGAACTCTGCGCGTCGTTCCAGCTCGAAAATTTGTTCGCCGACGGAAAACGCTTACCACGCCGCCTTCACTGTTGACGCAGCCACCGTCCAGTTACACGCGTAGATAGCGTGCGCGTCGAGGCGAAAGCTGCGGAGCGGGGGTGTCGAAGCTGGCTCGCGGTCCTGGTGATCGCTCTGCCCGCGCTGGCCGGCTGCGACACGGCGAAAGCCGAAAGTCGCTGGCGCACGGTGACGAGCTCCAGGCTCTCCACGATCACCTCGCTGATCCGCACGCCCGAATTCGAAGCAGCGGCGCCTGGCTGCTCGGTGGGCATGTCGCGGATCCAGAGCTACTGCGTCGATCGCTTCGAAGCGACGCTGGTCGAAGTCGGCCCCGACGGCGAGGAGACGCCGCATCCCGCGTTCGAGCCCCCGGTGGAAGGCGTGCGCTACGAGGCTCGCTCGCGCCTGGGTGAGCTGCCGCAGGGTTACATCAGCCGCGTGCAGGCAGCACAAGCTTGCGAGAACGCGGGCAAGCGCCTGTGCGCCGCGAGCGAGTGGTACGAGGCGTGCCGCGGCAAGGAGCACAAGACGTACCCGTACGGCAACGAGTACGTGAAGGACAAGTGCAACATGAGCAAGCTGCACTTGCTCAGCAAGTTCTTCGGTAATGATCCGCTCGGCTGGCAGTTCGACAAGCACTTCAACAGCCCGCGGCTCAACCTCGAGCCGGGCTTCCTCGCCCACACCGGTGACTACACGGGGTGCGTCAGCAGCTACGGCACCCACGACATGGTCGGGAACCTGCACGAATGGGTGGCGGACACCGTCGATCACACGCTCGAGACCAAGCTCTCGATGTTCGACGGCGTGCGCCGCTCGATCCACAAGAACATCGGTCACGGCGTGTTCATGGGCGGCTTCTACAGCACGACCGCGCAGCAGGGTCAGGGCTGCAACTACATCACCCTGGCGCACGAAGCGCGCTACCACGACTATTCGACCGGCTTTCGCTGCTGTTCGGACGCGAAGGACCGGTAGCTCAGTTCACGTCCAGGCCACGCACCACCAGGGTGGCACTGCCCGCTCTGGACGAATCGACGCGAACGTTGATGCGCGTCGTTTCCGACGGATCGAATGCCGTCCCCCAGCAGAACAGCGGGGCCGAAAAGTCGGCTTCGGAGCTCACCAGAGCGTACGCGCAGCCCCGCGCGCCCTGATCGGTTTCGAGTCCCACGTAAGGGTAGTCGGCGGCACCGGACTGGGACCCGTCGAACAGCAAGTACTGGACGCTCGTGGCGCGCGCGAGATCGAAACCGATGTTGCCGCGCTGCCCGGCGGCGTCGAAACGAAAGTCGGCGCTGACACTGCCCGCGGCCATCGTGAACCTCGTCACCAGCTCCGGACGATCCCGATAGTTCTGAAGCGGCGTGTCGAGCACGAACACCTGTGCGGCGATGCAGCACGCGCTCGACGCGCAGCTCACGACGGTGCAGCCGTTGCAGTTGTCCGCCACCCAGCCGCCTCCCTTACACGACTCGCGCGTTGCGTCCGCGCAGTCGCCGCGCGCGGCGCCGTCCAGACACTGCGTGGCACCGCCCGTGCCCGTGCCCCCGCCCGTGCCCGCGTTTCCGCCCGCACCTCCGCTTGCACCCGCGCCTCCGCTTCCGCCTGCACCAGCTCTTCCGCTCGCGCCTCCGCTTCCGCCCGCGCCTCCGCTTCCGCCCACGCCTCCGCTTCCGCCCGCGCCTCCGCTCGCGCCTCCGCCTCCGCTGCCGCCGGCTCCACCCTCCGCCGCGCTCCCCGCCGCACCGAGACCGCCGCCGTCACCTCCGTCTCCACCCGCTCCAGGCCTGCTGTTTTTCACCTGCGTCGTCGAGGAACAACCCAGTACGACCAGCACGGCGGCGATTGTGGGCGGGCGGGACATCAGTAAAGCGTGACGCCATGGACCGCCCAGCCGAAGCCGGAGGCGGGAAACTCGGCTGTGAATTGAAACTCGGTCACCTGTGACCTGTCGAGGATCGATACCGTCGAGTTCGTCATCACCGAAAGCGCTGCGAACGACAACGAGCGCGTTTCAGTGCCGCTGGTAGCGGCGAGCCAGCCGCCGAAGTAGCCGCCGTTCGCGGTCTTGACCACGAACCAGACCCGGGCGTCGGTTTCGAGAGCGACCGTCACGCCCGAGTAACTCGTGAGATTGTACGCCGCACCTTCGGCAAGCTGGAGGCCGATCCCGGCAAAGGTCTTCGAGCCCGTGGTCAGCGGTCCGCCGATCGCCCACGCGGCACAGGTCTTATCGATCCAACCGGTACCCGGGATCGACACCGCGAAGTTCAGATTCACGCCGGTGTCCGCAAACATGTACCAGGCACCGCTACGACCCGCGAGCTCGCAGATGCGGTCGTTGCAAGTAACGAAGTTGTCGATGGTGGTGACTGGCGCGCCGCCACAAGTGTCGCCGGTCGCGCCGCCCGAACCCGCGACACCGGCGATGCCGCCGATTCCAGCGCTGCCGGCGACGCCCGCGCTACCGCCGACACCAGCGCTGCCCGACACCCCTCCTTGACCCGCGCTGCCGGCATCGCCCGCGGCGCCGCCCTGACCCGTCACGCCACCGTCACCGCCGGCACCGATTTGTCCCGCCGCGCCCGCGTCACCTCCGGCACCGCCTTCACCCCCTGCCGCACGACTGCCGCCTCTGCCACCGTCACCCGCGGCGCCGTCCGACCCGGAACTGCCGTCCGGCCCGCTCCCGGAGCTGCCGCCGACACTGTACTTCACGCAGATTTCCGAGGAACAGGCGAGCCCCGCATTGCAGTGGAATTGCGGACCACACTTGCAGTTCTCGCTGCCTTCCGGACAGCGGTCGATCACCTTCTTGTCATCGCCGCAAGCGAAGACGATGGAAGCCGCGAAAGCGCAGGGAAAAGCCCAAGCAAGCATCCTCATTCGAACTGACCTCGTGGTTAGCGTACCGCTCTCGCGCAAAAGGCTGCTCGAGGACGGACTAGTGCTTCCGATAGAAGCGGGCGCCTGCCCAGGCGTTCCCACAAATTGCACACACTACCACGAAGCTCGGATACCGAGTTGATGGACTCGCTGCGATCGGGCCGATCGCGGGTCGGAGGTTAAGCGCGGCCGTAATCGAGATCGGCGAGCACGTCCGCGGCGTCGAAACCCCAGAGCTCGTCGGGCCGCTTCCGTTCGATGGCCGGCGGCGCGGGCGTTTTTCCGGCGAGGGATGCGTCGAGAAACTCGAGTGCCTCCGGCCATAATGTCTCCGCGAGGCGCGGGCGGAAAAACCCGAAGTGACCGAGCTCGTCGAGACCGAGATCCGCCGGCTCGAAGCGCCGGTGTTCGAGCTTCGCGTTCACGAACAGCGAGATCAGCTCATCCACCGAGCGCCGCGGGGCGTAGTCGTCGTCGCTGAAACTGTAAAGGCGTACCGGCTTGTCGAAGAGCGCGAAGCGCACGCGCGCCGACGGATGTTCGGAAATCATGTAGCCAGGTTGCGAGCACCAGCGCGCCCACTCGCGGGCCACGCCGGACGGCAAGTCACCGCCGAGTCCGAGCTTGCCAGGCAAGTAGCCGTAAGCAGCGGTGGCGGCGGGGACGAGCGCGCGCCAGATCATCCACAGCCGCGGGCGCTCGAGCAGCGGCCAGTAACCGAAATAGCCGAGCTGTGAAGCGACCAGGAGCGCGCCCGACGCCTGGCGCAGCTCGTCGACCAGACCGATCAGCTGCCCGCCGAAGCTGTGGCCAGCCAGCGCGACCGGTTCCGCCCATTCCGAACGCGCAAAGTGAAACATCGCGCGGGCATCGAGCTCCGCCCATTCGCTCATCGTGGCCTGGAAGCCCCGCAGCGTAGGCGGAGCCGACGCGCCGATGCCCCGGTAGTCGTAGGTGACGACGCGCAGCCCGGAGCGCGCGAGAAATCCGGCGAATCGCCCGTAATAAGCGGCCGGAACCGCGGTCGCGCCGTTGATCAGCACCGTGCCGCGGGCGGGCCCGGCCGGCATGAATACGCGGGCGGCCAGCCGAAACCCGTCGCTGGCGGCAACGTCCACGCCGCGTTCGGAATAGCCACGGGTTATCATGCTACGGAACGAAGTGGTCATCGTGCCTCCTTCCACCGCGAACCTGGTGCCCCCCCTCGAGGACCGCTCGCGGCAAGTTTGCAGCCCCCGACTGCGTCTTTGAAGCCGTGCTCGACTGGGACGATCTCCGCTACTTTCTCGCCGTAGAGCGCACCGGAACGCTGGCCCGCGCCGCCAGCCTGCTGCAGATAAACGCGACCACCGTCGGCCGGCGCCTGGCTGCGCTGGAGGAGCGGGCCGGCGCGCGGCTGTTCGACCGCACGCCCGAGGGCTTCGTGCTCACCACCGCCGGTCGCGACTTGCTGCCGCGCGCGGAGCACATGGAGCAGCAGGCGCTGGCGATCGAACGCGAGATCATCGGCGCCGATCAGCGGCTGGCCGGCGTGGTGCGGGTCAATGCAACCGAGATGCTGGCGACGCGGTTCATCGCGCCGCAGCTACCGCGCTTCAGCCTCAAGCACCCCGGCATCACGGTCGATCTGAACTGCACGCCGCGCTCGGTGCGGCTGGCGCGGCGCGAGGCGGACATCGCGCTCCGGCTCGCGCGCCCGCACGAAGACGACGTCGTGACGCGGCGCCTGGCCAGCATCGAGCTCGGCCTCTACGCCGCGCCGCACTACCTCGAAGCGCGTGGCGTTCCAGCCGACCCGGAACGCAGCCTGGCCGGCCACGATACGATCCTGTTCGCGGACTCCCGCGCATTTACGCTGGAAAACGACTGGTTCTGCGCGCGCCTCGACGGAGCAAGAATCGTGCTTCGTTCCGACAGCGTGAGCTCGATCTACTCGGCAACGCTTTCGGCGCTCGGGATCGCGCTCTTGCCCCGCGCGGTCGCCGATCACGACTCGGGCCTGCGCCGCCTCGAAACCGCTACGGCTCCCGTGCCGCGCGTGGTCTGGCAAGCCGTGCACTCCGAGCTGCAGAGGAGCGCTCGCGTGCGCGTCGTGCTGGATTTCCTGGCCGAGGTTTTCGGCGTGGGCCCCGCGTAGCCGGCTGCGCGTCGGGCAGCGAGTTTGCGCGCCTGCTCGGTGTGCTGCGCGCGCGACAACTGACGCAAATCGAAGTCTACGCCGCGCCTCTGCGCTGCGCTGGCCGGCTCTCGTCGCTGGTCCGCGGCTTGCAACGTCGGTTCTGCAATGTGGGTGTCGGGGAGTGTGCGCGCGAGCGCGTGGGCGGTGTTGTGCGTCGCGATGCTGTGGAGCGGCGTCGCGGCGGCGCAAAGCGACGTCGAAAGCGTCGAAGGCCACGTGCTCGAGATCGACGAGGCCGCGCTGATCGTCGACCTCGCGGGCGCCCGCGGCGCGAGCGACGGTGACGTGCTCGAGCTCTGGCGCCCTTTGCGTTTGCGCCATCCGGTCACGGGGAAACCCGTCGTCGATCGATTCCTGATCGGCCGGCTCAAGCTCACGCAGGTCCGGGACCGCCTCGCTCTGGCGAAGATCGAGGGCAAAGTGCTGCGTCCGGCCGCGGTCGGCGACGTCGTGATCCTGCGGCGCGAGCCGAAAGAAACCGAAGCCCCGAAGCAGGCACCGACTTCGGGCGTGCCGGCACCCGCCGCGCCGAGCAGCGCCGCGCCCACCGATCCCGAAGTGCGCACGGTGACGGAGCTTTTCGAATCCCTGCGCGGAGCGCCGGTGCGCGCCCGCGTCGTCGCCTACGAGAAATACGTGCGAGCCCACCCGAACGGCCGCTTCGCGGTCGTGCTCTACGAAGAGGCCGTGGAGCTGCGCCGTCTGGTGGAGCTCGAGATGCGCTCGGGCCGCGCCGCGCCGCCGAGTCTCTCGCGCTACACCAAGCCCGAGTACGCGCTGGCCGGCCAGCCGTTGACGATCGGCATCGAGCTCGAGGGCGCCGCGAGCGGCGCGGTCTTGCACTCGCGCCGCGAAGGCGAGGTCGCTTACGTCTCGACGCCGATGCAGCCGGCCGGTCCCGGCTACTACACGCTGAGCTTGCCGGGCGCGCGCCTGCAGGCCCCGCGCTTTTACTACTTCATCGAGGCCACGACCGAAGCCGGCAACGCCGTGCCCGTCGTCGGTTCGGGTGAGCAACCCGAGCTGCTCAAGGTGCATGAGGTCCCGAAGCCGACGCCGCCGCCTCACCACGAATCGACGCTGCACGTCATCACCGACTACGCAGACTGGAACGAGCTGAAGGGCAACGACGTCGTCTGGCAGACCGAGGGTTACTTCGGCATGCGCTTTCGCGACGTCGGGCTGCGCGCGGCTCGCACCGGGTTCGGTGTGTACCGCGGCATCGGAGGCTCGCTGGAGGAGCTCGACGAGCTCGGGCTGAGCGGGCGGAAAGTCGGACTGACCTACGGCTATCTGGAAGGCGAATTCGGCATCAGCGAGCAGTTTTCGCTGCTGGGGCGGGCCGTGGCCGGCCTGCGCGACGACGGGCTCGGGGCCGGCGCGCAGGCGCTCGTTCGCATCGGCAACGACAAGCGCACGAACCTCGAGCTCGGCGGCGAAGCGATCGGCGGCATCGGGCTCCGCAGCATCACGCAGCTCGAGCTTCGCGCGGTTCCGCGGGTTCCGATCCTGCTGCGCACCGAAGTCACCAATCAACCGGCTGGCGCCAGCGCCGACGAGGACGCGCGGCCCGCCGACCCGGCGCTGGCGCGACGCACCGGCATCGCAGTGGAGAAGGGCGAGCTCGGAGCGCGCGCGATCGTTCAGGTCGGTTACCAGTTCTTTCCCGAGCTCATGCTGGCGGTGCGAGGTTCGTACCAGGGCCGCACCATCAACCACGCAGGACCCGGAGTGGGGGGAGCGGTGACGTACACATGGTGACGCGGCAAGCTGCGCTTCTCGCGCTCGTCGTCGCGCAGACGCTCGCAGCGGCGCGAGCCCTGGCCGAACCCGAAGCGGACCGAGCCGACAAACCCGTGCTGGCGACGCCCGAGCTGCACCACGCGCCGGTCGGCATGACCGAAGCGCACGAGGACCTGTCGATCGACGCCGAGATCATCCATCCCGAGCTGGTGCGCCGCGCGCTCGTCGTTTACGTGACGGCGCAGCAGCCGGCGCCGCGAGAGGTCGAATTCCGGCGCGGCGCCACGGGCTACGTCGCGACGTTACCGGCCGACCAGGTGCGAGCGCCCTTTCTCGCCTACACGATCGAGATCGAGCGCGTCGACGGAAGCCGGGTGCCGGTGTTCGCGAGCCGGACCCGGCCGCATCGGGTGGAGGTGCCGGAAGACTTGATGGACGAGCGCGAGCGCGCGTCGCTGGAACGCCTCGGCGGCCGGCGCTCGGTGGTCTCGGCGAGCGGCGAGTACGTTTCGTTCGGCCGCAGCGAGACCAACGAGATCGATCCGACCACACGGCGCTTGCGCACCGTCGACGACTTCTACTACCGGCTCGAAGCGGCCTACACGTATCGGCCGTTGCGACTGATCACCGAATTTAGCCTGCGCATCGGCGTGGTACGCGGCCGGTCGCCGGTGCCGTTCGATCTGGAAACCGACGTTTTTGACCCGAACGAACGCTTCCGCGTCGGCTTGAACTACGGTGCGCCGACGGTGCGAGTGCGGCTCGACGACATCGTGCACCTCGAAGGCGAGTTCTTGACCAGCGTGACCGAGGTCGGCTTCTCGGTCGGCGCCGGCAGCGCGCTCTTGATCGGCGATCCCTACGGGTCGAAACTGACGCTCGGCTTCGAGTCGATCCAGGTGTTCGGCGAGCGTTTCTACAGCAAGCTCGACATTGCTGCCACGCGCGCGCTCGTGCTTTCACCGATGATCGAGCTCACCAACATGCCGCACGCCAGGAAATACGGGGTGCGGCTGCTGGGTGAAGTCGGCATCGACGTCGGGAACGGCTTTTCCGTAGCGCTGCGCGGCGGCTACCAGGCGCGGCTCTCGACCAGCGGTGGGCCGAGCGGCGGCGCCACGCTCTCCTACGCGTTTTAGTACACTCGCCGCGTTGAAACGCGCTCTACCGTGGCTGCTCGCGTTCGCGCTTCTGCTCGCGATCGCCACGCTTCAATTGTCGCGGCTTCACCACGTGCTCGGCGGAGCGCACCCGACCGGCGACCACGCGATCTTCGAGCTCAATGTCCGGCAAGCGCTCAGCGGGGCGCAGCGCGTCGGGCCGTACTCCCAGGGCTTTTACCACCCCGGCACCGCTTACTTTTACTGGCTGGCTCTGCCTTACGCGCTGCTCGGGCACACCACGTTCGCCCTCCACGCCGGTGCCGCGCTCTTGACCTTGCTCTTCTTCGCCGGGATCTGGGCGATCGCGGCGCGCTTCACGAGCGGCGCGCTGGCGCTGATCCTGCTCGTACCGCTGCTCGGGCTCGAGCTCGCCTACCTCGGCGATTTTCCCGAGTTCGACTACTGGCCGCCGTACGTGCTGTTCTTCGGCTTCGCGCTGTTCGTCCTCCTGGCCGCGCTGCTCTTGGCCGGAGAAAGGCGGGCGCTCACGCCGCTTGTCGCGCTGGGCTCGTTCCTGGTCCAGACGCACGTCTCTTACGCCCCCGCCGTCGCGATCGTCGGCCTGTTCGCCGCCGTGACCCGGCGCGAGCTCTTCCGCGGGCGCGGCCGGCGCGAGCTCGGGCTTTCGCTGCTCGCGCTTTCGCTGCTCTGGGCGCTGCCCGCGTACGCCGAGCTGTTCGGCGGGCAAGGCAATCTCGCTCGGCTGCGCCACGCGTTTTTCGGGGGAGCCCCGCCCGCCTGGCAGCTCGGAAGGATCGCCGACACCGTCGCGCTCGAATTCAGCGGGCCCTTGCAGTTCGCGCTGTTCCGCGATCGCTTCATCGTTCCCGACGCGCCGAAACACTACGCCGCGGCGCGGGTGCTCGCGCTGTTGCAGCTGTTCTTGCTGGCACTGGCCTTCCGGCGTTCGCGCGCGCGCGGCGACGCTTTCAGCGCGGCGCTGTGTGGAGTCAGCGCGGGCTCGCTTCTGATCGCAGCCTGGTCGCTGACACGGATCAAAGGTGCGATCGCGCCCCACCACACGGCCTGGATCTCGACGCTCGGTTTCACCTCGCTATTCGCGATCGCCTGCGGTCTGCCGGTCGTCACGCCCCGCTGGCTGCCGCTTCGCCCGCTCTTGCGTTTCTCGGTGCTGGCCGGCGCGTGGCTCGCGTTTTGCTTGGTCTGGCCGGCGCGCATCCTCGCCGCGGTCCACGCCAATCCGGAAGTCGGCGAGCTCACGCGTCACGCCGCGATGCTGATCCGCGAAAGCTCCGGAAGACCTCGCATCACCTGGAGCCCCACACCACGCCGAGGCGAGGCGCCACCCGACGCGCTGATCTGGGCGACCAGCGTCATGCTCGAGCTCGAGCGGCAGGGCCTCGATTTCTTCACGGGAAAAAATCCCGATCTGCGCTGGATGCTCGGCAAGCCGCGCTGGGAGGGCAAGGGCCCCGCCGGCACCGTGCTGGTGTTTTTCGTGGAGGCACCGCCGCGGCCGCTCGAGCGCGTGCGCTGCGTCGAGCGCGGCGACAACTACTTCATGCGCTATCCGGCGTGCGTCGGCGTCGTTCCGCCGTAGCGCCCGTCAGCGCAAGCGATCGCTTTCGACCCATTCGTCCCACTCGCTGCCCCAACCCGTGTAGTGAATCTTCGTGAAGCCGTTCTTCCGCGCGATCACCTCGGCCGGCCACCACGACCCGTGCCATTCGACTTCGAGCCGCTGTCCGACGACCGGCGCGTGGACCGGGCGTCGCGCCGGCGCCGGCCGGACGCGCTGCGGCTCGACCCACTCGTCCCACTCCGGCCCCCAGCCCACGTAGTGCACGTGCACCAAGCCATCGCGGGCGCCGATCACCTGCGCCGCCCAGTAGCTGCCACCCCAGAGCACTTCGACTTCACGCTTACTGGAATCGGACGCGTTCGCATTCGAGGCCATGAGCAGAACCAGGAGCAATATCACGCGGCGCAACATGAGGGGGCCCTCCCGGGGCTAGACCCAGAACGGGGCAGGTACGCTCCTCTTACGCTCGACCCCGCTTTCCGACTTCCTGGGCCTTCGAAAGACTTCGGGCCCGCCGTTGCGCCGCTGCGCAAACTGCGGGCCCGAGCCCTGCGATCCTCCGTAGCGTTCTAGCGGCAGGTTCCCTGGGCCGACGCCGGAAAGAAGTACGTGATCGCCATGCACATCTCGTTGATCTCGGCGGAGGTGCCCACCGTCGTGGTTTGGGCGCGATCGTTCTTGTAGGAGCAGCTGTAGGTGAAGCTCTCGCCCGGGTTGAACGTGAAGTAGGGCGGCTCCAGCCAGTGTTTCGAATCCGGAAACTCCCAGTCGGTCGTGTGAACGATTTCTTCACCGTTTGCGCGCTTGATCGTGGAGAGCGTGCCGCGCTTGTGGGTGTGGGTGGTCATCGAGAAGAACTTGGCGCCCGCGCCGGGCGTGCAGGTCCCCGAAACCGTCTGCGTGCCATTCGGCGGGATCGCGATGCCGACATTGAAGCTGACCAGAGCGGACGCTCTCTCGTACTGCCCCTGCGCCAGGTGAATGTTCAGCATCGCCTTGCCGGGGATCGCCTGGGTCCCCGTGTTGATGTAGTGCATGTCGAACTTGATACGCTGCCGCGCCTTGAGCGGCATCGCTACGCCTGCCGGCATGTGCTCCGTGTGCCCGGGGGCGCCAGTTGTGTAGAGCCAGTCCGTGCCACCGAAACCAGAGGTGCAGCCACGCGGCGAGAGCGTGCCCGGCGCGGTGGTACCGCCGTCATCCCGGTAGAGGATCCAGTGATGGCTGCCTTTCGCCATGTAGCCCTCCCAAGCAGAGACGGCGATCTCGGTATCGGAAGGCACCTCGGCGTAATAGCAGTTGAAGATTTCCCCGCCGGGCGGGATCTGGAAATCCTTCGTCTCGATCTGGAAGCCTTTGCCCGGCTCCGGTGGACGAAGCTTTCCAGTGTTCGGGTCAATTCCGCTCGTGCCACCCGAGCCGACCGTTCCAGTGCCACCCGCGCCGACCGTACCGGAACCACCGGTGCCGGTGCCGCCGGTGTCACCACCCGCACCGTCCGTGCCGGTGCCACCGGTGCCGCTGCCGCCCTGGCCGCTGCCACCTTGGCCGCTGCCACCTTGACCGCTGCCGCCCGGGCCGCTGCCGCCTGGGCCGCTGCCACCTGGACCGCTGCCGTCTTGACCGCTGCCGCCGAAGCCGCTTCCGCCGGGACCGGCACCGCCGGGGCCGCTGCCGCCCGGGCCGCTGCCACCAGGACCAGGACCGCTGCCGCCGCTTTCGAGGTCGATGTTGCCCGGCGAGGGCTTCACGTCGCCCGAGCTGCAGGCGAGGCCGAGCAGAGAAACCACAGCCAGTGGGATCAAGTTCGCGGGGTGGGTGAATCGCATCATGGTGGGGTCTCTCCTTACCAAGATCGAACTTGAGCGCGCGCAACCCACTTCGTCAAGCAAAGAGTCGATGTTTGATCGCACTTCGAGCTCTAAAAATAAGCGGACAACCTCATACAAATGCAATTCAGTAGCGTTACTTTTCGACGCTGAAAGAAAATTGCGCCGCGAGGTTATGAATTCTCGTGGCCCCTGAATTTTGCCTGCGATTTCCGCTCAGGCTTTCAGAACGAAATCGTGGCTTCCGTAGAGCATGTAGTTGGACCAGTCGGCGGAGCTCGGATGCTTTTCACGCACCGCGCTCCGCGCCGCGAGCACGGCGGCGCCGAGCGGCGCGTGATCGAGGATGCGCGTGTACAACGCGTCCGCGAACGTCTCGGCCACGCCGTCGCCGACCGGCCAGTACGTCCCGAGGTAGTTCGCGACGCCGCCGCGCAAGAAAGCCTCGGCGAGTCCGACGTTGCGCTCCAAACCGAGGCGCCGGTCTCTGTGCTTCGACTTTTTCTCGACGCCGCGACCGCGAACGCGGCCGGCTTCGCACGCGTTGAAGAACACGAGGCTCGGTAGATTGCCGAACCCGGCCAGATCGGCGCCGGTCAGGATCTGACGGTTTGCGCACAAAATGCCGCTCTGTGCTGGATCTTCGGGATCGAAGAACGCGTGCCCCGCGTAGTGCACGACATCGTAAAGGCCGGAGCGCAGATCGGCGGCGAGCCGATCCTTGCGCGCATCGGCGCCGTGGCGAAGCTCGATGCGCGTCCCCGGTGTTCGCGACAAGAGTTGCTGGACGCGCGCCCCCTCGCGTTCCGCGCCGTCGAGATCGAGCGTCGGATTGACGACCAGCAGCACCGAAAGCGTGCCGTCTTCGCGCCGCGCCTCGAGCCACTTCGCCACCGACAGATCGCGGCCCATGTACTTGCGGCTCAAGCCGCCGGCGGCAGCGATCGAGTAGTCCTCGAGGCGCAGCACTTCCCACGGGATCCTCGAAGCGCGCTCGTCGTGCACGACGATCAGATGCAGATGGCGCACGCTGAGCAGCACCGCCAGCACGGCGTCGTCGAGCACCAGCCGCGCGAGCTCCGCTCCGAAGCGGTCGAGCGCGGCCGAGCTTTTCACCGCTGCGTCGAGACCGGAAAGCGCGCGGGCGAGCTGTGACTCGTTCAAGGTCTTTCTGCCGCTGATCACGCTCGCCTTGCCGCCCGCGGTCAGCAGCGCCGACTCGAGGGCGACCGAGCCTTTGCCCTCGTTCTCCTGGCGCACGGTGAGGTAAGCGGGATCGCTGCCCGCGGCCAACACGCGCGAGACCGCCGCGACCGCGGGCGCCGGGGGCAGCTCGATTTCGTCGAAGGTGACCGCCATCTGGTCGAAGAGCTCGGTCCCGGTCAAACGATAGAGCTCGCGCCGGATCGCCTCGAAACGCTGCGCGTCCTGCTCGCAGATCGTGATGCGCCGAAATTGCCGCCTCGCATCGGCATCGAGCAAGCCGCTCAGGTAACCGCGCATCAGGTGCTCGAGTGATTCACCGAGCGCTTCCTGCGTTCCCTGGCGCGAGCCACCGCTCAGGATCACCGTCGCGAGCTCGTCGATGCCGCTACGCACCAGCGTGCGGATCACGTTCTCGGCCACACCCTCCAGGCGCTCAGGGTGAAACTGGTCGAACGGCCCGAGTCCCGCGAACACCACCAGATCGGGGCGCACCGGGTGGCGCCCGGTCGGCAGCACGAAGACTTCCCCGAGGTTGCCGGAAAACATCCGGCGCGCCGTCAGATCGGTGATCGCGCCCGCGATCCGCTCGTCGATCGCCCGCGCGGCGCCGCCGGGCGCGACGTTGGAAAACAGTCCCAGCACGACCGCGCTCGCGGCGACCTCGGTCACGCTGCCGTGCGCGAGCACGATGTCGAGGCGTTGCTGGGTGTTGCGCAGCACCGAAACGTGGGCGAGGTTGTCGATCGCGAGCTGGGGCGCCGCTGCGAGCTCGCCGCGGGCGTCCGGCGCCACCAGCTCCTCGATCAAGCGGCGCTGTTCACTGGGGCCGAGCTCGCGCTGGCCGCCGCGAGCGAGCGGCGCGGCGTGTGCGAGCTCCGGGGCGCGGATCAGCCGCGGCGCCGCCGCGCGCCGCGCCGGACGCTGGCTCGGAAGCGCGCTGGTGTCCCCGGCCGTGATCAGGTCCGCCGCCGCTTGGGCGACCAGCCGATGGTTGGGCAGGCTGCCGTGTCTCTCCTCGATGTAGAACGTCGGGACTCCCGCGAGCTCGGCGAGCTGAAGCGGCACGGTGCCGTCGCCATCGGGCGTGACGCTGTACACGAACTCGCCGCCCTGGAGCGAAAGGTCGGTGACGGTATCCTGATTGACCCCGGCAATCAGAAACCAGCCCGGGCGCGCCTTCGCCAGGAGCTGCTGGGTGTCGCGCGCCGCTCGCAGCAGCTGCGGGCGCGGGCGCGGCATGGAGCGCGCCCAGTTTGCGACGTCGTAAAGATCGAAGGCCTCGAATTTCGAGGGCGCCGCGAGACACGCGTACAAGCCGGGGAAGGTCGCGAACACGTCGCACAACTGCGCGCGATCGTGGACCAGGTCGACGAAGTCGAGCCCCCGCCCCCCGAAGGTCTTCACGCCGGCGTCCTCGAGTGCCGCACGCGCTGTTTCTTTGTCGTCAACGACTAGGCCGAAGTGGCGCCCGTGATCCGGCGGCTGGCTGCGTCCCTCCGAAAGCGCGATGAACTGATCGCCCATGTCGAT
>Ga0111538_10003702_pt1 | contig 21299 bp, 14 predicted proteins | sample SoiMethybrSBSTD1_FD_79669 | JGI IMG/M metagenome (GOLD analysis project Ga0111538, IMG submission 79669) | Bulk soil microbial communities from a Populus tree surrounding site in Tennessee, USA - Soil MetaG P. TD hybrid SBSTD1 (version 2)... | ecosystem: Environmental > Terrestrial > Soil >... | reverse complement strand
CCGTTTCGACACGTTCGGCGATGAGCAGCTGTGGACCGACGTCCTGCGCATGCACGAGGCGTTGCAAGGCGTTGATCCCGCGACGGCATTGGCGGTCGGACTCAAAGTCGATGTCGACGCACTGCCGGCAGACGTCATTGCCGGCCTGCAGGCCGGCGACCTCAAACTGACGGAGCCGGCGGTGACTCGCGCATTGCTCAAGCTGAATGCGGTGGTCGGCGTGAAGGGCACCGTCAGCGACACAGACCAAATCACGAGCGTTGGGATCACGTGCGCGCTGTGCCATTCGACCGTCGACAATTCACTGATGGCCGGCGTCGGTCATCGTCTCGACGGATGGGCGAACGCCGACCTCGATGTCGGCAAGATCGTCGCGCTGTCGCCTTCGCCTGTGCTCGACGATGCGACGAGGGCGGAGTTCAGAGCATGGGGTCCTGGCATGTACGACCCGCGACATCATGCCTTCGACGGGACCAACCTCATTCCCCTTCCCATGAACAGTCCGTCGCTGCCGGTCGTCATTCCTCCGGCGTACGGGCTGAAAGGCGTCGGCTTCGAGACGTACAACGGCGACGGACCGATCTCCTACTGGAACGCGTATGTCGGCGTCGGGCAAATGGGCGGGCACGGCAGCTTCAGCGATCCACGATTGCCTTTGACGATCTCGCAATCACCGGATCTCGTCACACCCAAGCTTCCGGCGCTGCTCGACTACCAATTGAGCCTGCGCACGCCAAAGGCGCCGAAGGGCAGCTTCAATCAGGCCGCGGCGGATCGCGGCGAGGGACTCTTCCACGGGCAGGCAGGCTGCGCCTCGTGCCACAAAGGATCGACGTTCACTGATGTCCTCAGCGGCCCGGATAACACCGTGCCGTTCCTGCACGATGCGTCGGAAGTTGGAATGGATCCGACGTATGCGGAGAAGTCGGCGACAGGCATATCGACGGGAACAGCCAGGTACCGCACGACCCCGTTACGAGGGCTGCAGCAGCGTCGGGCGTACTTCCACGACGGAAGCGCGACCAATCTGCTTGCGGTGGTCAATCACTACGATTCGTTGTTCGGTCTGGGACTGACCGACGCGCAGAAGGCGGATCTGGTCGAGTATCTGAAGTCGCTGTAGGAACCAGGAACCACCCACACCGTCTCTTCGCTACAATCGACCCTTCCAACTGGCTCCCTCTAACGGACTACGGCTCCGCCACTGCTCGCACCATGAGTGACGAACTCGGACTGCGTAACATTTCCGACACGGCGCATTGGGTGGCGATGTATCGCGCGCTCGAGAGCGAACGCCCCGACGCTCTGTTCCGCGACCCGTTCGCGAGGCGGCTCGCCGGCGAGCGCGGCGACCGCATTACCGGAGGGCAGGAATTCGCGAACCGCAACGCCTGGTCGTTCGTCGCGCGCACAGTGATCATCGATCGCTTCATCAGCGACGCCGTCGCGAACGGCGCGGACATGGTGGTGAACCTCGCCGCCGGTCTCGACGCCAGACCGTACCGCATGACGCTGCCGTCGCACCTGCACTGGATCGAAGTCGACCTGCCGGATCTCCTCGCCTACAAGACCGAACAGCTCGCTGGTGAAACGCCGCGCTGCATCCTGGAGCGCGTGGCACTCGACCTGTCGAACGTCGCGGCCCGTCGCGAGCTGTTCGAAAGACTGAGCGCCAGGGCGAAGTCGGTGATGGTCGTCTCGGAAGGGCTGATTATCTATCTCGCTCCCGAGGAGGTCATAGCGCTGGCGGCGGATCTCGCGCGGACGCCGAGGTTCAACCGGTGGGCGCTCGACATGGTGTCGCCGGCGCTGATGCGGAGGTTGCAGAAGACCATGGGACATGATCTTCGGCATGCGGGCGCGCCCTTCAAGTTCGCGCCCGACGAAGGTCCGGCGTTCTTCGAGCGCTGCGGTTGGACGCCGGTCGACGTGCAGTCACTGCTCCACAACGCCGCCAGGCTGAAACGGCTGTCGTGGCCGATGCGCTTGTTCGCGTTCCTGCCCGATGCGAAGGGCCGAGAGCCGCGAGCCCCGTGGGGCGGAGTGTGTCTCTTCCAAAAGATCGGGGATTCCCAGGCTTCCTGAATCCCGATTCATTCAGATCGTGAGCATCCCCGTACTATCCCCGAATCGCTCCATCTCGATCCCGAGCTTGTTCACCGTCGCCAGCAGGAGGTTCGACATGTGCGTGTCCTTGGGGAACACCAGATGGCGTCCGCCCTTCACCTGACCTGACGCGCCACCAGCCAGGAGGATCGGCAGCGGGCTGAAGTTGTGCTGGTTGCCGTCGCTCAACGAGCTGCCGTACAGCACGAGCGAGTGATCGAGCAGCGTGCCGTCGCCGTCGGGCGTCTTCTTCAGCTTCTCGAGGAAGTAGGCGAACTTGCCCATGTGATACGCGTTCAGCTGCGCGAAGCGATCCATGTTGCCGCGATCGTTGGAGTGATGCGAGAGGTTGTGGAACGGATCGCGGATCGGCGTCTCGGGATAGACGGCCGTGCTCAGCTCGCGCGCGAACATCAGCGTCGACACCCGGGTGATCTCTGACTGGAACGCGATGACCTGCAGATCCATCAGCAGCTTCAGATGCTCCTGGAACGTCGGCGGCACGCCGCTCGGCACCTCGAGCTGACTCACGTCTTCCGGCACCGCGGACTCGGCGCGCTGAATGCGCCGTTCGATCTCGCGCACGTCATCGAGATACTGCGACAGACGGCGACGATCCCCGGCCGGGAGATCCTTCTGCAGCGACGCGACCTGGCCCATGACGGAGTCGAGCAGGCTGCGCGTCTGCTGACGACGCGAGCGGCGCTCCGCGTCGGTGCTGCCGTCGCCGAACAATTTCTCGAACACCAGCCGCGGGTTGTTCTGCATCGGCAGCGGCGTCGTCGGCGACTGCCACGAGATCGAGTTGCGATAGGCGCAGCTGAACGACGCCTCGCACGCGAGCACGGATTCCTCGATCGACAGCTCGAGCGACGGCAGCGGCGTGTCCTGACCGAGCTGCTTCGCGACGACTTGATCGACCGATACGCCGAGATGCGCCTGCGGGCCCCTCTCCGGCACCGAGCCTGTGAGGAACACGGCGGCGGCGCGCGTGTGATTGGCGCCCGCGGAGACGTCGGCGCCACCGGCGCCAGCGACGAACGGATGCGCGAGACCGCTGACGACGTTGAGACGATCGCGATAGGGCTCGAGTGGCTTCAGGATTTCGGTGAACGCGAAGCCAGTTCCCTCCGTCGCCGGCGTCCACTTGTCCATCGTCGCGCCGTGCGGCACGTAGACGCAGGCGAACCGCGTCTTCGGTGAGGCGGCGCTCTTGGCGACAGGCGTCTGCGCGCCAACCATCGACTCCAGGAACGGCAGCGCGACGGTCGCGCCCATTCCGCGCAGGAGGGTTCGACGCGAGAGTTGTTTCTTCGTCAGGAACATGATTACTCCTGCACAGCCTTCGTGCGCATCTGGAACTGCGGCGTCTTGACCACGTTCACCACGAGCAACGAGAAACGATACCGATCCTGCGACGCGGCGTGCGTGATCGATCGCACGGCCGGCATGTCCTCCGGACGCATCGCGCGGCCGACGGCGTAGGTCAGCATCTTCTCGGCGGCCACGCTCGCGAACTGATCGGACCGCGCCAGCAGCGCTCGTCGCAGCGTCACGGGCCCATCGAGCTTCGACCCGTCGAGCAACGTGCCCGACGCGTCGATCGCGACTGGACCATCCTGCGTGCGCCACTTGCCCGTGTGATCGAAGTTCTCGAGCGAGAAGCCGATCGGATCCATCAGGCGATGGCACGATGCGCACTGCGGGCTGCGGCGATGCAGCTCGAGACGCTGGCGCAGTGACGTGACCTTGACCTGCTCCGGATCCTTCTCGAGATTCGTTTCGACGCCGGGCGGCGGATTCGGTGGCGGCGCTCCGAGCAGCGTTTCGAGGATCCATTTGCCGCGCGTCACCGGCGACGTGCGATTCGCGGCGGATGTGACGGTGAGGATGCTGCCCTGCCCGAGCAGTCCGCGGCGCCGATCGTCGGACGCGAGCGTGATGCGCCGCATCCGCGATCCGTGAACGTTGGGAATGTCGTAGTGCTTCGCGAGTCGCTCGTTCACGTAGGTGAAGTCGGTGTCGAGCAGGTCGAGAATGCTGCGATCCTCGTCCTTGATCGTCCTGAACAGCAGCTCCGTCTCCTGCTGGAACGCCTGCTTCAGGTTGCCGTCGAAATCGGGCGAGTCAGGCTTCGCGTTGCGCAGCTCGCGCAGCGCCAGCCACTGACCGGCGAAGTTCGAGACGAGCGCCTCCGAGCGCGGGTCCTTCAGCATGCGGCGCACCTGTCGCTCGAGCACCACCGGATCGGACAGCGTCCGCTTGGTTGCCGCGGCGATCAGCTCCTCGTCCGGCATGCTGCTCCAGAGGAAGAACGAGAGGCGCGACGCGAGCTCTAAATCCGAAACGCGGAACGGACGTCCGGGCGCAACGTTCGCCGGCTCGCGCTCGAATCGGAACAGGAACTGGGGGTCGACGAGTGCGCGCGCCACGGCGCGCTCGATGCCGAGATCGAACGAACCGGCCTTCCGACCGTCGCGATAGAAGCCAAGCAGCGTCTCGATATCTGCGCTCGACGACGAGACCGGGCGCCGATACGCACGCGACGCGATCGTCGTCAGGATCTTCGTCGCGCACGGGAGCTCCTCGCTCGCAGGCGTGGGTGTGCAGACGAAAATACGACGACGGCTCGGAGTGTCGCCAGAACCCGTCGAGTTGTACGGGCCGGCGATGACGACCTGCGACACGCCGGGAGTGCGCCCGTCCACGTGATACACGCCGTCGGCCTGACCCGCATGCGATCGCACGATCACGGCGGCGGCGATCGTGTGCGGACCCGCGGCAACCTTCATGCGCGTCGGCCCTCGACCTTGCAGCGTCACTCGAGTGCCGTCGAGGGTGACATCCAGATCGTCGACGCGCGGGCCGGCCCCGCGCGCGACGCCGAGCTGTGCGATACCACCCTGCGAGACCTGCAGGTCGTACTCGGCATCGAGCGGGAACGTGTGGCGCACGACGATGCCGCCGCGCGTGCCGAGCGGAAGGCCTTCGAAGTGCACGTCCTGCGAGAGGTCGCCGGGAACCGAGTAGGTGACACGATCGAAGCCGACTGCCGGATCGCCAACGGCGAGTCGACTGATCTTCGACGCCGCCGCCGCATACCCTTCGATCAACGCAGGCGAGACACCGAGCACGTCGGCGATGTTGTCGAATCCCGCCGCGGCGTCATCGGGCGGCAGCATCGTCGTGACGTCGACGTTCAGGTCGAGCAGGTCGCGAATGACGTTGGAGTACTCGGCGCGGTTCAAACGATGCAGTGCCGGGATGCCGGGATCGTTGCGCTCGGCAGCGGCGCGATCGAGCGACGCTTCGAGTGACGAGGTGAACGACTCGCGAACGGCGTCTGTTGGTTTCTTCGCGCCCTCGGGAGGCATCATCCCCGTGCGCAGCTTGCGAACGACCTTCTCCCAGACGTCGGCGTGGCTGCCCGCCTGTGCGACATCGAACGTATCGAGCGCGAGGCCGCCGGTCTTCAGTCTCTGGTTGTGGCAGGTGGTGCAGTACTGATTGAGGAACGTCGCGTCAGGTGCCGCCGCCGCAGTCGCAGGGGCCGGCTTCAGCCGGCCCTGGGTTCCAGGGCTCTGCGCGCCGACAGTGATGACCGTCGCCATCACGAACACGACGCTGGCGCATGCGAGCAGATGCTTCATCGCTGCGCCTGCGCCGGCGAGGCGATCAACTTCTTGAGCAGCGCGATCGTCGACGGCTTCGCGACGGGTGAATTCGTCGCCAGGAATACCCCTTCGGCCCACGTGATCGGCGTCCGTCCTTCCTTGTCGGCCACATCGAGCTTCGCGCCATGCTTCGCGAGCAGCTCGATGATGTCGTCCGATCCGCGATTGGCGGCACCATGCACCGCCGCCAGGCCCATCTGGTTCGTCGCGTTGACGTCGAGTCCGAGCTCGAGACACAGCTTCACCGCGTCGATCCACGTCGCCGGCGATTCGCTGTAGGTCTGCGCAGGCACCCAGTTCACGCCGGCTGCGGCCATCAAGGCATTCGTGCCGTTCAACGTGGTGGTGTTGGGATCAGCGCCCTTCTGCAGCAGCAGCTTCATCAGAGGAACGTCTGCCGACTGCGCGGCACGAATGAACGCGGTCTGACCCGTGAAGTCGACCCACTCCAGCGATCCGAGCGGCATGATGTGCCGCCGCGCGGGCGGGAACTCCTTCACGCGCGCGTTCACATCGACACCCTTCGCCAGCAGCGACTCGATCACCTTCATCGCGCCGACGCGATCGATGCCCTGCTCCAGCGTACGGCTGTTGAGATCGCGATTGCGAATCTCCACCGCGGCCCATAGCGGCGTGCGGCCCCACCAATCTGCCGCCTTCGCGTCGGCTCCGCGGTCGACGAGCAATTGCGCGACGGCGATCTCGCCGTTGGTCAGCGCCATCAACAGCGGCGTGATCCCGTTCGGATCCGCGGCATTGAGATCGGCGCCCGCGTCGACGAGGACCTTGGCTGGCTCGAGAGACCCGTCACGCGCGGCAAAGAGCAGCGGCGTCATGCCGCCGGGCGCCGGCTGCTGTTCTCCCTGCGGCGGCACACCACTGCGAACGATCCCCACGCCGTGTGATCCGCCGCCGGCACCCGGTGGCCTGACGGCCGGCTTTTCGCCGACACGCGTGCGTGCGGCTGTCGACGCACCGCGAGCGATGAGCAGCTTCGCGATCTCGGCGTCGTTCTCGCGCACGGCCCACATCAACGCGGTCAATCCAATCTGCGGATCGGTGGCATCGACCTCCCCGCCACGATCGATCAGCAGCGTGACCGCGTCGCGGCTTCCGGCGCGCACCGCAGCCATCAGCGCGGTATCGCCGCTGGCATCGCGCGTTTTGGCGTCCGCACCGGCCTCGAGCAGACGACGAATGATGGCGGCGTTGCCGTTTTCAGCGGCGAGATACAGAGGTGTGATGCCCAGGCGGGTCGCCGCCGTCGCCTTGGCGCCGGCGCGAATCAAGGCGTCGGTCGTTTCCAGATCGTCCGCGCGCACCGCCCAGTGCAGCGCCGTTGCACCGTCGGCATCGGGGGCGTTGACATCGGCGCCCCGTTTGACCAGGTCCCGAACGGAAGCGAGGTCGCCTCGCGCGGCCGCCTGTATGAGCGAATCCGCAGCGACAGCCGGTCGTCCGGCCACGAAACAGCCGAGCACGAGCAAGGCCGGAATGATTCGTTTGACACTCACAAGAGATCCTCGGGTGGCTGGGCAGCCAGGTCGCTGGTAGCCAGGCGGTTGGGGAGCTCGGTTTCAGTCGCGAACGCGCCCAGCCACCCATCCGCCCAGCGACCTGGCTACCTAACGAGCCGACTATAGCGACCCGTCCGGGACAAGGTCAATGTAGACAGCCCCTTAGCGCGGTCAAGTTTCAGTCAAAAGTGGATATCGACCCGCCGCCCGTCAGGCGTAGTATTCTTCGCGCGGATTTCTGAGGAGAGTCGCCCATGCGCCAGCGCCTGACCCTCGCCCTTCTCGCCCTCGTCGTTTTCGTCGCCGGCCTCGTCGCCGTCCCGCTGCGTGGAGCCACGCCGGTCTTCGCCAAGGCTGCGGCGGACAGGCCTGCAGCACGACCGGAGGACGTCGGCCTCTCGTCCGAGCGCCTCAAACGCGTCACCGAGCTGATGCAGCGTCACATCCAGGCGGGGACATTCCCCGGCGCGGTCACCCTCATCGCGCGCAACGGGCGCATCGCACACTTCGAGGCGCAAGGCGTGATGGACATCGACACGAAGAAGCCGATGCAGAAGGATGCGATCTTCCGCATCATGTCGATGACCAAGCCGATTGTCGGCGTCTCCATCCTGATGATGGTGGAGGAAGGCAAGGTCCACCTGACGGATCCGGTCTCGAAGTTCATTCCCGAGTTCAAGAATCTCAAAGTCGCGGTCGCCGACAGCGGCAACGGACCAGCGCGCGCGGGGCAGCCGTTTCACACGGTCGCCCCGGAGCGCGAGATCACGGTTCGCGACCTGCTGACGCACACATCAGGCCTGATGAGCGGCGGCGTCAGCACGCAGGCGGGTCGCGGTCTTGGCGCCAAACCGGGCGAGACCAACGCCCAGGTGCTGCCGAGGCTCGCGACCGTGCCGCTCGACTTTCAGCCAGGAACGCGCTGGGCCTACAGCGCGCAATACGGCTTCGACACGCTCGTGCGTGTCGTCGAGGTCGCCTCGGGCATGCCGTACGACCAGTTCGCGAAGCAGCGGATCTTCGAGCCGCTTGGGATGAAAGACACGTTCTTCTATCCAACGGACGGCAACCCGCGCGTCGTGACGCTCTATCAGCGCGCCGACGGAGCCCTCAAGAAGCAGGCGAACCCCGGGTTCATGAACGGGGCCTATTTCTCGGGAGGCGGCGGCCTGTTCACGACCGCCGAGGACTACCTGCAGTTCGGGCTGATGCTGCTCAACGGCGGTCAGCTGAACGGGAAACGGCTGCTGGCCCCGCGAACGATCGATCTGATGTCGTCGGTCTTTGCGCCGGATACGTTGCCCGGCCGCCCGGCGGGTGAAGGGTTCGGGCTCAGCGTGCGCGTGGTGAGCGATCCGGCGGGTCGCAACACGTATCTCTCGAAGGGCAGCTTCGGCTGGAGCGGCGCGTACAACACCCATTTCTGGGTCGACCCGAAGGAGAAGATCGTCGGCGTGATGATGACGCAGATCGCCGGTCTGACCGATCGCGGCGAGGTTCGCAACGACTTCGAGACGGCGGTCATGCAGGCGCTCGTCGGGAGCGGGGCACCGGTCGGGACGAATTGATATAACAGGGCTTCCAGAGAGGGCTCGACCTCGGTATGATGACGGCCCTCGGAGCGGGGTCATCATCTGTAGATCTTCGATGGTCAATTTCTCCCAGCTTGGGAGGAGCAGGTCAAATGCGTAGGCTTGTATGGGCGGTCGCGGTCGCACTCCTCGTCGCGTTCGCCGCGCAGAGACCGCTGGCGGAGACCGACGTCTCCGGCTTGTGGCGGCCACTAGCGCGCAATCAGGACGGCAGCGGGATGATCGGCGACGTCGCCGGCGTGCCGGTCAGTGTGGCGGGACGCTTGCGCGCCGAGACCTGGTCGCCGGATGAATACGACACGGCTGAATGGGCCTGTCGTCCGCACGTCTGGGACTACTCACTCGAAGGGCCGCTCTCGGCGATGCGCATCTGGCCCGAGATCGAGCAGGCCGATCAGTCGGTCACTGCCTATCACGGCCACATCAACCAGCAGGAACAGGAGATCACGATCTGGATGGATGGCCGCCCGCGGCCGGGAGCCAACGCCCTGCACACGTGGAGCGGCTTCTCCACCGGAGAATGGGACGGCGACACGCTGGTCGTGACGACCACGCATCTCAAAGAAGGGTACATCCGCCGCTGGGGACTGATGCGAAGCGACCGGACGGTCGTCCGCGAGCGGTGGCGACGGATCGGCAATTACCTGCAGGCCACCTCGATCATGTACGACCCCGTGTTCATGACCGAGCCGTACATCCGCACGACGATGATGTGGTCCTACGATCCCGCGCTGGCAATGGCGCCGTATCCGTGCGAGGAAGCCACAGAGATTGCGATCCCGCGTGGCAAGGTGCCGCATTATCTGCCGGGTCAATCGGTCCTCCCGAGCTGGGACAAGAACAAGACCGACAAGTTCGCCACGCCGTACGAGGCGCGGCTGGGCGGTCCGGAAACGATGTTCCCCGAGTACATCGCGAAGATGAAGACCATGCCACGACCGGCGGGGACGCCTGCGCAAAATCGGGGAGGTGGCCGATGACGCTTGCAGGCCGCGGCGGACGCGCGCGCTTCACGATCGCCTGCGCGTCGGCGATGACCGCGCTGGCGATGCTCGTGTCCGGGGCGCAGCTGCAATCACAGGGCGCGCCGGCTCAGAACCGCGCGCAGCAGCCTGCGTGGCCGCCGGTCCTGAGCGGTCCTGCGCAGGGCGAAGTGGAAGTGATGCCCGTCAAGGGCAACGTCTACATGATCAGCGGCGCCGGGCCGAACATCACCGTGCAAGTCGGCGACGAAGGCATCCTGATCGTCGACACCGGCATCGCGTCGATGAGCGAAAAGGTGTGGGCCGCGGTGCGCGGTCTCTCCAAGACCGGAAAGCTGCGCTACGTCGTCAACACCTCGGACCTGCCGGATCACATTGGCGGCAACGCGGCGATCGCCGCCAAGGGCGAGATCGTTCCGCTGCGCGAGCGGAACTACAACGCGGGTCCGATGGGCACGATCGAGTACAACCGTGCGTCCGTCATCGCGTTTCTCACGGTGCTCGGCCGGATGTCCGCCCCGACCGGACAGGTGTCGCCGACACCACCGGCCGCGTGGCCCGACAACACATACGCGACGCCGCTCAAGCGGCTGTCGTTCAACGGGGAGCCGGTCGTCATGATGCACGAAACGGCGAACACGGACGGCAACACGGTCGTGCTGTTTCGCCGATCGGATGTCGTGAGCGCCGGCGATCTCGTGGACCTGACAAGTTTCCCGGTGATCGATGTGAAGGCGGGCGGCAGCCTGCCGGGCATGATCGTCGCGCTCAATCACCTGATCGACACGACCGTCCCCGAAGCGCACGCGGCCGGCGGCACGATGGTGATCCCGGGCCACGGTCGGCTCGCCGATCACGCCGAGGTCGCCTACTACCGCGACATGGTGACCATCGTTCGCGATCGCGTCGACGACATGATGAAAAAGAAGATGACGCTCGAGCAGATCAAGGCCGCGCATCCCGCTCGCGATTACGAGCCGCGCTACGGCCGCACCACCGGCACGTGGACCACGGACATGTTCATCGAAGCGGCGTATCGCAGTCTCGCCGCGGGAACGAACTGACATGCGTCGCAGCTGGTTATTGATCGGATCGTTCGCGCTGGCGTTCACGGCGTACGTGGCCGTCGGCCAGGGCGCGCAGGGTCAGAACGCGCCGGCGCCAGGCGGACGAGGCCAAGGTGCACCCGCGCAAGGCGGTCAACGCGAGGGCGCGCCGGCGCAGGGCGGCCAAGGCGGGCGTGGAGCACGTGCCGCCGGACCACCGCCGACCGCGCGTGCGTCAGCGCCGAGGGACTTCACCGGCTACTGGGTCTCGATGGTCACCGAGCACTGGCATCTGCGCATGACGATGCCGCCGAAAGGCGAGTACGCGATGCTGCCGCTCAATCCGGAGGCGCGCAGGATCGCGGACGCCTGGGATCCCGCCAAGGACAAGGCCGAAGGCAACGAGTGCAAGTCGTACGGCGCCGTCAACATCATGCGCGTGCCGTCGCGGTACTACATTCACTGGGCCGACGACAACACGTTGCAGATGGACGTCGACTCGGGTACGCAGACACGCATGTTTCACTTCAGCGGCGCGGCACCGGCAGACTCCGCGCCGCAGTGGCAGGGCTATTCGGTCGCGTCGTGGGACGGCGCGGGAGCCGCTCGCGGCCCGGCGCGGCTCAACGGACAGCTCCGCGTCGTGACGACGAAGATGCGCGCCGGATACCTGCGGAAGAACGGCGTGCCGTACGGCGAGAACGCGCGCCTCGAGGAGTATCTCGAGACGTTCACCGAACCCAATGGCGATCGCTGGCTGGTGGTGACCTCGATCGTGACCGATCCGCAGTATCTGACGCAGCCGTACGCGACCACATATCCGTTCAAGAAGATTGCCGATCGCGCCGGCTGGGATCCGACTCCCTGCCGGGTGGATGAACCTCGTTGACACATGAAATGCAAGATTCAAAATGCAAAATGCACACGCGCCATTTTGAATTCTTTTGAATTTTGAATTTTGAATTACAGCGAAGGAACCAATATGCGCACACTTTTCGTTGCAGTCGTTGTGTTCGCGGTCGTGGCGACCGTCGGGATCACCGGACGCGCGCAAGGCGCCCGAGCGGGCGCCGCGCCAACCGGCACTGCCGACGCAGGCAAGGCCGTGTGGGCACTCGGGAACACGTCGTGCCGCAACTGTCATGGCGATAACGCCGAGGGCGGTTGGGGTCCGGCGCTCGCGGCAGGGGCCGACCTGAACTTCGAGCGGGTGCGCGCCTACCTCCGCAATCCCTCCGGCCGCATGCCCGCGTACGTCGAATCCGAGCTCAGCGATCAGGAAATCGCCGACCTCGTCGCGTACTGGGCCAGCGAGAAACCCTCGACAGAGGGGGGGATGTGGCGCGCCAAGCTGCCGCCCAACGCACCGCGCGGACAGCAGATCTCCATCTCGGTGATGGGCTGCGGGCAGTGCCATGGCGTCACGATGACCACGCCACGCCACGGCATGGCCGAAGTCAACGGCGACTTCGAGTGGTTCAAGAAGATGGTCTATACGCATACGAGCGCCCTCCGGGAACAGTGGGCGATGTTCGAGCCCAATGCGCCAAAGGTGACGCCCGGGCCCGCCGGCCCGCCGGGACGCAATCGCATCCGCATGGGGAACTACACGCGCGACCGGTTGCCCGAGCCGCTGCTCAAGGAAATCTACGACTGGATGCGCGATCTCGGTCCGCTCATGCCATTGCAGGTGCGTCTGACGCCGGCGCAGACCGGCGGCTCGACCTACCAGCTGACCGTTGCCAACGGCACGATCAAGGGCAAGGGACTCAACGCCGAAGACGTGATGGTGATGGTCGAAGTGCCTGACGGTGTGCAGGTCACCAACACGACGGGCACCGGCTACGAAGGCGTCAAGAACAACGAGGGGAAGAACGTCGCGACGTTCCGCATCCCGCGTCTTGCTCCGGGAGAGATGCAGACGCTCACCTTGACGACGTCAATGCCGGCGCCGGGACTGAAGGGCACGGCGATGTGGGCCAAGCCGGCCGTGAAGAGCGACGGCTCGGTGAACTTCCAGTTGCCAGGCGCAAGGGGACGAGGCGCGGCCTAGACGCGAGCGCAACGAACTCGGAGAACCATTATGAAAAAGCGAATCGCTCTCGGGCTGCTCGTGGCGACGGTCATTGTGGGCGCGGCGATGATTGCCCCCGTCGTGCTCGCGCAGCAGCCGTCGGCTGATCTGATCCTGACCAACGGCAAGATCATCACCGTCGACGACAGGTTCTCGATCGCGCAGGCGATCGCCGTCCGCGGCGATCGCATCATCGCGGTCGGGACCACCGCGGACATCACCAAGCTTGCCGGTCCGCAGACGCGGCGCGTCGACCTGCGCGGCAAATCGGTCGTCCCGGGCTTCATCGACAACCACGCGCACTTCCAGGAGGAGGGCGCGTACTGGACCATCGAGCTGCGCTTCGACGGCGTCGACACGCGCAAGCGCGCGCTCGAGTTGATCGCGGCGAAGGCAAAGGAACGCGGGGCGGGGCAGTGGGTCTACAACCTGGGTGGCTGGTCGCCCGATCAGTTCTCCGACGACAAGAAGGTGTTCACGCGCGAAGAGCTCGACAAGGTCGCGCCGAACAATCCCGTGTTCCTCCAGTTCACGCGGTCGCAGCAGTATCTCAATAGCAAGGCGATCGAGGTTCTCGGGATGGACAAATGGACCGACCCGTGGATCGAGCGTGACGCGAACGGGCGCCCGACCGGAGTCACCGGCGTCGCCGGACGCAACAAGCTCTTCACGACGGCGAAGTTCCTCGACGTGGAGAACGGCGGCCGCGCGAACCTGCCGAAGGACGTGATCGTCGCCAGCCAGTTCGCGATGCTGCGCGATCTCAATAAAGCAGGGCTGACGGCATCGGGCGGTGACTGCACGTTCGAGGAGCTCTATCGCGAGTTCGAAGCGCAGGGGAAGAACTTCATGCGGTTCTTCTGCTTCCGCAGCGCGCCCGCGGGTCGCGGCGCCGGCGGGCTCGATCAGCAGATCGCCAACGTCGCCAAGCTGAAATACTTCGACGGCAACGAGTGGCAGGACCACGTGAACTGGGGCGAACGGCTCGCCAACACCGGTCCGGAAGATCCGTACAACACGATGCCGCCGCCGGTCACGCAGGAGATGAAGGACAACTGGTATCGGATCGCCCGTGCCGTCGCGGAGGCGGGAATCCCGATCATGATCCACACGGTGACCGAAGGGGCGATCAACGCCCAGCTCGATCAGGTCGAGCGGATCAACAAGGAGATTCCGGTCAGGGCGCTGCACTGGACGTTCATGCACATGGAGCACGTCACGCCGGCGCAGGTCGAGCGGATGAAGAAGCTCAACATGTTCATCGGCGTGCATCCGCGCGAGATCGTCTCCGGCGGGCTGCTGCACCGGTCATGGGGCGACAAGGCGTTTGCCATGCCGCCGCTGCGCGAGATCCAGGACAGCGGGATCATGTGGGGGCTCGGGACCGACGCGTTCGAGGTCAATCAATTCCGCCCGTTCCAGACGTTGTACTGGGCGGTGACCGGGAAGATGGTCGGCGGGACGGTCGTCAACACGCATACCGTCAGCCGTGAAGCGGCGCTCATCGCGCACACGCGCAGCAACGCGTACCTGTTCTTCCGCGAGAACGATCTCGGGTCGATTCAGCAGGGCCGCTATGCGGATCTCGTCGTGACCGACAAGGACTATCTGACCGTGCCCGCGGATCAGATCAAGGACATCACGTCGGTGATGACGATCGTCGGCGGCAAGGTCGTGTACGACGCAAACGCGCCGGCGACGACAACGGCGGCACGCTAGCTGGATGGTGGATGGTAGATAGTGGATGGTGGTAGACGCGAACCACTATCTAGCTGACTACCATCCACTATCCACCAACCACCATCCAATGCAGGGGGGAACATGAGATCTCGCTGGGTCCTCGCGCTGTTTCCTCTTCTCTACACGGGCGTCATCGCCGCGGGCCAGGGCGGCGGCGCGGCGCAGGAAGCGCCACGACCGCAACCGCCACGACTGCACATCGTCAGTCCCGCCTTTCCCGACGGCTCTTCATTGCCGTTGATGTTCAGTTGCTACGCGGAGGGCGGCAAGTCGTCGTCTCCGCCGCTGCAATGGACCAACGTTCCCAACGGCACGGTCAGCTTCGTGCTGGCGGTCAACGGTCCTGACAACCATCCGATGCGCGGCCTCCTCGAGGAGTTCTTCTGGGTGCGCTGGAACATCCCGCCAACCGCAACCTCGATCGCCGCGGGCTCTCCGGTTGGCGCCGAGCTGCCTGATGGAAGCCGACAGGTCACCGGAGGACGGGGCATCGTCGGCTATCGTCCGCCGTGCGCACCGGCCGGCGTCGGCCCGCTGCACTATCAGTTCAAGATCTACGCACTGGATGCGATGCTGACGCTGCCGTCGAGCGCCTCGCGCGAGGAGGTCCTCAAAGCGATCGACGGTCACATCATCGGCACCAGCACTTACTACGCCTACCTCGATCGGAAGTAGGCGGAACATTTTCAATCTTCGCCTTGACAAATCGCCACATCTGCCATATCACTCCTCGCGATTCGAAGATTGAAGAGCTGATCTCAATCACGAATTCACGAATCACCAATCGCTAATCGTCGATGACTCGGGAGGGTGTCTATGACTCGCTTTCTCCGGAGTGTTGGGATCGGCGGGTTCGTCCTTCTTCTGGGTAGTTCGTCGGCCCACGCACAGGCGACGGCGCAGCTCACCGGCCGCGTCACCGACGCGAGCGGCGCCGTGCTCCCGGGTGTCGCTGTGACGGCGACACAGACCGATACCGGACTCACGCGAACCGCCTTTACCGATGCTGAAGGCGCGTACGTCATCACCAATCTTCCGACCGGCCCGTATCGCCTCGAGATGATGCTCGCGGGCTTTCGGACCTACACGCAGACCGGCATCGTGCTGCAGGTCGGCGCCACTCCGACGATCAACGTCGTCCTCGAGCTCGGTCAACTCGCGGAGACCGTCGCCGTCGAAGCGGCGGCGCCGCTGGTGGATGTCAAGAGCGCCGGCATCAGCGACGTCGTCGAGAACGAACGCATCGTCGAGCTCCCGCTGCAGGGGCGCAACGTCACCGATTTGATCACGCTTGCCGGTGCTGCGATCCAGACCAGTACTGCTGACAGCCGCAGCATGCAGGGCGGCGTCAATATCTCGGTCGCCGGCGGCCAGTCGTTCGGCGTGGCCTACAGTCTCGACGGCGCAATGCACAACAACCCGCAGAACAACGCGAACCTGCCGCTCCCCTTCCCCGATGCGCTGCAGGAGTTCAGCGTGGCGACGAGCGGGCTGTCCGCGCAAAACGGCATGCACTCGGGTGCCTCGGTGAATGCCGTGACCAAGTCGGGCACCAACGTCGTCCACGGCAACGCGTTCGAGTTCCTGCGCGACCATCGCTTCAACGCGACGAATCCGTTCGCCGCGCGAGGAGCCAACGGCAAGCCGCTCGATGACGGGTTGAAGAGGAACCAGTTCGGCGGAACGATGGGCGGTCCGATTGCGAAGGACCGACTTTTCTTCTTCGCTGCGTATCAGGACACGGTCGTCAAGCAGCGCCCTGCGGATCAGAAGGCGTTCGTTCCGACGGCGGCGATGCTCGCGGGCGATTTCACCGCCTTCGCGTCACCGGCGTGCAATGCCGGACGACAGGTCGCGCTGCGTGCACCGTTCGTGAACAACCAGGTCAGTCCGGCGTTCTTCAGCCCGGCGGCGCTGAACCTTGCGAAACGCCTGCCGAGCACCACGGACCCGTGCGGCGAGGTCACCTACGTCACGACCAACGACAGCACCGAGGGACAGGCGGTCGGTCGCATCGACTATCAGTTGACCGCCAACCGCACGCTGTTCGGCCGCTACATGGTGACGACACACAACGAGCCCGCGCCGTACAGCAAATCGCAGAACGTTCTGACCACGGGAACGCCGGGGTTCGACAACCTCGCGCAGTCGGTGGCGCTCGGCGACACGCTCGTGATGCGCAATAACATGGTGAACGCGCTGCGGTTCGCGTTCAATCGCACGTCGATCCATCGCGGCACGCCCGAGTTCTTCGACCCGCGCGCGCTCGGATCGAACGTGTACAGCTACAAGCCGGGCGAGATGGTGCTCGCGATCACCGGCGGCTTCAACATCTCGGCTGGCACGGCGACGACAGGCATCTTCAATACGAACGCGTGGCAACTGGGCGACGACTTGAACGTCGTTCACGGGAATCATCAGCTCGCGATCGGCGCCAGCACGGCGTACTGGGCGATGGACTTCCTGACGCATGCGCGATCGGGAGGCAACTGGCTGATCAACGGACAAGCGACCGGTCTCGGCCTCGCCGATTTTCTGGTCGGCCGCGTGGCCAGTCTCGAACACGGCGGTCCCGGCGTCCTGCCGATGAACATGTGGTACGTCGGCCTCTATGCGCAGGATGCATGGCGCATGACGAGCCGGATGACCATCAACGCCGGGGTACGTTGGGAGCCGTACTTCGGGCAGAGCGTCAGCAACGGCGCGATCTACAACTTCAACATCAACAACTTCAGGAACAACGTGAAGAGCACGGTGTTCGTGAATGCGCCTGCCGGGCTGCTGTATCCGGGCGACAAGGGTTTCCCTGCCGGCAAGACCGGTCTCAACAAGCAGTGGCTGAACTTCTCGCCACGAGCCGGCTTCGCCTGGGACCTGACGGGCGACGGCCGGATGGCGCTTCGCGCCTCGTATGGCATCTCGTACGACTTTCCGACGGCAGAGCGCCACAACATCAACGCGCAGGCGCCGCCGTTCGGCAACCGGTCGCTGGTCATCGATCCACCCGGAGGCTTCGACGATCCGTACCGACACCTCGGCGGCGATCCGCACCCGATCCTCACGAACCGGGATACGCAGTACATCGCGTTCGGCGCATTTGGCGCCACCGATCCCGACATCAACTCGCCGCGCATCCAGTCGTGGAACGTCACGCTCGAACGACAGATCGGCACCGTGTGGGGCGTGGCCGCCAGCTATCTCGGGAGCTACTCCGACCGGTTGTGGAATCAGCTGCAGTTGAATCCGGCGGTGTTCCTCGGCACCGGACCCTGTGTCCTCGGTGGCGTCTCGTACCCCGTGTGCAGCACGACGGCGAACGTCGATGCGCGTCGCGTGCTGACGCTGTCGGGTGAAAACCCTGACGCGGCGAGGCTGATCGGCAATCTCGATCTCCACGTCAGCATCGGAACGCAGACGTATCGGGGCTTGAAACTCTCGTTCCGGCGCCGTTCGGACGCCGGGATCAGTCTGAACGGCAACTACACGATATCGCGCTGCTTCGGCGACGTGACCGTCGGCGGGTTCCCGCAGCTGGCACAGGGCTATACCAATCCGGCCGATCCGTCGATGGATCGCGGGCATTGCGATCAGGATCGAACGCATCTGTCCAACTTCACGGTCGGCTACCAGACGCCACAGCTCGCATCGAAGCCGTTGCGGCTCGTCGCATCGCACTGGCGCGTGTCCGGCATCCTGAACGCACGCTCGGGCAGCTGGCTGACGGTGACGACAGGCCGGGATCTTTCGCTCAACGGTCAGCGATTCCAGGAACAGCGCGTCAATCAGGTGCTCGACGACCCGTACGGCGCCGGGACGTTGAACAACTACCTGAATCCAGCGGCGTTCGCGCAGCCGGCGCCCGGCACTTTCGGCAATCACGAGCGAAACAGCATTCGCGGCCCCGGCTTCTGGGCGATCGATATGGCGCTCTCACGATTGATTACGCTCGGTTCGCAGACGGTGGAGCTTCGTCTCGAGAGCTTCAATCTGATGAACAACATCAATTGGGGAAATCCGAATACCACGCTGAGCGCGGGCAGCTTCGGGCGCATCACCTCGCTGACCGGCGCGCCCCGCATCATGCAGTTCGGCGTCAAGTACGGCTGGTAAGGCCGGCCGGAGAGAGTCACGGACGTGGGGGTGAGATGAACCGGAGTAGTACGGTCACGATTGTCATCGGCCTGATCTTCGTGGCGACGGTACTGGGGCAGGCGCAGACGACGGTGCCGCGGGCGCCGATGGCCGAGGAGGTCTTCAAGGACATCCAGGTGCTCAAAGGCATTCCCGTCGATCAGTTCATGGGCACCATGGGCATCTTCTCCTCGGCGCTCGGGAAGAACTGCTCGGAGTGCCATGGGCTCGAGAGCGGCGGCAACTGGGCCCTGTATGCGCAGGACACGCCGTTGAAGCGGACCGCGCGGCGCATGGTGCTGATGGTGAAGCAGATCAACGACGCCAACTTCGGCGGTCAGCAGATGGTCACCTGCTATTCCTGTCATCGCGTCCAGTCACGCCCGAAAGTCACGCCGAGCCTGGTGGCGTTGTATTCGGCTCCCCCAGACGAACCCGACGACATCGTCGCCGCCGCCCGGGACGCTCCGCCGGCCGATCAGATCTTCGACAAGTACCTGACGGCGATCGGCGGCGCCGCCCGTGTCGCGGCGCTCAAGAGCTACACGGCGAAGGGGACGTACCAGGGTTTTGACGATGCGGAACCGCATGGCCTGGAGGTGTCGATGCGGGCGCCGAACCAGCGCCTGTGGCGCTGGAATGCGGGGTTTGGCGCCCACTCGATGGTCTACAACGGCCGCGAGGGCTGGGTGACGGCCGCGCAGGAAGAGCGGCCATTCCCGGTGGAGCGGCTGACGGGTCAGGAATTGGACGGCACGCGGCTCGAGGTCGAACTGGCCGTTCCGGCGGGGATCAAGCAGTCGCTGACGCAGGTGCGTGTCGGCTACCCGATGCCTGTTGATGACCGCGACGCGCAGGTCATACAGGGGAGGACGACCGCGGGGACGCTGGTGACCCTGTTCTTCGACATGGAGACCGGGCTGCTGACACGATTGATGCGCTACACCGACTCGCCGGTGGGGCGCATCGTCACGCAGTACGACTATCAGGACTACCGTCCGGTTGCCGGCGTGCGGATCCCGTTCAAGTGGACGCGGACGTGGCTCAATGGCCGCTCGGTGTTTCAATTGACGGACGTGCAGCCGAACGTCAATATCCCGGCCGAGGTGTTCGCCGGGCCGCCGCGGCCCTGATGTGCCGCGCGGACCCGGTGCCCGTGCAGGGCAACCGTGAGATGGAAACGATTGGCCGCGCAGCGAACCGGCGTTAAGCCGGTTTGCCAGATAACGTGTGGAGGAGTTCATGGCAAAGACGTTCGCGACCGTTGCGCTGATCGGTGCTCTGGCGTTCTCGGCTCCCCTGTTCGCCCATCACGGTGCCGCCTCGTTCGATACGGAGAAGATGACTACCGTGACGGGAACGGTGACGGAATATGTGTGGACGAATCCTCACGTCCTCGTGAAGGTAGATGTCAAAAACGCCAACGGCACCGTTCAGCCCTGGGTGCTGGAAGCGTGGAACCCCGTCACCCAGACCGGCAGAGGCTGGACCAAGAACACGTTCAAGCCTGGGGATGAAGTGAGCCTGGAGATCAATGCGGCGAAGAACGGTCAGCCAGTCGGAGAGATCAGAGGAAAGATCGTGATCAACGGCAACGAGTTCAAGCAACGGCAGTAGCAGGTGCTGAAAGCAGGCGGGGTTTTTCATCAGCCTGGTAGAGGATCGGGAGGAGTTGCGGCGATGTCCAAGCGCTCAGTCGTTTTGCTCGTGGCCGTCGTAATGGCTGGCATGTTCTCTCCGCGTCTGAACGCGCAGGATGAGAAATGGAACAACATCCCGCCGACGCGGGCTGCCTACAGAGACAAAAAGCCCAGCGGTCCCGCGCCGCGCCGTGACATGTCCGGCATCTGGGACGCGGTGCAAACACTCGGAACCAGTGGCGCGACGGAATATCCGGCGCTGCTCCCCGGACGACGCGGTGCGGAAGGAGGGCGAGAGGACGAAACGGGAGTCGAAAAGCCGCTGCCGTACACGCCGGCAGGACTCGAGGCGCTCAAGAAAAACAAGCCCTCGGGCCCAGGTGTGCGACAAGTTGATTCGGTGCTGACCAACGATCCGGCAGGTCACTGTGATCCGCTGGGATTTCCCTACATGTTTCTGTGGGAATTGCGGACGCTGAACGTGGTTCAGACACCCAAGCAAGTGATCATCCTGCAACCGTTTTACGGCAATTACCGCGTCATCTGGACCGATGGGCGGCAAGCGCCGAAGGATCCCGATCCCCGCTACAACGGCTACTCCGTGGGCAAGTGGATGGACGACTTCACGTTCGTCGTGGAGACCACCGGGTTGCTTCCCAAGACCTGGCTCGACCACGCCGGCCGTCCACACAGTGATCAACTGGTCGTGGAAGAGACCTACCATCGCGTCGCCGGTGACACCATCGAATACACGATGAAGATCACCGACCCGAAGATGTATACGCAGCCCTGGCTG
>Ga0111538_10003701_pt1 | contig 21300 bp, 18 predicted proteins | sample SoiMethybrSBSTD1_FD_79669 | JGI IMG/M metagenome (GOLD analysis project Ga0111538, IMG submission 79669) | Bulk soil microbial communities from a Populus tree surrounding site in Tennessee, USA - Soil MetaG P. TD hybrid SBSTD1 (version 2)... | ecosystem: Environmental > Terrestrial > Soil >... | reverse complement strand
CCGCCGTAGCGCCCCGCCGTATTCGTATTGAACTGCGTCAGCTGCTTCGGCGACATCAACTCCGAGTAAGGATCCTGCAGCTGGGTCACCAGGCCTCGAGCGGCCTTCTCATAGAGATCGGCGGTGTTAACCGAATCGACGAAGCGCGAATTGACCAGGTCGAGCACCTGGGAAAACAACCGGACACCTTCACGCGACGCGCGATCCTGAACAACGAACGCACCCGCAATGGCGGGCACGAGGATGACACCGATCAGAGCAGTTCTGCGAGATGGACGCATTGAGACACCTGGGTGAAAGAGCTGACCTCTGGTCTGTACGTGGACGAGGTCAGCGAGTTCCGCGGCCTACTGATCCGGACGGCGCAACCGTGCCGTGGGTCACGTCTTGTCCTGCAACAGGTTGCGGTCTTTTGGTCTTCCCAAGAATGCTAACACCGTACGGTCGGACTGTCGCAAGGACTACCACAGGCCGATTTCCGCTCATGTCATACCGCGGATTAAGCGAGACCACCCGACAATGGGCCTTCCGTACTATTTCGAGCGTCCGGCCAGCACATAGTCCACCATCCACGAACGGCGGTGCTGCCGGATGTCCGCGCTGCGCAGGATACCTGCCGAGAGCAGCATCTCGTGCGCCGGCTGGAGCACCCTGACGAGATGCGAGGGATATCGCTGCGCCAGGGGAACGCGTTCGGCAAGCCGCTCCAGGCTCACGCGCCAGGCGAGACTCCCTTCTGACCTGCTCACTTCGATCATCCGGTACAGGCGTCGCGCGACTGGCGAAGACAGCGCGAAATACTGCGACGACAGGATCATCGACGAGTGCCCCGCCGCGATGTTCGACCTCAGCGGAGGAGACAGGGTAACCCGCGCCTCTCCGGGCTCGGAGGATGAAAGCGTCGCAAAGAGCGAGAGCTGGTCCTTGTCCGCCTGACGACGACGGTCGATGCTGACGCTCGAGAACAGCGTAAAGCGGAGCGAGACCGCGGATCCCGATGTCGCACTCCAGTAGGCGTCTACCGACTCGAGAGTCGTGCGCTCGAGTCGCACCAGGGCGCCGCGCAATTGTTCGTACGTCCTGCCGTCCGCCCGCCTGCCAATGGAGCGAAGTAACGCGTGGAGGGTGAACGTCACGCCGCCGTCGGAAGGAGCGCCGTTTTCATGGAATCGACGACAGACCTCGACGTACACGTCCTGGTCGAAGGTGCCCGGTAACCGATCGCCAGGCGCCGGCAACACGCGCCACCGTCCGCCCGCTTCCGGCGCGTGAACCACTGGTCCTGCATCTGAGGAATCGCTCAACCGGAACAGCGGCAGGGACTCGAGACTCCGATCGAGCAACACGATGCGGGAAGGCGCCCGGCGCGCGCCGACGTCATCGGCTGGCGAGTGCGACGAATGCGGCGAATTGGAATCCGGTCCGAGCATGCTAACCGAGGCGAATGACTTGTCCGGAAACCGGCCCTGCCAGGCGAGAACAAAGCCAGAGAACCCAAGCTGCGACGGTTTCCCGCTCGACGTAAGGGTGATCCTCGCCCATCGACGAAAGGTTTTCAGTCGTTCGAATGGCCTGCGGAGCGATCGCATTGGCCCGCACGCCATTGGACTTTTCCTCGGCTGCAACAGCGCGCATGAGCGTGATGACTCCACCCTTTGCGGCGGCATAGGCTGACATTTTCGCGACGCCGGCGCCGGGCAACGCGGCCGCCGAAGCGAAATAGACCATGGAGCCGCGGGCACGCCTGACGAGTGGAAGGAAGGCCCGCGTCGCCATGAATGCCGTGGTGAGGTTGATGGCGAACAGCTTGTGCCAGGTCGAAGGGTCAGTGGCGCTGACCGTCGCCCCCTCGACGTACCCGCCGGCCATGTGCACCACGGCGGTGACGCCTTCGAGAGCTACCGCGGCCACTTTCTCCATCAACTCGCCAACGGCCCTGGCGTCGGTGAGATCGCAGGCAAACGGGTGGATCTGTGTGCCGTGGATCGACAGGTCGCTGGCGCGCTCGCTTACCGAGTCCATGTCGCGATCGACGAGAATGAGCGTCGCGCCCTGGCGGGCAAATTCGCCGGCTACGACCTCGCCCGCCTGGCCGCGCCGTCCGACGCCAGTGATCACGACGATGGCGCCACGCAGTTCATCGGACGGTATCGCGGGTTTGGGCGCATCACCGCCGTTCATCACGCACCCGACCGACCGAGCGCGGACCGGATCGCCTCACGAAGCGCGACGACGGTGTCTTCCCTGGCCGCCGGAGAATCACTGCGCAGGTGCAGTTCGATGCCCTCCGCCACGGGAACTCGACGCCACGACGATGGTGATTCGTCGTCCAGTTCCGCTGCTCCCGGGCGACCGGTGAGAAGGACTGGAGCGAGCGACTGGGCGACGCGCCGCTCGAGTGCGTCGCCAGTCGTGTCCTTCATTTCCTTTTTGATGCCTTCGAGCGTCGAGCCCTCGCGCTGTCGAAGCTTGATCGCGAGCAGCTGCAGGAAGTGTCTGTAGTTGTACGTCGCGGAGGTGCCTACACCGTCAGGCCGATCCATCAGGTTGTTGGCGACGTAGAAACGAACTGCGCGCGCCGATGGGGCGGCGCGTGCAGATGCATTCGTGGGCCGAACTCCCGCGGAATCGACGAGGGCCGTGACGTGAGCGGCGAGTCCGCGGGCGTTCCAGGGCGCGTGCCTGGCGTGAGCGCGTAAGAGCGCGAGAGGCGTGTCCGCCATGGGGCAACATTACGCGTCGACTGCGAGCCTTCGCTAGGCAAGCAAAAAAACAGTCGCGGATGTGGATGCTATCCACACCCGCGACTGTTGTTCGAGACGAATTACTTCTTGCCGCGCGCTTTCTTTGCGGGACGCTTGGCGGCCTTCTTCGCCTTGGCCTTCTTCGCAGGCGCCTTCGCCTTCTTCGGCGCAGCCTTGGCCTTTTTTGCCTTCTTGGGCGCAGCCTTTGCCTTCTTTGCCGCCTTGGCCGGTTTCGCAGCCTTCGCCTTGGCTGGTGCCTTGGCCTTGGCGGCTGGCGCAGCAGCCTTCGCAGGTGCAGCAGCCTTCACGGGTGCAGCAGCCTTCGCGGGTGCACCAGCCGGTGCTGCGGGTGTTGCGGCAGCCTTTGCAGCACGAGCTCTTGGCGCTGGCGGCGGAGCTCCGAAGACGACTTCGTCCTCGTCATCCCCACCGGCCTCCTCGGTCAAGTCGGCGAGTTCTTCGTCCTCTTCGAGCGTTGCTTCCTCGGGTTCGTCCCAGAGATCGCTGCTCTGCTTTCCGGATCCCCAGCTGCCCTCCTCATCCTCTTCATCGTCATCGAATGAAGAGCCACCGCCGTAGCCGGCATCGTCTCCTTCATCGTCGTCGGAGAAAAGCAGGGGCTTCTTGTCTTCCTCGTCACGCAGCATGCGTGCCTCCTTAAGCGGTGAAAACGCCGGGAACATTCCGGCAGCTGGGTCGCACGGGCGACTCGTCAGTACCCGGCGTCTTGGTCGTGTCGTGTCGTGTCAGCAGCGGCACTGCATGTCGTGCCGCGAACACCCTAGTACAATGGCGAAGCTTCGGAGTCAAGCCGCCTGCATTCAGGTGCGAATCTGGGAGAATTGTTAGCTGGTTGCTGGTTGCTGCACGCCGGGGTTAGCTGGTTGCTGGTTGCTGCACGCTGGGTGCTGGTTGCTGTTGCTGGTTGCTGTTGCTGGGTGCTGGTACTGGTGCTGGTACTGGTGCTGGTGATTTGCCGTTAGGCCGCATCGAGAGGCCAGAAGCGGTCGGGCTTCGACGTCAATCGACAAACTCCACAGTGACTGGCTGTGTGATGATCCCCGCGCGGACACCGTGATCCAGGAGAGTCCGCACCGCGGTGCGTCCGCGCTCTCCATAGTCTCGCGTCCAGTCGTTCACGTACATCCCGACGAAAGTGTCAGCCTTCGCTCGATCGAGGCCGCGAGCGAACCGCATCGCATGATCAAGTGCGCCAGCACGATGGTCTAATGCATAGTCTATACTGGCGCGAAGATGTCGCGATATCTGGGTCATTAATGGCGCGCCGAGGTCCTTTCTGACGACGTTGCCGCCAAGGGGAAGGGGCAGGCCGGTCCGCTCGAACCACCACTCCCCAAGGTCCGCGATGAGTGCCAGCCCAGTATCTCCGTACGTCAACTGACCTTCGTGGATCAACAGGCCGAGATCTACGCTTCCATTGGCAACTGCCTCTTCGATCTGATCGAATGGCGTGACCACCGGCTCGAACCGAGGTACGGCGAGTTTCAGGGCGAGGAACGCCGTTGTGAGTAGCCCCGGCACGGCGATTCGCTTGTCGGTTGCGTCGCTCAGCGAACCGGGCGTCAGTCCAACCAGGCGCGGGCCGTACCGATCTCCCATGGACGAACCACTCGGTAGCAGGGCGTAGCGATCGGCGAGATATGCGTACGCGTGAATCGAGACGGCGGTGACTTCGAGCTCACCGCGGAGCGCCCGGCGGTTCAGTGTCTCGATGTCCTGGAGTTCGTGGGAGTACGAGAGGCCATCCGTATCGATAAGACCTTCGGCCAGCGCGTAAAACATGAACGCGTCGTCCGAGTCCGGGCTGTGTCCGACGTGAATGGTGCGGGTCATAGGATGCCTGGTTAGCGCCGGCGTCCGGCGGCGGCGAGTGCAGCGGTTATGTCGGCTTCGTGACGCTTGTACCCGTCGAGTCCGAGCGCGAGCTGGCTCTTTTCCGCGTCGAGAAGCCGGCGTTGGAGCGCGGTGCGCTGCGCCGTATTCCCCCTGGCCTCGGCCACGGCGGCGGCGAGGATGAGGCCGAGCAGGTGGCTGGGAGACTGCTGCAGGATGGTGTCGGCTTGTGCCTGGGCGATGTCGAGGTTTCCGCTGACCTGCGCGATCCGGCCCAGGTCGTAGCGGCCATCGAGGTCGAGTGGGCCTAACGACTCGTACACCGGGATGGCCATCGACGAGAAGAGTTCGACGCTGTCGCGCTTACCTTCCTCCGAAAGCCGCATGATGCGATCGAAGAGGCGGCTGGCACGTTCCTGCGGCGTCATCGACGAGATGTCGACCGAGGCGGCCCCCCCACCGCCCGTTGCCATTGGCCCAGCCACGGGAGCGGCGACCTGACCGGCACGCTGCGCCGCAAAGATCACGGCCAGGGTGACGGCCGCGAAGCCGGCCAGCAGCCACGGAAGGTTGTTTCGTGTTCTGGCGGCGGCGTGTTGCGGGCGGCTGGTCACCGTACGCTGGGTGGCCTGCGCACCAGCAGGCGCACCGCAATCGTGGCAGAACTTTGCGCCGGGTGTGAGAGAAACGCCGCAGGAGGCGCATCGCGCTTCGCGCACGACAGCACCGCACTCCGTGCAGAAACGTCCCGTTGCGGGTGACCCGCACGACGGACAGGGAACGGCTGCTTCCTGACGTGAACCCTGGGTTTGGCGCCTGGCCATGAGTTGACGAGGTGTTTGAGCGGACCTGAGTATACCTACCGCTCGAGGTGTTGGCCGTCAGGAAGGCTAGCGGGCGTGAGGTCCCATTCCACCCTGGCGAATTGCCGACGCGCTCAGCCGTGAGGATCGCCAGGCGACAAGGCGGTGCGCAGCCGATCAGCGCTGATATTCGCTCCGCAGAGAACCACGACGACACGGCCCTCCAATTTCGTCTGCTTTTCCTTCACGACCGCCAGGGCGACTGCCGCGGAACCCTCGATGAGAAGGTGTTCCACTTCGACGGAGTGGCGCATGGAGCGCGCGATCTGCTCCTCCGGCACCTCAATCCACTCATCGACGAGGTCGCGACAGATCGGAAACGTCAGGGTGTCGAGTTCAATCCCGCCGGCGGTGCCATCCGAAAGCGTTGGCAGAGACGGGATCTCGACGACGTGGCCGGCCCGCATCGACTCGAGCATCACGCGCGAATTGGCAGGCTGCGCGCCGATGATCCGCACATCCGGGTCGTGACGTTTGAGGTCGGCCGCGATCCCGCCGGCCATTCCGCCGCCGCCCACGGCGACAACGACTGTGCGGATCCCGTCCAGCTGACGGCGCAACTCGGGACCGATCGTTCCCTGGCCCGCGACCACGGCCAGGTCGTTGTAGGGCGAGATGTAGCTCTGTCCGTGCGCCTCCGCAGCGCGCCGGGCTTCCAGTTCCGAATCCAGTCCGTCGGTGCCGAAGATGATGACCGTGGCGCCGAGCCTCCGCATCGCGGACAGCTTGGCTGGTGACACGAAGTCCGGCACGAAGACCGTGACGGGAATGCCTAACGCCTTACCGGCGTGCGACACCGCGACCCCGTGGTTTCCCGACGACGCGGCCACGACGCCCCGGCGGCGCCGTTCTTCGGGCAGCGTGAGCAGGCGGTTCGTCGCCCCGCGGACCTTGAAGGAGCCGGTCACCTGCAGGTTGTCGCACTTGAGCCAGACGTCGGCGCCGTTGGCCTCGCTGAGCGACGGCGAGGGGACAACCGGCGTCTCGCGCACGTGTGGCCTGATGCGCGCGTCGGCCTCGGCGATCTGTGCGGCGAGGTATTCGTGCATGCGATTCAGCGATCAGCGAAGAGCGAGCAGCAAGGGTCAGCGATCCGCCGGAAGCGGACAGCAAGCGGTCAGCGAATCAGCCGATGTACCAGCAGCCATATCAGGAACGAGCGTGTTCTCAGTACTTCAACAGGTAGTTCTCGAGCTCCCACTGCGTGACCTGCGTAATGTATTCCCGCCACTCGGCGCGCTTGGCGTTCAGGAAGTGTCGCGAGACGTGCTCGCCTAACGCGGCGATGATGGTCTCGTCCTTCTCCAGCTCGTCGCAGGCCTCGTTCAGGTCGTGCGGCAGGTCGTCGATCCGCAGGCGCCGCTTCTCCCGGTGCGACATCTCGAAGATGTTCGTGTCCACCGGCTCGCGGTAATCGGCCTTCGTGGCGATTCCGTCGAGTCCGGCGGCCAGCATGACCGACAGCGCGAGGTACGGATTGGCGGAGGGATCCGGCATCCGCACTTCCACGCGGGTGCCGGCCCCGCGACGCTCGGGGACGCGGATGAGCGGCGAACGGTTGCGCATCGACCACGCCACGTTCACCGGCGCCTCGTAGCCCGGCACGAGACGCTTGTAGGAGTTCACCAGCGGATTGGTGATGGCGCTGAATCCGCGAGCGTGCTTGAGCAGTCCGCCAATGTAATGGAGGGCCACCTCACTCAGCTCCCACTGCGCGGCGGGCTGCCAGAACGCGTTCTTCCCGTCGCGGAACAGCGACTGGTGGGTATGCATCCCACTGCCGTTCTGCCCGAAAATGGGCTTGGGCATGAACGACGCGAGCAGGCCGAACTGCTGAGCGACGTATTTCACGACGAAACGGAACGTCGTGATGTTGTCGGCCGTGGTGAGCGCGTCGGCGTAGCGAAAATCGATTTCGTGCTGGCCGTGCGCGACCTCGTGGTGCGCCGCTTCCACCTCGAAGCCCATCTGTTCGAGCGCGTCCACGATCGCGCGGCGCGCATCTTCGCCGAGGTCCGCGGGAGCAAGGTCGAAGTAGCTGCCGACGTCGTGCGTTTGTGTGGTGGGTTCTCCGCGATCGCCCTGTTTGAACACGAAGAACTCTGCCTCCATGCCGGCGTTCATCTGGAATCCCTGCTCGGCGGCGAGCGCGATCTGCCGCTTCAGGACGCCTCGTGGATCTCCGTCGAAGGGGCTGCCATCCGGCCGGTTGATGTCGCAGATCAAACGCGCGACACGGCTGTCCGTGTCGCCCCAGGGAAAGACCCGGAAGGTGGAGAGGTCCGGCGACAACAGCATGTCGGACTCTTCGATCCGGACGAATCCCTCGATCGAAGAACCATCGAACATGATGTCGCCCGCGAGCGCCTTCTCGAACTGCGACCGCGGAATCTCGACGTTCTTGTTGACACCGAGGATGTCGGTGAACTGGAGCCGCAGGAACCGGACGTTCTGTGCGGACATGAGCGCCAGAAGTTCCTGGCGCGAGACTCCCGAGAATGGCGTCGTGGACACGATCTGGCGTTTGGCGTCGGGCGTTGAGCGTCGGGCGTTTGAGCGTCGCGTTTCCGACGCGGCCATGCCGAGGAAAGTCGGGCCCGGCCTAACGACCGGGCCCTCCTTGAGTGCGATTCGCGTTCAGTGGATCAAACGGGGAAGAGCATCTCCCGGTACTTCGGGAGTGGCCACGCGTCGTCAGCGACGAGCAACTCAAGGGCGTCACACGCCGAACGAACCTCGGACATCGCGTCGGCGCCTTCGTGCGTGAGCAACATGGCCGCCTTGGTCGGATCGTCGTGCATGTGCTCCGCGCGATCGCGGACTTTCACCAGAGCGTCGCGCCTCGACTTCAACTGCTTCGCGAGCTTTCCGACCTCGTTGGCCCGATCGACCTGCGGTATTTCGGTGATACCCGCGGCCTTCGCCTGCGACGCGCTCGAAGCGAGCGAGCCGGCGTACCCGTACGCCGCCGGCAACACGAGCGTATCGACCATCTCGACGATCGTGTGCATCTCGATCAACATGTCCTTGAGGTAACGCTCGATTCGGACGTGGTAGCGCGACTCGAGCTCGGCTTCGGTCAGCACGCCAAGGCCGACGAGCACCTTGTGGGCCTTCTTCGTCGTGAGCTCGGCCAGGCCTTCCGGTGCGCGACGGAGGTTGGGGAGGCCACGCTTGGCGGCTTCCTTGACCCACGATTCGGCGTAGTTGTTGCCCTCGAAACGAACCGGCGTGGTCTCCTTGAACACCTTGCGAACGACCTTCATCACCGCGTCGTCGATGTTCTTCGTCTTCTTCTTCTCGGCGCGGATCTGGTTGGTGATGTCCTCGATAGCGCTCGCGACCGCCGCGTGGAGGAGCGTGATGGGCCAGGCGATCGACTGACCGCCGCCGACGGCGCGGAACTCGAACTTGTTCCCCGTGAACGCGAACGGCGACGTGCGGTTGCGATCGGTGTTGTCCTTCTCGATCTCGGGCAGCTTGGCGACGCCCAGGCGAATGAGCTGTTCCTCGGCTCCCGCGGCCGACGCCTTGCCCTTGATGATGTTCTCGATGAGCTCCGTGAGCATGTTGCCCATGAAGACCGAGATGATTGCCGGCGGCGCTTCGTTCGCGCCGAGCCGGTGCTCGTTGCCGGACGTGGAGATGCCTGCGCGTAGCAGGCCGGCGTTCTCGTGCACGCCCTTGAGGACCGCGGCGAGGAAAACGAGGAAGCGCACGTTCTGATGAGGGGTGCGCCCCGGCTTGAGCAGGTTGAGGCCATCGAGAGCGGTATCCGACGTAATCGCCATCGACCAGTTGCAGTGCTTGCCCGAGCCGTTGATGCCCGCGAAGGGCTTCTCGTGCACGATCGCCTGCAGGCCATGGCGCAAAGCCACGCGACGCAACACGGCCATCACGAGCTGGTTGTGGTCGACGCCGAGGTCGGTCTCCTCGAATACCGGTGCCATCTCGAACTGCGAGGGAGCCACCTCGTTATGCCGTGTCATGATCGGGACGCCGAGCTTGTAGAGCTCGTGCTCGACCTCGGCGATGCACGCCTGCGTGCGCTCCGGGATTCCACCGAAGTAGTGATCCTCGAGCTGCTGGCCGCGCGGCGGCGGCGCGCCGATGAGCGTGCGGTTCGCCATGACGAGGTCGGGCCGCATGGCGAAGTGCTGGCGGTCGATCAGGAAATACTCCTGCTCGGGGCCTAACGTGGTGTAGACGCGGTACACGTTCTTGTCGCCGAGCAGCTCGAGCAACTCGATCGCCTTGGCCGAGAGGACGTCGGAGCTGCGAAGCAGCGGCGTCATCTCGTCGAGCGCCTCGCCGTTGTAGCCGATGAAGACGGACGGGATGCATAACGTCTTCGAGCCACCGGAATCGAACACGAAGACCGGGCTCGCCGGATTCCAGGCCGTATAGCCGCGCGCTTCCCACGTGGCACGCAGTCCACCTGACGGGAAGCTCGACGCATCGGGCTCACTCTGGATCAGCTGTGCCGCGGTGAACTGCTCGATGGGCTGACCGTTTTCGTCGAAGGTCAGGAATGCATCGTGCTTTTCCGCGGTGAGACCGGTCTGCGGGAGAAACCAGTGCGTGAAGTGCGTCGCGCCGCGAGAGCTCGCCCATTCCTTGATCGCCTGCGCGACGGTCGGTGCGATATCGATGTCGAGCTTTTTCCCGTGGCGGATGGCGCTGACCAGCTTCTCGTACGCGGCCTTCGGCAACTTCGCGCGCATCTGCCTGACGCCGAAGGTGTTGATACCGAAGTAGTCCGAGACGGCGTGATGCGGCGAGGTGCCGTTGTGAGGTTTGGCCGAGCTATCGGCGATTGCCCTGACGACAGTTTTTCGGGACGAGGGGATGATGGTGGAGGCGCTCATGCGGCGGGCGGGTTAGAAGTTGGCAGGTGGTGCAGATTTCGCAGAAAGCCGGTCCAAGAAGCTGCGAAATAAATGCCACAGATGCAGAATGCGCAACTTTTCGTGCTAATTCTGCAAACTTCACCCATGAACTATCGATTCTAAGGTTAATCCTGACCAACCTCAGTGGCCGGTGCTCTGCTCGCCCCGCCAGAGAAGGTACGAGTACGCCAGCAGGCCGATGATCAGGGCCATGCCCCCACAGATCGCGACCAGGAACCAGCGGTGGGTTCCCATGATGCCGGCCACCACCAGGAGGAGGCCAACCAGAGACACGGCGTAGCCACCGACTTGGTGGGTTCGTGCCCAGACGGTTTCGCTGCTCAGGGTCCAGGGCGTGCGAATCCCGAAGAAAAAGTTGGACTTGAAGCGAGGCAGCAGCGTCCCGAGGAACATGATGAGCGCGCCGATGCTCACCGGTGCCAGGCGACCGACCTGGATCGGCCAGCCGAGAGCGGAGCCCACGATGCCAACCTGGAGCACGCAGAGCACCGCGACCACGGCGATGACAAGGAGGTCGTACGTGCCGCGGAACTGCTCGATGTTCGCGCGACGCGGGTCGAGCCTGGGGAGCGCAACGAGAAGTCCCCAGATTCCGATCAGCACTGCCGGGAGCAGAAACACACCGAAGGCCCGGGAGCCGTAACCGTCGGGCTCACCCGATGCGTTCCAGTGGATAACCATTCGCTCGGGCAGTCTGTTGTAGGCGGCAACGGAAAACGCCAGCGTAGCGAGGATCAGCACGGCGGGCAGCCACTTGCGCATTTGTCCTCCGGTTGTCGAGGAACTGGTATCAATCCTAACGACTTAAGAGCCTTTGAACGCAGAGGACGCAGAGGTATCGCAGAGGGGATCGAAACCACTTCGGAGCCTCGCTGCGTTTCCTCATCTTCTCGAACAAAGTTTTCTTGTCTTGTGAGGGAAGAAGGCGGAGTTCGCAGCGAGGTTCGAAGCGACACCGGAGTCCTCCGCGAATCCTCAGCGTTCTCCGCGTTCAAGTGTCTTGATTGCCGCGTTTATCCGCCTGGTCCGCTTTGAATCGATTGACCGCGTCATCGTTGCAAACGAACTTCTCAGCACGTCTCTGGCGCATCGGCGGAGGATCTCTCGGGTATTTCTTCCGATCGGCCAGACGGGTCGGCGACCCAGGAAACCATGATGAAACACCACTCGATTCGTCGCGCAATCCTTGCGCTCACTCTTGCCTCGATGCCTGCGCAGCTCACCGCGCAAACGATGATGAGGCCCGACGTCATGGGACGCGAAGCCGCCGTGGTTTCCGATCACGTGCTGGCGTCAAACGCGGGGGCGGCCGTCCTGAGACGCGGAGGCAACGCGATCGACGCCGCGATCACCATGGCAGCGGTGCTCGCGGTCGTGCGCCCGCACATGAACGGAGTGGGCGGCGACAACTTCCTGCTGATTCGCGAGGCGAAGACGGGCCGTGTCTACGCGCTCAACGGAAGTGGGCGAGCGGGAAGCAAGGCGACGCCCGCATTCTTTGCATCGCGTCAACTGACGCAGGTGCCGTCCACCGGGATCATGTCTGTTTCCGTGCCCGGCGCCGTACGCGGATGGGAGGACGCGCTGAAGCGTTTCGGCACGATCAGTCTCTCCGACGCGCTGCAACCGGCGATCGATTACGCCGAGCGCGGGTTCCCGGTGTCGACGAGGCTTTCGCTCGACATCACTGAAGAGTCGCGCAAGGTCGCGGCTGACTCCTCGCTCAAATCGATTTTCCTGAAGGACGGAAAGGCTCCGACCCCGGGCACGATCCTCATCCAGTCGAACCTCGCTCGCACGCTCCGCACGATCGCATCGGGTGGTGCGGATGCGCTCTACCGCGGACCACTTGCACAGCAGATCGCGGCGTTCGTCGAGCATGAAGGTGGACTGCTGACGGCCGCCGACCTGTCGTCGCACAAATCGCAATGGCAGGAGCCGATCTCGACGACGTACGCCGGCAAGAAGGTCCTCGCGTTTCCGCCGAACTCGCAGGGAATGACGTTCCTGGAGATGCTCAACATCGCCGAACTGGTGATGCCGGCCAACGAGGCAGCGAATTCGGCGGCGATGATCCATGTGCTTGCCGAGGCGAGCAAGCTGGCGTACCAGGATCGCGATCGCTACCTGGCGGACCCGGACTTCAGCGCCGTACCAGTCGAACGCCTGATTTCCAAGGCGTTCGCCGCCGACCGCGCCAAGCTGATTCGCCGTGATACCGTGGTCGCTCCTGATCGCGGCACGGCGAAGGACGGAAACGGCGACACGATTTACCTCGCGGTCGTCGACAAGGACGGCAATGCCGTCTCGATGATCCAGAGCCTCTTCGCTGCTTTCGGCAGCGGGCGCATGGTGCCGGGCACCGGAATCACGCTGCACAATCGTGGCTCGCTCTTCGAGCTGTCGAGCGAACATCCGAACGTGATCGCGCCGGGCAAGCGGCCGTTCCACACGCTCAGCCCGGCCATGGCGCTGAACGCGGACGGCTCACTCGCCATGGCATTCGGTACGCCGGGCGGTGACGGCCAGCCGCAGACGCTGCTGCAGATCGTGAACAACGTGCTCCGCTATGGCATGACGCCCCAGCAGGCGGTGGAGGCGGCGCGGTGGCGCGTGTTCACGGGCGGCCGTATCGGCGTCGAACCCGGCATCGACGCCGCGACCCGCGCCTCGCTCGAGCGACGCGGCCAGGTGGTGCGTGTGCAGGAGCCAAGCGCCGAGTTCGGAGGCGCGCAGATGATCGTCATCCACTCGTCAGGCGCGCGCATGACGGGCGCCGATCCGCGTCGCGAGGCCTACGCGGTGGCGTGGTAACACCAGCTCAGAGCTCAGAGGTCAGAGGTCGGAGTTCCTGATGGCGGTGCAATCACGCGCTCGGATCCCGCACGCTCGTGTCATCGCTGGCGCGATGGTGGCGCTCCTGGCACTGGTGCTCCTGGTGGTGCTGCGACGGCTCTTACCTAACGAGTCAAACAGCAGCGGGCTCACCGCGCCGTCGAGGTCCGACGCCACGCCCGTTCCCGGAAGACCGACGACGCGTCCACTGGCCATCCCGGACACGCTGTTCGGCCGGAGCCGCGCCGTGCGATTCGCGGCGCTGTCGGCGGCTGACGCCGACGCGTTAGGCGTACTGGACGCGCTGGGCGACTCGATCCTGCTGAAGCCTCGGACCCTGACGGTGCAGGCCGGCGACGAACCCTTCCACCTGTTCATCATTCGTCCGTTCGGGCAGAAGCGCGGCGAAATGCTCGGCAGCTACCGGCTCGGCTGGTGGCCGGCCGAGCGGTGGATGATGGCCGAGAACTACCTCAATCCAGACGGTTTCGTCGAGGTGCAGCTTGAGAACATTGAGACGCGCCTCTCGGCTCACTTCCGCCTCGGCGATTTCCTGACGCACGACCAGCAGCAAACGTGGCCGAAGTACGTCGCGCTCGAGGAGCGGCTCATCGACAAGCTGGAGCTCGTGCTCGCCGAACTCCGAGCTCAAGGAATTGATGATCGTCGCGTCGTCGTGTTATCGGGCTTTCGCGCGCCGTACTACAACGACCTTCGGATCAACGAAGGTGCCGCGCGGGCGAGCAGGCACCAGTTCGGGGACGCCGCGGACCTGATCATCGACGCGGATGGCGACGGCCAGATGGATGACCTGAACCGCGACCGCCGACATGACATGCGCGACCTGAATGCCATCGGCGCGGCCGTGGCAGCCGTGGAGCAGAAGTATCCAGAACTGATCGGCGGACTGGGCACCTACGCCGCGATGGGGCCCAGCGGACCGTTCGCGCACATCGATGTTCGCGGGACGAGTGCGCGTTGGGAGCGCGCCAACGCCGAGCGGCGCGATACGTCGAGCCGGAAACGTTAGAGCAGCGACCGCAAGCGCTCGGGATCGGCGTTGCCGCCGCTGACAACCACCACCACCCGTTCACCCTGGCTCACGGGCACAAGCCCGCCAAGCAGGGCGGCCGTTGCCGCCGCACCGGCGGGCTCCGGAAGAATTCGCGCCCGCTTCATGAGCGCGCGCATCGCATCGAGGATGGCATCGTCATCGACGACGACTATTTCGTCCACGAACGCCTGGACGTGGGCGAGGTTGTGCGCGCCGGCAAAAGGCGCGGCGAGGCCGTCCGCGATGGTTTCGATCTTCGAGAGACGCACGGGTTCACCCTTGTCGACGCTCTGCCGCATCGCATCGGCGCCCGAGGGCTCGACCCCGAAGACCCGGGCACGGGGGTTGGATTGACGCACGGCCGCGGCAACGCCCGACAGCAATCCGCCTCCGCCACAACCGGCGATCACGACGTCGACGTCAGGAACATCCTCCACGATCTCGAGGCCGACCGTGCCGGCGCCCGCGATGATGGCGGGATCGTCGAACGGATGCACGAAGGTGAGTGATCGCGCCTGCTGAATGTCCCGCATCGTGGCCAGCAGGTCGTCGGCAGTCTGAATGACCTCGCCGCCGAGCGCTCGTGTCGCGTCAACCTTGGCGCGAACGGCGGTCGCCGGCATGACGATGGTGGAAGAGATGCCGATGGCCGAGGCGGCCCAGGCGAGCGCCTGCGCGTGGTTGCCGGCGGAAATCGAGATGACGCCGCGCGCGCGCTCGTCAGGCGCGAGGGCCTCGAGCGCGTTGAGCACTCCGCGCGGCTTGAAGGAGCCCGTGTGCTGGAACAGCTCGAGCTTGAGGGATACCCGCGCGCCCGTCTCGGCCGAAAGGAAGAGCGACCGGACCATCGGCGTGCGCAACAGGCGATCGCCGATGACGCCGCGGGCGTTGCGGATGTCCTGGAGGGAGACTGTCAACGAAGAGGAGGGAGGAGGCAGGAGGCAGTGACGGATTCGAAACGTGCAGATTTGATATCTTGAGACGGCGCCGCTCCGACCATAGCTTGCGATCCCGTGGCGCGGTAGCCAAGTGGTAAGGCAGGAGTCTGCAAAACTCCCATTCGCCGGTTCGATTCCGGCCCGCGCCTCTCTCCGCCACGCGGCGCCGGCCAGGGGCGCCAGGGCCGCCTAACGCGGTAGCCCCAACGGCTCGAGCAGGCGCTGCCGCCACGCGGCCAAGGTGTCCCACCAGAATCACGCGCCATGCATCGCGATCTCGCGCACTACGATCGTGAGTATTTCGACAAGTGGTACCGGCACCCGAGGCATCGGGTGAAGTCGCGCCAGGACATGGCGCGCCAGCTCGCGTTCATCGTTGCCGCCGCCGAATACCTGCTCGACCGTCGCATCCGCAGCGTGCTGGACGTCGGCTGCGGCGAGGGGAACTGGTCCCGGGTGCTGCGTTCGTTGCGCCCGCGGGCACGCTACACCGGCGTCGACGGGAGCGCCTACGCCGTCCGGCGGTTCGGCTCGCGGCGAAACCTTCGACTCGGCACGTTAGGCACCATCGGGTCGATCGGCCTGGACGGTCCCTTCGACCTGATTCTCTGCCTTGGTGTGCTCAACTACGTCAAGGACGACGAGTTGCGGCGCGGACTGCGCCAGCTTCGCGCGCTGGCCGGCGGCGTCGCGTACCTGGAGATCTTCACGCGCGCCGACGACGCGACCGGCGACTTCAGGAAGTCGGCCGCGCGCTGGCCGTCGTGGTATCGCGGCGTGATCCGCCGGGCCGGGTTCGTCCCGGTGGGGATGCACTGCTACCTGCCGCGCGAGCTGGCGTCGCATGCCGCGGCGCTCGAGCGGGCCGACGGCACGGGGAGCGCCTAACGCTTCACAGCGCGCCGACGTTTCTTTTCCACGCCCCACACCGCCCGGCGGTACGGCCCGATGTGCTGCTCGGCGTATTCCATGAGGTCCGCGATGTCGCCGGGAGTAATCTCGTGGAACGGCGCGAACTGGAAGGGGTGCTTGCGCGCGATCTCCCGGAAGTCGGCGATGTGCGGCCACTCGACGGCGAGTCGCGGCACCAGTCGCAGCACCGACCCGAGAAGGTCCGACGGCGATACCGATTCGCCGAATGAGTAGGCGAGATACCGGCGTTCGACGAGGTTCCAGAACTTTCCGGTATCCGGGCGAATGGCGATGGCGTCATACTCGAGCGCCGTGCACAACAGCCCCCAGAGGACGTGGTCCTGGCGTCCCGCCTTGTTGCGCGTCGGCGATTCGGGAGCGTCGTGCCAGTGGCGCAGGTAGCCGGCGTCCATCGCGTACGCGGTCGGATAGCCGCTTCGGAGCATGCGGAGGTTGAGCTCCGTCCACTCTCCCCAGAACGTGCGCCGGCTATTGAAGCCGCCGACGTCCGCGATCAGCCGACGATAGCCGGCGACCAGCATGCCCTGCACGCTCATGAACCGCAGGCCGTGGAGGTCGACGTGCGGCGTGCCACGCTTCGGCTTGAAGAGACGGTTCGTGTCCTCGACGAGCGATGGGACGCCAATCAGCCCCAATGGGTATTCGCGCAGGCGCTCCTCCAGCACCTCGAGCATGTCGCCGTGCAGCGTGACGTCGTCATCGATGAAGCAGATGAGCGGTGATTTGCACAAGGCGAGCTGCTGGATCCGTCCGCCAATGATCGTCGGATTGCGCACGTTGAAGTGCACGGTCAGCGGCAATCCCTTGCCGAGCTTCAGGAGGCGGCGCTCGACGGCGTACGGCTCCTCGTGCGTGTCCCAGTTGTAGACGAGTTGCAGCTCCCACCGCGCCCGCCGCCGGATCGAGCGAAGCGATTCGAACAGCCTTTGCAGGTACTGTTCACGCTGGGGGATGGTGAGGACGCATAACGTCCACGCGGGCGACGGCCGGCGGAGGATCATAACCTGCCGTTCTCGAGGATCGTGTTGAGGGCCTCGCGCCAGGCGCGCGCGCCTGACGAGGCGAGGGGCTTCACGCCGGCGAGTTCGAGCAGCTCCGACTGATGCCCGCGGCGCGGGTTGCGAATCGCGTACCGACCCTGGGTGACGGCAAGGAGCGGCGCATCGTTCGCGGCGTTGCCTATCCCGACCGTCGTCTCGAATGAGGCTCCGTTTCGGGCCGCGCGATCGACGACGGCGCGCGCGGCGGCGCCCTTGTCGGCGCCCCTCGTTATGGTGATCCACTTGCCGGAACGCGTTGCCGAGAGGCCGTCGCGATGGAGCGCGTCGAGGAACTGTTCCGCGCCGATTCCGGTCCAGTCACGCACGCACACGCTGTATTCACGTCGCAGCGCGCGGGCGTGATCCGGAAGCAGGTCGCGCTGGTCGACGACGTTGACTCCCGTCTCGAGCGCGCACTGGCTCACACGCGGGCTGAGCTCCGCGATTGAATCACCGAGCACCTGGATGTCGGCGCGCGTGGAATTCCCGCCGCGCCACCGCGGTGGAAACGCGACGACGGCGCCATTCTCCGCGATCATGGGAGCCACAACCTGCAGGCGGCGCTGGATAACGTCGAGCTCGACCAGGGTACGGCTGGACGCAAGGATCAGCTCGGCATGCGGGCCCAGTCGCGCGACGTCGCGAGCCGTGATAGCCAATCGATCGTTTGAATCGAGAAGCGTTCCATCGACGTCGCTGAAGAGGGCAATTGGTGGAAATGATGCGGTGCGCAAAGAACCGGGGCGCATGGACCGTAACATCGCGTCCATGCGCCCCCTGAACAACCGCTGGCTGCTGATTGCTGCACGCTAGTGCTGGTACTGGTTGCTGGTACTGGTTGCTGGTGCTGGTTGCTGGTGCTGGTGCTGGTGCTGGTGCTGGCTACACCGCGTCGGACAAACTGGTGAAGTTGAAATCCTTCACCTTGATCGGTGGCACCACTACCGCACCACCAGCTTCGGTGCCCGCGAGACGAACCGGTCTCCCAACCATCTCCAGGTTGTTGAGCATGAAGAGCGGCGAATCGTTGAACCGGAAATTCTTCACCGCCTTGCTCACCTTGCCGTTCTCGATGAGGAAGGTGCCGTCGCGCGTCAGGCCCGTGTAGAGAATGGTTCGAGGATCGACCTCGCGAAGATACCAGAGCCGCGTGACCAGGATTCCGCGCTCGGTCGACTTGATCATGTCTTCGATGCTGGTCGTGCCGCCGCTCATGAGGAACGACGTCGGTGCGCCGGTGGGCTGCACGCCCTTCTTCTGCGCCCAGAAGCGCGAATAGTAGAGCGTCTTGAGCACGCCGTTCTGGATGAACTCCTGGCGGCCAAGTGGAAGGCCCTCGTTGTCGAACGGTTGCGCGAGCACCTGCGGGTCGAACGGATCAGCGTAGACCGAGATGCGCTCGTCCATGATCTTTTCGCCGATCTTGGTGCCGCCGCCCTGCTTCACGAACGGACTGCGACCCTCGTCGGTGGCGCGCGCATCGGCGTAGAACCCGATGAGCTGGCACAGGTCACCCACGGCCTGCGGCTCGAAGATGACCGTGTAGCGCCCGGGTTCGACGGCCACGGGATTGCGCGAGAGGCGGGCCTTCTCGATGGCGCGGCGGCTGACGGCGGCGAAGTCCACCTTGCCGGCGTCGTTATGCTCGGCGCCGGCCCAGCCGGAGCCGGTGCCGTCGGTGGTGCGAACGGTCAGCGTGAAGTTCGCGTTGGTGGAGCGGTGGTAGGCGAAGAGGCCCTTGTTGTTGCCTAACGCCGTGGCGCCGGTGGTGTTGATGAGGAACCCGGCCGCGCGCAGGTCGGCCGCGCCGCGGGCGGGCTCGAGCGCGGTCAGCGCCACGCGGGCGCGATCCTCGGCGCTCATGCCGGCGACCGACGGGAAATAGGCCTCGACGGTCCTGAGCGTTTGCGGGCCGAGCATCGGCATGGCCTCGGGATCGTCGGGCGCGAGCTTCGCGAGCCGCTCGGACTTATCGACGGCCGAGCGCAGTGCCGCGTCGGAAATCTCGTTCGTCTGGACGACCGCGTGCTTCTTGCCGAACCAGCTCTGCACCGCGACGGCGAAGTCGGTGACGGCGCCGGCGGTGGACATCTGGTTGTCGGCGAAACGGACGTTGGTCGTGTAGTTGGTGCCGATCTGCACGTCAATGCCGTCGGCCTTCGACATGGCGACGACGCGCTGCACGAGCGCCTGCGCCTCGTCGCGCGTGATCATCGCGGGGCTCGTCGCCGGCTTGCCCTGGTGGTCGAGGAAGCGGTTGGGTCCTGAGAGGACCTCGGTGATGTCGGAGCGTCTCATCGGTATGGTCCCTTACGCCTTTCGGCCCGTATTGATGACGTTGACGTTGCGGAAACGCGCCGGCACGGAGCCGTGGCTGACCGCGTTGACCTGTCCCGGCTGGCCCTTGCCGTCGAAGAACGAACCCCACACCTCGTAGCCGCGGCGCCCGCCGATCATGTCCATCGAGTTCCAGAAGTCGGGCGTGCGGATCTGGTACGCGACGTCCTTGAGCATGCCGGTGATCTTGCCGCCCTTGATCTCGTAGAAGAGCTGGCCGCCGAACTGCGCGTTGTACCGCTGCTGGTCGATCGAGAACGAGCCGTCACCGATGATGGCGATTCCGTTGTCGGTGGCGGCGATCATGTCGTCCCAGGTGCGGTCGTTGTCGCCCGGAAGCAGCGAAACGTTAGGCATACGCTGGAACTGCACGCTGCTCCAGCTGTCGGCGTAGGAGCAGCCGTGTGACTTCACCGGGCGGTTCTGCTGCTTGTACCACCAGTCGAGCCACATGGCCTGCTCACGGGTGGTCTGGTAATCGTTGACGAGGCCGTTCTTGATAATGAGGAACTCGTCAGGCGCGACACCCTCGTCGTCGTAGCCGATGGTGGCGAGGGCGCCCGGCTGGGAGCGATCGCCCTGGATGTTCATGAACTCCGGGCCGTAACGGAACTTGCCGAGGTACTGGTCCGGTGGAGCGACGAAGGACGTGCCGGCGTAGTTCGCCTCGTATCCCATCGCGCGATCGAGCTCGGTCGGGTGAGCGATCGACTCGTGAATCGTGAGCCACAGGTGCGACGGATGCAGCAGGAGCGTGTAGCGGCCGACATCAACCGGCTTGGCCTTGAGCTTCTGGCTCGCTTCCTCACCCCATTGGCGTGATTTGTTCACGAGATCCTGCTTGAGGACCCACTCCCACCCGTGGGCGACCGGCGGGAGCATGTTGGAGCGGTTCTGGAAATCCGAGAAGTCAGGAGAGACCGCCGTGAACTGCTGCTGCACGGAGCTCTGCACGATCGTCTGCGCGATCACCGAGCCATCGGTGTTTGCGTAGTTGCGCTCCATCTTCCGCAGGAACAGCCCACTGAAGACGTACTTCACATTCGCGGCCTTCATGCCCTCGGCGTTGGAGCGGATCAGCAGGTCGGCCTTTTCCTCGACAGGAACCGTCCACGGATCGATTTCGTAGGCGCTCTTCCACGTCACCTCTCCCACCGAAGGTGCGGGGGCGAGTTGTACGGATCGATCCCTGGCGATCGCATTCGCCTTGGCGATGGCGACCGCTTCACGCGCGGCGGCCGCAACACCAGCCTTGGTGAGGTCGCGCGAGGCGGCAAATCCCCACGTTCCGTTCACGAGCGCGCGCACACCGATGCCGATCGAATCGGTGTCGACGATGTTGACGATCTGCTGTTCGCGGGTGATGACGAAGTTCTGGAGGTAGCGACCGATTCGCGCATCGGAGAACTGCGCGCCACCCGACTTCGCCGCGTTGAGCGCTTCCATCAGGAGGTCCTTGATGGCCGCGTCCATTGCGGTGGCCGGCTGGATCAACTCTGGAACGGCCGCGTCTGCCGAACGCAGCGCGCCACCCAGGGCAATGGCGCCAGCGACGGCGGAGCCCTGTTTGAGAAAATCTCGACGTGAGCTCATAGATCACTCGGGGAAGGCCACCGCCGTGCCACGCCAGCAACGGTCGTGGAAAACCGGCGACGGGAAGGAATTACCTGGCCTGCAACCGAGAGAACGCTAACTGCGGCGCGAAAGTGTCGGGACTCCCTTGAGACGGACCGAGTCGAGCGGAGGGTGAACGGGATGAAAGGCGACCCGAACCGGACAGAGGGACCAGTGG
>Ga0111538_10003699_pt1 | contig 21304 bp, 23 predicted proteins | sample SoiMethybrSBSTD1_FD_79669 | JGI IMG/M metagenome (GOLD analysis project Ga0111538, IMG submission 79669) | Bulk soil microbial communities from a Populus tree surrounding site in Tennessee, USA - Soil MetaG P. TD hybrid SBSTD1 (version 2)... | ecosystem: Environmental > Terrestrial > Soil >... | reverse complement strand
GAGCTTCTGGTCCAGCGCTGAGAGTCCAAACTGAATTCCCAGATAAGGCTGGATGACGCTGTCGTGAATGTCGTGCGCGATGCGCCGTCGCTCAGTTTCCGCGGCGTCGGAAGCAAGGTTGTCGATCAGCCGGATGTTTTCCATCACCGGTGTGACGTGGTCCATCAACTGCAACATGAAGTCCATGTCCAGACCATCGATCTGCGTTGGACCATTGACGATGTACAGTCGTCCGACTGCCTGGTGACGATAGTAAACAGGAACGGACAAGTAACGCTGTGCGTCCAGCATGCCGGACAGCTTGTCGCCGGTGCCTGCTGGTGCTTCTGAAAAGACTCGAGTCTTCACGTCGAACAGCCGCGCATGCGATCCCTGGTTCTTGCGATAAATCACGGCGTGATCGAGAGAAGGCGAGAGAAACTGTGCCGCCGCTTCGGAACCGAGCTCCGGAGGGGCAGAACGGCTCGGATAGATCCCGCGAGCCACGCGATACATCTGGTAACTGTCAGCATCGCCTGTCTTGCCGGGAATGACGAGCAGGCACGCTTCGGCGTCGTAAAAATCGCGGACGCTCTCGAGGATCGCCTTAATCGTGCGATCGATTCCGAATCGCGGATTGGAGAAGACCGTCACGTCTTTCAAAAGTTTCAGACGGTTCTTCAACTCGGTGTGATAACCGCCCCAACGCGCGATGATGTAGCCGAAGATCAGCAGACCGATCGGCGCCAGTAGCAGACGATTCAACGCGATCGGCCGGTTGCCGGGCGCAACTACGGCGACGATTGTGTAGAGCGCTGCGGCCGCGAGTGTAAGTCGCAGACCGTCGGTGAGACCCCACGTGAAAGACGCAACGATGATCGAGAAGAAGAAGAAGTAATAGAAGCTGCTGTTGGGGCCGCTCGTGAAAACAAGCGGCAGGTACCATAACAAGTCAAGCCACGGAACTACTTTGTGCGCGACGATAGGGTTGCGTCGCACTGACAAGTGGTAAACCAGCAAACCGTAGAGCGAGTAAAACGCCAGCGTCAGATGGATCGGCGTCGCCCATACGCGCGCTTCCATCGACTCGATCAGGACCACGAGCAGCGCCGAAGTTCCCAACACCACGCGCATGCCGGCAATCAGTCGCAGATCGATCCACTGCTCTGTTAACGGATTGCTCCTGGGCGTTGGTTTTGGGGTGACAGTCGACACAGGTCTTAAACGCTCGTCTTGTATAGAGTTTGCAGTTGCTGCCAGGTGCGTTCTGCTTCTTCGCCGAAAAGAATGATTTCTGACTGACGCTCGTCGAGATCCAGTCCGAGCCGCGTCTTTACGTCGCCTTCGCCGCGGCGAAAGACCGCGGCGGTGATGTGATCGACGTGGACGAGCATCGTTCCGCCCTCGGGATGGACGAATTCGATGAATTTCATCTCATTACCTCACGCAGAAAATGACCGCCGATTTTCAGCGGCGGTTGGAAATTCGTGGTGATCTGTTTCCGATGTGGATGTGAGGGCCGGTTGCCACACCGGGCACGGCACCGCGAAAAGCCAGAAAGGGAATCGACTCGGCACGCAGAAATTCGATCAACGCTCGGCCTTCGCTGCTGTCCGGATGAAGACCGACGTCCATCCCGTTGCGATGGTCCCAGCCCCAGCGAGTGTGCAGATCAGATTGGCCGAACGCACTCAACGGCAGTGGCTTCTTAAACTTTGCGACGAAAAATTCTTCAACTTTGCCGGCGTCGGAGAGTTTCCATTTGCCGGCACCTTCGACGACGTCGTCATCGGTCGCCTTTTCTTCATCCGGAGGTTTTGGCCGCTCGATGCGGACGACGCGTTGGCGATCGAGAAACGTCGAGATGTTTCCGCGCTTGTACCAGTAGCCGTCGGCTGCCTCGGTGACCTCGTCGACGAGCAGTGGACCATCCGCAAGGACGATCGTGATCTTCTCAGGCGTAGCGGTTTCCGTTTTGGTCTGTGCGTGAGCGCAGGTGACCGCGAGGGCCAGCGTTATTGCACACGCATAGAACACGGATGACACGGGTCTCTAACTCTTCGGCGCGAAGTAGCCGACGCGCGTGTGCGGGTGGTAAGCGGGGTTCGCCGTTTCCACTCGAACGCGGCGAAAACTTCCGTCGCGCGCTTTGTTGAGTGGCGTGAAGTAGAGCGCGTACTGATGGCGCAGTTCGTCCGCCACTTCAGCGTAGGTGGATTCGAGCGCGTCGAAACTCTGCGGCTTATAGAGACGGCCGCCGGTGGCGCGCGCCAATTGAGCGAGATTTTCTTCACTCTGATCGAGAGCCTGCAATCCAAGTCGCAGGCGATCGATGTTTACCTGGTTAAATCTGACTGAAGCGTCAGTTCCGCCCAACAACGAGTCGAGCTGGGCGCGTTTCTCAGCGCGCGAAATCTCGGTGTTGCTGACGATATAAGCCGTCACTTGCGCTTTGATCATCGCTTGCAGTGCGGCCTCGAGTGTCGTCGTGCCCTGGCCGTTGTCGAGACCGTCGGACAAAACGATCACCGCGCGGCGAGATTTTATTGACGGTGAACCAAACTGTTCTCTCGATGCGAGCAGCAAGGCGTCGTTGAAGCGCGTGTACATACCCGGCTCGATGCGATTCAACGCGCGTTGCAGTTGGAAACGGCTCTTGGTCCAATCCTGCAAGAGCTCGATGCGATCGTCGAACTTGATCAGACTGATGCGATCCTCCGCCGCAAGCTTGGCGGCGAACCCCTGCGCGGCGCGACGAAAATCGTCGAGATTGTTAGCGACTGACGACGATGCGTCGACCATCAGAATTACGTCAACCGGTACCTGACGCAGCGCGAGATCGCTGAGTGGTTGCGGCGCGTTGTCTTCGAAGACGCGGAAATCGTTCCGCGTAAGATCGTTTATGAGACGACCACTCGCATCGCGCACCGTGACGGGAAACATTACTTCGGTTGTGTCCACCGAAACCACGTCGCCGGGACTGACTTCCTGCTCGGGTTGTTTCTTCAGCGTGGGAACAGGCGGTGGCGCGCCCATTTGTTCGAGCGCGGTACGCGGTTTCGGGGTTGGTTTCGGTTGCGTTTGAGACGCACGCTGCGGAGTGGTCCGCTTTCGCTGTGCGTCCACGATTTGCAAGTCGAGTAATGACAACACGACCACTGCAAACAGAAACAGCACGAACAGCGGTCGGGATTTACCTGCTTGGCTTCTCATAAAAATCGTTAGTTTTGAACCAGACTATTTGTCGTCGCCCATCGCGGCCTTCATGGCAGCGAGGACTTTGTCGCTGACGCGGCGCCGCCGCAGTTCTTCGAGCTTGTTTGCGGCGAGATCAAATTCCACGGGCGATTGTTCGATGCGACGAATGATGGTGCCTTCCGAGAATCCTGCTTCGACCAACTCGATGATCGAATCGTTAGTGAGGCTCTTGGTTTTTTCCAGTTTCGTAGAGGTTGGGGCGCCACCTGGTTCGGTTGGGGGTTTGATGATTTTGACTGTCGCGCTACCGGTCGTAATCGTGTCAGTGTCGACCGATCCGTTTCCACTGCGCGACTTGCTGTGGCCTTTGACGCCGGTGCCGGATCCAAAAATGTTCGTGCCGGGGTCTGCCGGCGCGCTGCCGCTGGTGGAACCGCCGGTGTTTCCAGTCTTCGGATCGAGACCTTGCGTCATGAACGACTCGTCGCTCCAGTTCTCATCATCGAGCAGCATGTCCAGACCTTCCTGACGGGATAGCATCGCCAGGATTACTTTCTCACTCACGCCGTTGCGTTTGAGTTCGATCATGCGATCGGGTGACAGATCGAAGTTTGGAATGCGTGAATTGATGATGGAAATGAGCGTCTTTTCTTTGAAGCCGGCCTTGACGAGTTTGACGACTGCGGCGTTGGTGAGCGCCTGTTGCTGCGCTGACTGCTGCGTTTGTCCAAATGCCGCCAGCGAAAAAATGAGAACGAGGGAGACTGAACAGATAATGCGCGCTGCGATTGAATTCATGCTGTCACCCCATACTTTCAAGCGAAATTATCTCTGCGGAGCCGGCACATCGTTTTCTTCCTGCGGCTTGCGACCGTCAATTCCATAACGCTTGCCGATCTTTTTTACGTACTCACGAGTCTCACGGTATGGGGGAACGTTGCGACCGTATTTCATCACCGCGCCTTCCCCGGCATTATAACTCGCGAGCACCAGATCGACCCGCCCGCCGAACATGGTCATCAGCTCCTTCAAATAACGAGTGCCGCCCATGATGTTCTCGACCGGATCGTAGGGCCGCCGAACACCAAGGCGTCGCGCCGTCCCGGGCATCAACTGCATCAATCCCTGCGCGCCTTTTGGGCTTCGAGCGAACTGTTTGAACTGCGATTCCTGCTCGATCACGCAAAAGACCAGGTAGGGGTCGACCCCAAACCGGGCGGCATTCATCTTTATTAAACTATCAATACGCGCATTTCCCGTAGTCCAGCCGTTTTCTTTCCAGGCCGTGCCTGGCGCGGCTGCGATTACGGGCTGTTCTCGTTCGATACGGACGTAGTGGTCGCGCTCAAGAAACTTCTGCACATTTCCGCGGCGAAACCACGCTCCATCGGCCTGCTCGGTCACTTCGTCGACGCGCATCCGGGCGCCCCCGTCGAGGTAAATCCAGATCGCCAGCGGCGCGGGTTCAGCGTCAGCTTTGGCGGTAACAGCGTCCGACGCCGGCGCGGACGCCGGCTTTGTGTTTGCGGGTGCGGGCGCTGCTTTTGCGGTCGCCGGTTCTTCTTTCGTGAGCGGTGTTAGTTTCTTCACCGAGCCTTCGAGCCGCTTGGAAATCCCGCCCTTGCGGAACCAGATCTCCTCGCCCTGCTTCCAGACCTCGTCCACTTCGAACGAATAGCCGTCGGTCAGCGTGATACGAACGGTTTGTTGCGCGGCGACGACTCCCGCCGACACCCACAAAAGACAAACAAGAAATAGCCGGCTCGGTAACACGAATTTCACTGAGAAGAAGCCATCTCGAATCGCTGGTACTCCGGCGCGAACCCGTGGGCCGTGCCAAAGTAATTTCCCCACGCCAGATCGATCAAATGCGTTGTCAGTTGTGGAGCGCGACCTTCAAAGATGCAGATGTCATTTACCTTGTTCAGCAGGTCGCGCGGTTCGCAACCCTTCATGATTCGCTTCTCATTCGCATACTTGCCCAGAATGTGATCGATGCACTGCTGATCGAGTTGAATTCCACGGTCAGCGGCAGTGCGTCTGAAGATCTGGATAAACGCGCCGGCCGTCGGTGGCTCAACGCGTGCCCGATAACCCATGCGACGCAGAAACGCCTCGTCAACCAGATCCTTTTCGTCGAGGTTCGTGGAGAACACGACGAGTTGCTCGAACGGCACTTCGATCTTTTTACCGTTGTGCAACGTCAGGAAATCCACACGCCGCTCGAGCGGCAGGATCCAGCGGTTCAATAAATCCTGGGGAGGCATGCGCTGGCGGCCGAAGTCGTCGATCACGAGCGTGCCGCCGTTTGACTTCACCTGGAAAGGCGCTTCGTAAAACTTTGCGGCGGTGGACCAGGCGAGGTCCGCGTTTTCGAGAGTCAGTTCGCCGCCGACTATGATCAGCGGACGTTCGATCTCGACCCAGCGGCGATCGTGTTCGAGTGCGGTATTACTTTCCGGCACCGGATTGTGACAGTGCGCGTCGAAGATGCGGATGATCTGCCCGTCGATCTCGATCGCGTAGGGAATCCAGATGTGACCGAAGAGCGCCTGGTTCATGCGTTCCGACACCGCAGTCTTGCCGGTGCCGGGAAGGCCCGTCAAAAAGAGTGACGAGCGCGAATTGATAACGCAGCCGAGAGTTTGCAACAGCGAGTCGGGCAAAACGAGATCGCGAAACGCGTGGCGCACGCTCTCCATCGACGCAGGCCGAAACGGCACAGCCTGAAGACGCATCATGTGTGCGTAGTCAGCGAGAGAAACAGGAGCTGGCCCAACATAGCCGTTTTGACTCTGCAGCCGCGATAGCCGTTCCCAGCCATGATCCAACATCGCATAGCGCGTTGCACCAACTGCGCTTTGCAGACGCATTTCGATCAATTTTTCGCGGTAAAGGTGATAGAGCAACTCTTCCGTGAGTGCTTTTGGCAACTTGAGTCGCTCCGCAACTGAAGCAGTGCTGGGATCAGGAAGGGAAGCGACGTGTTTTAGGCAAGGTCGCACAGAAACTGCTGTGCTACACCAGTATCTTCGAGCTCATCTAGTGCCGGCGGGCCCAGGCTTTCGATCTCGGCGCGCGTGAGTATGTTCAGGTGCGGCATATCAATTCCTCGAGTTTTCAGGGTTGACAAGTCGGGGTTTTACAAAGCCCCGCAGCTCCGTAGTCTCACGTGCCTCGACTACGGAGAGGCGGATTAAGCCGGAGTTATGACCCCGGCGTCGGGCTGACACGAACAACAACTGACTCCGAGCCATTTTTATCGGACGGGAAACGCAGCTTTCGCGCGAAGCGCAACGCAGTCGCTTCGTACGTTTCCAATCCCGGTCGTCGCTCAGGCACTGATGCAAACGTGATCTTTCCGTTTTTGATCTCCAGCAACACGGTGATCGCCTGGGCGTTTGGATCTTCTTTCTTCTGATTCTCCGCCGTGACCTTTGCAGCCTCGAAGTACTTGATCGCTTCTTCGGTGCGGCCGGCGAGTTGCAACCGGTTCGCGATGCTGACGCGGCCGTAGACTTCACCGCCGGCGCGAACAAAGTTTTCGTAGGCGTCGTCGAACTTTCCTAACTGCGATTGGGCCAACGCGAGGTTGTTAAGAATGCGCTTGTCGTTGGGCGCAAGCTTCGAAGCTTTTGAGAGACGCTCGAGAGCTTCTCGGTAGTCGCCGGTGATGTACAGGAGATAACCGTAGTTATTCAGAAACTGGGCATTGTTCTTGTCCAGCTTGACGGCCATTTCAAACTCGCGTTTGGCCGACTCCGGCAGGCCTTTGTACTGGTAAGCAACGCCGAGCAGGCTGTGGGCCTCCGCCAACTTCTCGTCCATCGTCGAAGCTTTCGAGAGCTCCGCGATTGCTTCGTTGAGCTTGCCTTTGTTGAGGTATGAACGACCGCGCTCGAGATGAGTCGCGGCGTCGGCATCGTCAACCGCGATTTCACCGGCGGGTTTGTTAGCCAGTATCGCGCCGTTCACTCGGGTGCTTGGTGCGCTCTCAAATTGCTTGACGTCTTTCTCCGACAGGCGATGAAACTTGTTATCGTCCTTCTTTTTGCCAGCGCCGAAAAGACGGCCGATCGCTTTGAAGGGCGCTTTGAGAGCACGGACGAAAACGTTTCCTTTGCCGTCTGTCTGAGCGCTGTTCTCGTTCGCACTCGCCTCGGCAGCATCGACCATCGCGATTTCTGCGTCAGTCATCAGCATGCTGTTTGTTGCGTGCCGCGGTTCGGCCATGACAACAAACAACGCCACTAACGACAGGACGATCATTAAGCGCTTTATCATTTCGGGCCTCCTTACTTTAAGTGGATCGCGTTAGTAATGCCGCCGCCCAGCATGTCGGAAATGTTGAGCAATGCCGGACCGAGAATGACGATAAACATCGTGGGAAACAGCAGCCCACCCAACGGCAGTAGCAGTTTGAACGCCGCTTTCTGGGCGGCCTGTTCGGCGCGCTGACGTCGTTTCGTGCGCAAGCTGTCCGAGTAAACACGCACGGCTCGGGCGATCGAGGTGCCGAAGCGATCGGCCTGGATCAGCATGCCGACGAGGCTGTTCAAGTCTTCGACGCCGGAACGATCCGCGAGATTACGCAGCGCTTCGCTTCGCTCGCGACCGACTCGGATCTCGAGGTTCGCCAGTTCAAATTCTTTGCTGATGTCGGGGTGAACGTCTTTCAGCTCTTCACAAACTTTCAGCATGGCCGCGTTCAAACCAAGTCCCGCTTCCATGGTGATGACCATCAGGTCGAGCGCGTCGGCAAGGCCCCACGTGATGCGCAAGCGGCGGTTGTTCATCATGCGACTGAGCACCAGGCGCGGCAGGATGAACCCGACTCCGAATGCAATAAGCACAAAGATTGTCGCCTTGTTCAGCGGGCGTCCCAGCGCCATCGTCGTCAGAATTACCGCTGCGGGAAGAGTCACCATCAAGAGAAGCTGAGACGCACGGTAAACAGCCGGCGCCGAATGCGAGCGAAACCCTGCCTGCATCAACTCCTTTTGCAGCTTTTTCACGTTAGCCGCGGACGGCGGCAATAGACGACTGATGGGATCCGCAATTCGCTCGGCGATGTTGGTTACGGGGCTGTATTCGATCGTTTGCACGCCGGCGCCACGCGGTTCGTCCAATTCGGCGAGACGCGTAGCCGTTGCGTTGGCCGGGCGGAACATCAGCCAGTAAACAGCCATCACTCCGAACGCGATACAAATGAAGGTAGAGATTGAAATCAGTGCCATAGTTGTCACCCTTAAATCTTGATCTGCATGATCTTTCGGACCATCAACATGCCCAGCACCTGCATGATCGCGGCGGCTGCCAGGAACCAGTGTCCGCGCGGATCGCGCCACATCACTTCCATGTACTGTGGGTTCATCGCGGTCATGTACGCCGCGAGGCCGATCGGCAACAGACACAGCAGCCAGGCCGACCAGCGCGAGCTCAGCGTCAACGTCTTCAAGTCTTCCTGGATGCGGAACCGTTCACGGATCGTGTACGCGACCTTCTCCAGCAACTCGGAAAGGTTGCCGCCCGTTTCGCGCTGAATCAGGATCGCGGTGATGCACATGCGCAAATCGAGCAACGGCATGCGATGGACCAGGTTCTCCAGCGCCAACTTCAGCGATAGACCAAGGTTCTGTTCGTCGTAGGTCTTGCGAAACTCACTCGCAATCGGTTCCGGCATTTCCGTCGCCACCATGTGCAGCGCCTCGGTGAAGGCGTGACCAGCCGACAGGCCGCGGCTCATGAGGTCGAGCGTATCGGGCAGCAGTTGGAGGAAACGGTTCATCCGCTTCTTGCGTTTGCCCATCACGTGCAGGAACGGGAACGATCCCGCGAGCAAACCGATAATTAATCTCAACGGATACGATTGGCTCACCATCGAGGTCGCCAGAAACGCGAGCACGGCGGCCGTCGCTGAAAACAGCAGCAGCCGCATCACGGTGATGTTCAGATCGGCCTGGTCGATCCACCGTTTGAGGTCCGACGACATTTCGAGCTTAACGAGTGAACGGTTGAGCCACGGAATTTCGCTCAGCAGTTCTTCGCGCGCCAGTTGCACTTCCGCGTCGGATGAATGGGCCGACGAGCGAATGGCTTCCGCGAGTCGCTCATTCAAAAGCTGCCGTCTCTTGTCGGAGCTGCGCGACGTAAAGAGATAAAGCGCGTAGGTCAAAAACAGACAGGCGACGAAAACTAGAAAGGGAATGAGAAGCATTAGGCGTGAACCTCCTCGAAGAACGACCGCGGCAACTGCATGCCGTAAACCTTGAGTCTTTCGGCGAAACGCGGCCGGACGCCGGTGGGTCGGAACCTGCCGATCACGCGTCCGTCCTTGTCGATGCCCTTGCGTTCGTAAGTGAACACTTCCTGCATCGTGATCGTGTCGCCTTCCATGCCGGTGATTTCGGAGATCGACGTGATCCGGCGTGTGCCGTCGCTGAGACGCGCGACCTGGATCACCATGTTGACGGCCGAGGCGATCTGCTGCCGCATCGCGCGATCCGAAAGTCGCATGCCGGTCATTTGAATCATGGTTTCGAGTCGCGACAGCGCATCGCGTGAACTGTTGGCGTGAATCGTCGTGAGCGAACCGTCGTGACCGGTGTTCATGGCCTGAAGCATGTCGATGGCTTCGCCGCCGCGCACCTCGCCGATCACGATGCGATCGGGACGCATTCGCAGTGCGTTGCGAACGAGGTCGCGCTGAGTTACTTCACCTTTGCCTTCGATATTCGGCGGACGAGTTTCGAGGCGGACGACGTGCGGCTGTTGCAGTTGCAATTCAGCCGAGTCTTCGATCGTCACGATGCGTTCATTTTCCGGGATGTAAGCGGAGAGCGCGTTTAGCAGCGTCGTCTTACCGGCGCCGGTACCGCCTGAGATCAAAACGTTCAGACGTGAGTTGACGCACATGTCGAACATCGACGCCATGTCGGCAGTGAGCGCCTGGTTTTCGATGAGACGCGGCATGCGCAGCGGCTCGGCGCCGAAACGGCGAATGGAAAGCACTGGACCATCCAGTGAAAGCGGCGGAATGATCGCATTCACGCGCGAGCCGTCTTTCAAACGAGCGTCGACCATCGGCGACGATTCGTCGATGCGGCGGCCAACTGACGAAACGATGCGTTCAATAACGCGCATCAGGTGTTCGTTGTCTTTGAACTCGATATTGGTGCGTTCGAGTTTGCCGCGTCGCTCGATGTAGATGTTGTATGGCGAGTTGACGAGAATGTCGGAGATTGACGTATCGGCCAGCAACTGCTCGAGTGGTCCCAGTCCAAACAGCTCGTGTCTTACTTCGTGAATCAGCCGCTCACGCTCGATCGCGGAGAGCGGAGTTTCTTCCTGGGCCAGCAGACTGCTTGCGAGTCGCGCGACTTCCTCATGGAGTTGCTCCGGCTCGAGCATACCGAGCTTGGTCAGGTCCATGCGGTTGATCAGCATGCGATGGAGCCGCGCCTTCATGTCCTGGAAGCCCTGCTGATTGCTGATCGCGTCATCAGCCAAGGGTCCGGTCATGCCGCCTTCACGAACTAATCTTTCACGTAGTGCCATTGTTATTTCCCCAGAAAATGTTCAAAAACCGCTGATTCCTATTGCGCTTCGCCAAGGTTTGCGCGATCGAGCGCCGCCGTCAGTCCGAAGTCTTCGATTTGTGGTGCTTGTCTGCGAAAAATCGAGTTGAGGGAACGTTTGGTCTCGGTCGCCGGGCCAGGTTCGACTTTGCCGTCAAACAGTTTCGCGGCGATCTGTCGCAGGTCGGCAGTCGCTTTCGAAGCCGGCGCGGACAGCACCATCGGTTGGCCCAGGTTGATCGAGTTGACGGCCGCGCGATAGTCGCTCTGAATGAAACCGACGACGCGTTCGCCGAGAAAACCTTCAACCTGCCGTTGATCGAGTTCGACGTTCTTGCTCCAGCGATTCACGACGAGCTTAATCTTCTTGCGCGCGTAACCGAGCCGGTCGAAGATTTCGAGCGCCCGGCGCGTGCTGCGAATTGCATGTATCTCGAGCGTCAACACGACGAGAATCTGATCGCAGTGGTCCAGGGCGGAGATCGTCGCGGCATCGAAGTTATGCGGCGTGTCGACGATCACCGTCTCGAAGCGTTGCCGCAGCAGTTCCATAACTTCGTAAATGTGCTTGGGCTCGATGTCTTCGGCGCTTTCAGCCTTGGTCGGCGCCGCCAGCAACGAAACGTTCGGCGAATGGTGCGTCAGGTAATTGGCGAGCAGCGCATCGTCGAGACGCTCACGGTTCTCGACGACGTCGGCCAATGAAAACTTCGGGCGCACGCCCAGCATCAACTCGAGATCGCCCGATTGCAGGTTGAGATCGATGAGCACTGTCGGCGAGCTCTGGACCATCGCCAGGTTGGTCGCAATTAACGAACAACCACAGCCGCCCTTGCTCGAAAAGACGGCGATCGCTTTGCCGCGCGTCTTGGGTTCGTCCGCTGCGTTTTGCGTGCAGAATTCGTTTGTTCGTTCGATGATCGTGTTCAGCTCTTCTTCGCTGATCGGCAGACGAATAAAGTCGCGAGCACCGGCGCGCAGACTGTGGAGAATCAAATCGGGCGAAGAATCGCGCGAAGCACAAATGACGGCGGTGGTTGGACACTCCGACGCCATTCGTTGCACGAGCTTTAGGGCAGGCTCGCCCATGTGGCCCAGATTGATGACTACGGCGGAAGGCCGCAGCCGCATCGTTTCCGTAAAGATTTGCTCGGCGTCGTCGCTCGTCATCAGCACGCTGACGCCGGCATGTCCACCAAAGGCGCGATTCATTTCACGTCCCTCAGCGGGGTCTCTCGAAAGCAGTAGAAACGTAAGATTTCTTTTCATGTAAAAGTATTCCCCTCGGCTCTGCTATCTGATACTCAAAACAAGCTAGGGCGCCACGGTGATGTCCTTCGGAATCTCACCGGCGCTTTCGGCTGACAAAGTCGTTGAGTAATCGCCCATCGGAATCGGACGGGCAATCACCGGAATGGTGAGATTGAACGAATAACCGGTAATCTTGACCGTTGCGGTGCCCAGGTTCGATCCAAACGAGGTCGGGTCCGTATCGGGATCGCCGTCGGTGTCCTCACCTTCATACTGGACGTCAACCATGTCCGTCGTCAGACCTGCAATCAACGGCGAGCTGGTCGGATTGCCCAATGCGTCGAAGGTCCCATTCACACCATAGACAACCTGGTTCTTCACCGCAGTCGCATCGGTCTTGGGGTGCAGCACCGCGTAACGCGCGCCTCTGCGTGTCGCATCCGCCAGCGCATTATGCGTGTAGAGCATCCGTCCAAACTCGATGATCCCGAAGATCATGACGAAGAAGAACAGTGCGACCGTCGCAAACTCTGCGACGGTGGTGCCTCGTTCGTTATGTCGGTTGCGGATGTGCTTCATAGTGACAACCTCATCCCCCTTCTTCACCCCCGGCGGCGTCATTCCACATGTAGTACATCGTCGTGCTCGGCCTTATCGGAAGGGCCAACGAGAACGTGTTGTTCCCCAGCAAAGCGCCGAGATTGAACAACGGTTGAAAGGTGTAGTTCTGAATGGTGACCGTGACGGTGATCGGATTACCTGCGCCTCCGGGCGCAAACTCGGTGGCGACATTGATGTTCGTGGGGCTGAGGCCGGACACGACGGGATTAACACCGGTGCAATCGATCTTTCCGCACACGGCTACGTTCTTCGCGCGCGTCTCATTCTCTGCGTCGAAAGCAACTCTCGACATGTAGCGCGCGGAGGCGCGAGTCGATTTTGCCAGGGTCGAATAGGCTTGAAAGTACCGGCCCAATTCGGCTACGGCCCCGACCATGACGATGAGAAACGGAAGCAGGATCGCCAGTTCGGCGAGCGTTCCGCCGCTCTCGTTTTCCGCCAGGTGGTGTGCCCGTCTGATTATGCGAAGACGTTTCATATTCCTACCTCTTGCATTACCGGTACAGCACCGGAACTACTACGGGCGCGTCGTTGCCACCGGAGGGATCGAAGCCACCCGCGCCGAAAGCCGGGCCGATGTATTCGACGTAGATTTCGTTGTTGCCCTCGTCGACAAACTTGTTCATGAAGAACTTGCCGACCCTGGTGAACTTCACTTCATCCTTGCCCGGCGCGAACTCCTTCTTGTTAATGATCGGCATGAATATTTCGCGCCGATGATCACCGGCTTCGTGAGTCGGCGCCTTAAAGTTGACCGACGGTGTTTCGGTAGCCGCCAGGTATTCGTTGTTCCAAATGCCGGAATAGACCCATGCTGTCGGCGGGCCGCCGCCACCCTTGCCTTTGGGCGGTGGTGGTGGACCAACACCGGCGTAAACATTCCTGTCGGGAGGGAACCATTCGGTGACGGGTTTAGTTATTCCGTTGATCGTGGCATTCTCGCCGCCGAAGTTGGAACACGTCGCGCCCGCCGGACAATCGTTCACTTTATAGATATCGAAACGGGTGTTGAGCCCCTTCGCGACTGGGCCAGTCATACGGCCCGGTTCGGTTTCAGTGACGAACTCGGCGTTGTCGTTTGAGGTAATGCAGTTTGTCGTGCCACCCGCGATTGCGAGTTTCAAGTCTTTCGCACCGTCGCCGGCGTCGAGTGCCTGGTAATTTCCCGGCGACGTGTCCTGCCACGCACCTGGTCCAGCAATCATCTTGTATTTACAGCCAGGGCAAAACTCGATGCTGGGATCACACGCTGGACTGCCTGCCGGTGGTTTGCAGTCGTCGGCGTAATTGCGAACGCCATCGCCGCTCGTATCGAGCCAGCCGAGACCGCCGCCGAACGCGCCTTCAACAACTGCGATCGGCACGAAGTTGCAGAAGACGTTCGAATTCACCGACAGTCCGGACGTCGCCGTCGTGGTCATCGTCCTGGTGAGGCCAAGGACCGGAATCGAGAAGAATATGTTGACCGGCACCGACGGCGTCTGAACTCTGACGAACCGAATGTTGGCCATGGTCTTCGCGTCGGCTTCCTTGTAGTAAGTGCCCTCGAGGTTGACCGCGAATTCAACCAGGTCGCGCTGCGCAGTCTTGGCCATGACCGCGTCAAACTGTTCGTTGTTGAAGTTGTATTTGTTCTTGTTAAGGGTGTCTACAGCCCGATCGACGGCGGTTGTGATTTTGACGTCGTCGGGAAGCAGCAAAGCTGAAGCACCTGCCAGAGCAGCAGCGTCCGCGGCGTTTTGCAACTCAGTTTTCACCGAATACAAATGACTGAGATCGACGCCGAGGCCGACAGCCAGGAATAAGAACAAGAATGAAAGAACCGTGTAAGCGAGCACGCTGCCGCGCTCGCCTCGTCGGGAGTTTGGTTTCATCAAGCCTGCTGTTTCTTCCATGACATTACTCCTTGAACCATCACACCTTGTCTAAGTTCGCCTAAGCCGTTCGGGGTGACAGCTAACTGCCACCCCTCTCGCAACTCCAGACGCGACTGCGCATGAGTAACTGGTTTCAGCTACTCACTGTGGGGTAGTACCCTTGTTTGCAGTCGCCGGAACGGCCGCGGTTGGCGGGGATGCTGGTTTCTTTTCTCCATTCTCACCGGTTCCACTGGGGGTTGTGGAGGCAGGAGCTTTAGGCTGTGGCGCGGGCGCGGCATTCTCTTCCGCCGTTGTACCTGGCGTAGTCGAGAAGCCGGACACGCCGCTGACGCCGCCGTTCTTGGGTTCGACGCCCAACGGTGAACCATTCTTCAAGTTGTCGATGTTCTTCATTCTCGGCAGATCGTCGCGGTTAACTGGTTTGACGAGATCCGCGGTGACGATGAACATCAACTCGGTTTCTTGTTTCTGGAACGACTTCGACTTGAAGAGATTGCCGAGGATCGGAATATCGCCGATGCCGGGAATCTTCGAGATGGATTGCGTTTCGTTGTTGTCGAGCAGTCCGGCCAACGCGAAGCTCTGACCATCGCGCAGTTCGACGCCCGTCTTGGCGCGGCGAGTGCGCAGCGCGGGGACGACGAAGCCGTTGAATCTCACGCCGTTGGCGAAGTCAATCGTCGAGACTTCCGGTTCGAGCTCGAGGCGAATGTGATCTTCGTCAATGATCGTCGGCTTGAAGGTCAAACGGACGCCGTATTCCTTGAACTGGACGCTGACCGCTCCTGAGCTTTGACCGCTCTGGACAACTGGAATGGGAAACTCACCACCGGCGAGGAAGCTGGCCGTTTGACCATTCATAGCGATCAGGTTTGGCTCTGCCAGTGCACGCAGTGCGCCGCTTGTCTGCATTGCCCGGATGAACGCGCCAGTACCGATGCTGCGATTGAAAAGGAAGAGGTTCACGGCGTTTCCGGCGAACTGTGTTATCAAATCCGTCGCGTTGTCCCCTGGGCTCAACGTGGCTGGACCACCGCCGCTGACAAATCCCGAAGTCTGACCGGTCGAAACCCACGAAGTGCCGAGGTCGCGCAGCTTGTTGCGGCTGACTTCAGCAACACGAATCGAGAGCTGCACCTGCGTCATGTTGGTGACCGGCGACTGAAGCATGTTGACGGTCTTGAAACCGGCGGCTTGAACAACGGCGTCGGCTTGTTGCGCCGATTGCGGTTCCGCGACTGTGCCCGAGAGCACTACCGAACCGTTCGCCTGGCTCAGACGAATGTCGTCACGCGGGAAGAGGGCGCGGATCTGGGAGTCGATCAGCGAGAGGTTCGCGCGAACGAATACATCGAAGACGATGAATTTCTGGTCTGACTTTTCCCAGGCGATGAAGTTCACCTGTCCGTAAGCCTTGCCGTTCACGAGCACTTGATTGGGCGAGACCATTACCGCTTCAGCGACTTCCGGATTCGAGATCGAGAAGCGGCCGATGGAGCGGTCGAAGTTGATGACTCGCGACTGGCCCACGAGTACGTTGATCGGAATTCCTTCCTTGTTCTTAGCGGCAAAAGAGGCGTCGTAAGTCGACTCCTGGGCGTTTGCCGCGTAAGCCAAACCGAGGGCCAACGTGAAGAGTGCCGCCAGCAGAATTTGAATGACAGAATCCTTGATGTAGTGATGCTTAACCATGAGTTGTATCTCCTTAACAACCGGATGCGGAGTTGATATCTGGCGCACGTTCATCGAGTCGGCACCTCCTTACGGGAAATCGACGTTCTTCTTCTTGGCCCCTTCGATCACTTCGATCGTCGGTCGTGGCGGCGCCGGGGGAGTTTCGCGCGCGGCTGCCGGGGCTGATGCTGTCACGATGCGTGGCTTCGGACGGCGCGCTGTGGTCTTCGGTTTCTCACCTTCTTTTGGTCCGAGGCCTGGTTCAGGAATGGGCTGGGCGCTTTCGCCGGCGAGTAACGTGACTTTGTTAGCGCCTGTGGTTCTTTCGTCGCCCTGGTCAACCGAATTACGCATGACGAGTTGCAACCGGCCTTCGCTCGAGGCCAGCGCGAGTTTCTCGGCTTGCTGCGGCGTGACCTGCAGCGTGACTGCCTTCACGCGTTCGGTTTCTTTTTCGTTCTTTGGTTTATCGATGTTCTGACCGCTCGCCAGGACCTTGATGTTCTGAAGCACAATCTTCGAGATCTTTTCTCGTTGCCGCTCATTGTCGGGAGGAATGATCGTTACCACGATGTCCACAAGCGTTCCGGGCTGGATGAAACCTGAAACGCCGACAACGTCGTCGACCTTCACTGTCATCGCGCGGTAACCATCCGGAATGACTGACGAGAGTCCACCCGCAGAACCAACTGGCGCCAACCGATTTTCAATAATCGGTTCGCGCATGGAGATCCGGACGGTAGCGACGCGACCGACGAGCTTGTCGTCGATCACCGCGAACGTTCCCTCAGGTGTGACTGTTTTCGGGAATTGGACCACTGAAAGCTGCTCGGGTACGATGCGAGTGCCCACGGGAATCTCAACCTTCGCCACGACGACGTTGTTGAGGTTCTTGGTGTAAGCCTGGGCGCTCGCCAGATAGCGGCTCACCGACACCGCGGCGATTAGTCCGAACGCCACCGCAGCAAACAGCGCAATAATCAGTCGTTTGTTCCGCATGATGATTTATCTCCCATTCAAAACTGGACCGCTTCGGTGAGCGGTGATTTCAAGAGTTACCTTGGAAAGAAAGCGACAGCGATGACGCTGCCGACCATGATGGCAACGCCATAAGGAATCGTGTGCTGTCGATTGGCCGGTAATGAGAACCGCGGCATCTCCCAACCGGGCAGGAGGCCGACAAAGATTCGCAGGACTCCGTGCATCGTGGTGAACACGGTGCGCGATCGGATCATTGAATAGATAGCGAGTACGGCGCCCATCATCACGACGACGACGAAGGTCATCGGAACGAGGGGCAGACCCACAACTGCGCCGATAGCTGCAAAGAGCTTCACGTCCCCTGCTCCCATCGCGCCGAAAACGTGCATCAGAAACATCGGAATGAAAGCGACCCCGAAACCTCCGAGGCTTGATAAGGCACCGCGCCAGCCGCCGTAACTGATGTTAATGGTCAGTCCTGCTATCAATGCTGCGACTACCAGAACGTTGGGGATACGCCGGTAGCGCAAGTCGTAATAGATGACAGCTACACCTAAAGGAACGAGTAACAGTAATTTCATAAAAACCGGCGACACAGGCATTTTTTCCGATCTCAACTCCCGCACGAAGTTATAGTTTGTGAACCTTATGGGGCCGGTGGCGGTGGAGCATCGATCTCGCCGGCTACAGAGATCATCTTGGCGTTGATTGCGTCGCCAAGAACCTGATAAACGAGGATTGCAATCGCCACGACGATCGCTACTCCGACCGCATACTCCGCCAGTTCCGCGCCACTTTCGTCCCTTAGAAAACCGTCGATGCGTTTCACTTTTGTATCTCCCCCGTTGCAATTAATTCCGAACAACTGGTTCGCAACACAGCACCCGCACTTATGGCGCGGTCCAAGTTGCATTGGTTACTCTCGCTGCCGTACCGGTGTTGCTGTCATTGATTGCATTGCCGAGGACCTGGTAGACGACGACGGCAATAGCTACCAGCAACGCCACGCCTACCGCATATTCGGCCAATTCCGCCCCTCGCTCGTCCTTGAAGAAAGTCTTGAGTCGGTTCATGTTCTTAGAGTCTCCTCCTCCATGGGTATTGGGGAAAGATATGAGGGAGACCACTGCACTGAGGCCTCCCTCTGAGGCCAAGCGATAATCACGGACCTGACGGCGTGAAGGTGGCGTTGTTAATGGCGTCCGCTGTTCCGGTATTGGAAGTGAAGATCGCGTCACCAAGCACCTGGTACACGACGACGGCGATTGCGACGAGGAGGGCGACGCCTACTGCATATTCAGCCAACTCGGCGCCAGTCTCGTCTTTCAAAAAGCTCTTCAACATAATCTTTGCTCCTCTTCTGAATAATTATTGGGTTAGGGCCTGCGCTGAATCCGCACTTCAGATTGCTTTGCGACCCCCTTGAAATCACTGAAGTGCAGGCGTCATCCTCAGGACACCTGAGCGGACGCTCCCTGCCGATTACGGCAACACTTCAGTTGTTACGGCGCAGCCGGATGTGCAACGACCGTGCCGCGTGTTCTGCCGTAGAGTTGGACCATCGCCAGAAGGTGACGCCATAAGCGCATCGCTCGTGAAATGCGCGGCGAGAGCGAAAGTTCAAGTGGTCCATGAGGAAGGCGGCCTAACATTGTTGAACTTCACGGGGGTGCTCGTCAGTGAGCACTTGCGACAAAACATCACAGCAATCAGCCGCATGAAATGTCGTAAACCACCGCTCTTGCGAGGTTTTTGGGCCGTCATTCAACCTCGCTGTTGGGCATGTTCATTGCGTAGATCGACCGCACGTTGGTCTATCAGAACTGTGCCTGCAACTGGGCGAACCTGTTTAGGGAAGCTGTGAAAGGATGTCTGCCGTGAAGAAACTCTACTTGTTCTTAGCCGCCGCGATCGTTGCCCTCGGCGCGCCTGTGATTTCCCTCGCGCACCCCATGGACGTTACTCCACTGAACAACAAAGACATCTTGCAAATGGTCGAAAAGAAGTTGAGTGCCGAGACGATCGTTCAAACGATCAAGTCGTCGCCGTGCACGTTCGATACTTTTCCGTCCGTGATGAAGGAGCTGAAGCGACGCGGCGTGCCGGAAGAGGTTTTGGAGGCGATGATCGACGCGCCGTACGGTCCGGCGGAGGACAAGCAAGGCACCGAGGAGCTCACCGGGGAGCCCATTTACCACTACACGGAGAGCATCAAGCAGTTTCTTACGCCGGCAAACACGGGCCGGCGGTATACTCCTACAATGAACCGGCGCTCCGCTCGTAGCACGCGCATCCGGCGTAGTTAACGGTCGTTTTAGGAGATTCGCATGAAGCGTTGTCCCAAGTGTTATCAGGTTTACGGCAACCCGGAGACTTTCTGTGAAGTCGACGGTCAGCGACTTTTGCCGGATCCGGGACTCGCGGTCGAAACGACGGAGCTCGTGCCTGACGGACCACCGTCAAAGAACCTGAGCGCGCTTGGAACCGGAATTGTCGGCATCATTACCGGTGTTGCTCTGTGTGGTAGTGCGTATCTCGCTTATTCGTTTTTTACTTCCGCGTCAGACAACCAACAGGAGCCGCCTCCAGTGGCCGTGCAGACGCGTGAGCAAACGCAAACGCGACCGGCGCCAGTGCGGCTGCCTGAAGCGGAAGCGTCGCCGACTGAATCTCCAACGGAAGAAGAACAAGCTGAAGCCTCGCCCCAACCCTCACAGCAAACCCCGGCCGAACCCGTTTCCGCGAGGCTTAACCAAGGACCAGTCAGCACCGGAGATCAACCATCCGGGAAGGCTGATGGCGCTAAGGTGAAGACGATCATCGAAATGCAGGATGGATCGAGCGTCGAGGTCGACGCCGCGTGGAAAGACAATCAAGGTGTGTGGTATCGGCAGGGAAGTTTGGTTTCGTTCGTTGAAGGTCAGCGCGTGAAGGCAATCACGGCACGCGCTGAACCCAAAAACTCCCCTGACGGAAATCAATAAACGTTTTTGCTTTCACGGGAGTGCCAACATGAAAGGGAGAGCTCTAACAGGACTCTTGCTTGTTTTGGGAGTCGGACTCGGGATGGTTTTGCTCATGGGAGAGCGTACAGTTTCAAAATTCATGGAGACCTGCGGTCAGATGATTTCAGACGGCCTGGGCCTCTAGTTTTGTGACTGTCTCAGAAGTCTGTAATCCCGCCCACGTCAGTGGGTGGATTGTTAAATTCCAACCTAAGAATCCGCGTGAGAAGCATTCGAATCCCACCAACGACAGTTGGTGGAAGTTTTCACTTCCTACCTAAATCAACGGCCGGAAATGAACAATCCACCAACTCTCGTTGGTGGGATTTGCGGAGGTTGGCAGGCGGTCCTGTAGGTTGCAATTGAACTATCCACCCACTGACGTGGGCGGGATTCGAAGACTCTTAAGGCAAAGCTATTTCGGTAGGTAGAGCTTGAATGGTTCAAGGTCGTTCGTCAGGTAATACCGTTCCTCAACGGCGTCGGCGACCTCTTTCGTGAACCGGCCGCGGTTGGTCAATGACCACCGCACGACTATCGCGTGGAACTCACCGTTTCTGATCCGCGCGACAAAGCTGCTTTGGTCCCATTTTCCGTCGTCGGCAAGCGCCGTGATGATTGCGGGCTCGGCGGGAATGTCCCTGCCTGCATGCATCAGCACAACCATGTCTTCTGAGTAGACCGGATCGGGCACCGTTTTCAGATAGTTGACGACGTCGGGCGATCGGTCTGGAGGTGGATGCATGAAGTTCCTGGACGTCCAGCTCAGCGTTCTGAAATTGACGGCAGTTTGCACGAGCAGGATGAAGATCACGACGATCTGAAGCAGCACGAGAGCGCGTCGAGGTCGGGCCGATACTCGCCGCGCAAGCCACGCTACCAGCAACCCTGACAAGAAACACGCCACAACATCCATTTCCAGAAAATAGTTGTCGCTTGCGCCCTGCTTACTGATGGTGGCCGCTGCAATCAAAGCAGTGAAGAATAAGTAGACCGCCACGATGAGCACGCAGCGCTCGAACATGCTGCGTTTGAGGATCAGTCGCAGACGTAGAATGAAACCGAAGGAGTGACCCTTTCGCCGGTAAAGTAAAACGAGCGGGAACATGGCCGAAAAGAACAGCGGCCCGATCAGCTC
>Ga0111538_10003698_pt1 | contig 21309 bp, 19 predicted proteins | sample SoiMethybrSBSTD1_FD_79669 | JGI IMG/M metagenome (GOLD analysis project Ga0111538, IMG submission 79669) | Bulk soil microbial communities from a Populus tree surrounding site in Tennessee, USA - Soil MetaG P. TD hybrid SBSTD1 (version 2)... | ecosystem: Environmental > Terrestrial > Soil >... | reverse complement strand
TCGGACTCGCCCTCTAAAGCCAACGGCGGCCTCATCGGTCCGTTCAGCCTCGACGATCTGTCAGCGGAGGTGCGCCGAACGATCGAGTCGTTGAAGGTCGGCGAGATGACGCCGGTCCTCCGTGCGACGAACGGTTATCAGATTCTCAAGCTCGAGTCCTCCACACCGAGAGACGTCAAGCCCTTCGAGGCGGCACGCGACCAGGTGAGCGAGCGCGTCTACGAAGACAAGCATCGGACCGAGTTGCGGGCCCATCTCGACAAGCTTCGGCAGCAGTCGATCATTGAGTGGAAGAGCCCGGATCTCCAGAAGGCGTACGAAACCGGCCTCGAACGGATCAAGAATGGCACGGCGACACCGCCCTCGTAGGCACGATCCCGTCGGCCCAATCTCGTAGGCCCGAGCTTTAGCTCGGGCCCGTTGGGTGTGTCGCGTGTTGCCTAAGCTGCATGGACGATCCGTCAACCTCCGGCCCGCCTTCGACCTCGATTGAGTGGTTCGCGATCTGGACCCGCTCGCGTCATGAACAGATGGTGCGGGAGCAGCTCGAACGGAAGCACGTCGAGGCCTTTCTCCCGACGGTGCCGCGTTGGAGCCGCTGGAAGGATCGCAAGAAGAAGATCGATTGGCCGTTGTTCCCGGGTTACTGTTTCGCGCGCTTTGACCCCGAACACTCCCTCTCGGTACTGAAATGCTCGGGCGTGGTCAACATCGTCTCTTTTGAAGGAAGGCCGGCACCAATTCCCGCCTACGAGGTCGACAGCATTCGCGTTCTGGTGAACAGCGAGCTGCAATTCGATCCGTGTCCGATGATTCAGGAAGGGATGATGGTGTCGGTGGTCCATGGGGCGCTCCGCGGAGTGGTCGGTCGGCTGGTGCGGAAGGACCCCCAGAAGGCGCGCCTCGTTCTGTCCGTGGATCTGATTGGCCAGGCGGTGTCAGTGGAAGTCGATGCGGCGGATGTGAAACCCTTTTAGTCCGATGAAGATTGGTTCGCTCGACTTATCGTCGCCGTTCGTGGTCGCGCCGATGGCCGGCATGACCGACACGGCGTTTCGCCGTCTCGTGAAGGCGCACGGCGGCTGTGGCCTCGTTGTCACGGAGATGGTGAGTTCCGAGGGTCTGATACGGGGCATCGATCGGACGCTCGAATATGCGGAGTTCACCGAAGCCGAGCGACCGATCTCGATACAAATCTTCGGCGGCGATCCGTCGAAGATGGCGGCGGCGGCGCAGATCGTCGAGGGCCTGGGTGCCGACATCGTGGACGTCAACATGGGCTGCCCAGTCCCGAAAATCGCGAAGCACAATGCCGGCTGCAGCCTGATGCGCGAGCCGACCCACGCGGCTGCGGTGATCGCGGCCATGGCGAAGAGCGTGAAGATTCCTGTCACGGTGAAAATGCGAGCCGGCTGGAACGAGACGGAGCGCAATGCGCCGGTGCTCGCGCAAATGGTCGAGGATGCCGGAGCGGCTGCGGTGGCGGTTCACGGACGGACGGCGGCACAGAGTTACAGTGGCGCGGCGGATTGGGATCTCGTCGCGCAGATCGCCGACAGGCTCTCGATCCCCGTGCTCGGCAGCGGCGACTGCATCGAGCCGGAGCAGGTGCTCGAGCGGCTGCGCAGCGGCGTCGATGGCGTGCTGGTCGGACGCGGCGTGCTGCGGAACCCCTGGATTCTCGCGCAGGCCGCCGATCTCGCTGCCGGGCGTGTCTCCCGCGAGGTCACACCCGCTGACCGCGGACGGTTTCTTCTCGAGTACATCGAGTTGTTGCTGAACGAGCGCGTCCACGAGCCAGGCCCGCGCACGCTCGCATCTTTGCATCACCCCATCACGTCACTCCATCACCCCGTCACCCCGTCACTCCATCATGCCCGCTGGGTGGTGAACAAGATTCGGGCGCTGGCGTCGTGGTACACGAAGGGCCTCGACAACGGATCGCACCTCCGGACGGCGATCAACTCCTCCGACTCTCTCGACGAGGTCCGCGACCACATTCATAAGTTCTTCGCGCTCGAGTTCGTGGCCATCTGATCCGCACACGGCTGCTCGGCAAGCACCCTAAAGGTCGCACCCCCGAGTGACGAAACCTTACCTGAGACTTCTATTTGGCGACACGTCTATTCGTATTTGGACGACGGGTTCTGGCCTTGAATATTGGCGCCTTGACGCTCACGTGCGCCTGTGGGCGAACGTCTGAACAGAAGGCGATCGAACCCGTGTACGACAAACAGACCGGCCGGCTGGAGCTGCTGAAATTCGACGCCAACGGCAACGGCAAGACCGACACGCTCAGCTACATGGACGGGTCGCGAATCCTTCGAATCGAGATCGACAAGGACGAGGACGGGAAGCCCGAGCGCTGGGAGTACTACGACGATGAGCAGAAGCTCGTGAAAGTTGGCTTCTCACGGTCGGGCGCCGGAAAGGAAGACGCCTGGTCCTTTGCCGCACCAGATGGCACGCCGGCGCGAATCGAGATCGCGACGATGGCTGACGGTAAAGTCCGGCGAACCGAGTACTACGAGAAGGGCGCGATCGCCCGAGCCGAGGAAGACAGCGACGGCGACGACGTGATCGACAAGTGGGAAACCTACGACAACGCCGGACCCGAGAGCCGACTGGCGTCGGTGTCGTTCGACCTCCATCACCGTGGAAGCCCGGACCGGCGACTGACGTATGAAGTCAGTGGCGCAGTACTCGTTGAGGTGGACCCGGACGGCGACGGCAAGTTTGTCCTTCCCTGAACAGTCCTTCTGATCGGCGGTTTCATGTACAAGGATGCGGGCGTGATCCGAAAGATCTTGGCGTGGTCGATGGTCGGTGTGCTCTGGCCGGCGTTTGCGGTCGCGCAGTCAGCGCCAGACGCTCCCGATCCCGAGACCGTGCATGTGCGCGTTGGTCCTTTCTGGATTAGGCCAACACTGGCGTTGACTGACGTCGGCATCGACACCAACGTCTTCAACGTGGCCGAATCCGATTCGCCCGAAAGCGACTTCACGATGACTTTCACCCCCGCAGCCCGGGTGTGGATGGGCCTTGGGTCGACGTGGATCAGCGGCGACGTCACGGAAGGGCTGGTTTGGTACAAGGAATTCTCGAGCGAGCGCTCGGCCAACACCAGCTTCAACCTGGGCTGGTTCGTGCCGCTCTCCAGGATGACGCTCACGGCGAGCGGCAAGTGGACTAGAACGCGTGAGCGTCCGGGATACGAGATCGATGAACGCGCGGACCGCTCGGAGCGCGGATTCGGTGGAACAGTCGAGCTACGGGTCCTGTCAAAAACCTTCATCGGCGTCCGCGCCGATCGGCGATCGGTCGACTTCGACGAAGGGGAAGTGTTTCTCGACACGAACCTCCACGACGAGCTGAATCGCACGCAAACCACGGGATCCGTGACGCTTCGGCACGAGCTGACACCACTCACAAGTCTGACACTTGACGCGTCGCGGATTCAGGATCGGTTCGACTTCTCATCACTTCGCGATGCTGATTCCACCCAGGTGAGCGCTGGCGTTGCGTTCACGCCGGATGCGCTGATCAGCGGCTCCGCGAAAGTGGGTTACCGCGACTTCAACCCGATCGAGAGCAGCCTGCCGGAGTTTCGGGGCAGCATCGCGGCGGTGAACCTGTCGTATGTGGCGGGCGACACCACAAAATTCGCCTTCCAGGGCGGTCGAGACGTGCAGTTTTCCTTCGACGTCGATCAGCCGTACTACCTGTTGACGGGTATAACCCTCTCGGTCACGCAGCAGCTCTTTGGTCCGGTTGATGTTGAGGGGCGGCTCACTAGACAGCGGCTCTCGTATCGTGATCGGGAAGGCGCGAGTGTGGAGGTGGCGGATCGCGTCGACCGGGTCCGCATCCTTGGTGCCGGAGTTGGCTATCGCCTGCGCGAAGACCTGCGTATGGGCTTCAACGTCGATCATCAGAAGCGCGATTCAGAAGTTGAGGGCCGGAGTTACAGCGGCATGCGCTACGGCGGCTCAGTCACGTACGGCTTCTAGCGGTACTCGTAGAAGCTTAGGCTGCTCGTAGCGCGGGACTTTTAGTCCTGCCGTACTCGTAGCGCAGGACTTCAGTCCTGCTCGCCGCAGACCTAAAGGTCTGCGCTACTAGTACGCAAGCGCAATCACTCTACCGAACGCTCGTGCAGGGGCGCGACGTCAGTGACCCGTCGCCCTCCGCGGAACACGATCCGGCGATCGATCGCGATCGACTCCCGCCGATCACTCGCTGGGAAGCCCGATGTCAACAAGGCCGGCAAAGAAAACGGGATGAGCTCTCCGCGTTCGTAGAACGCGCCAGCCGCCTGCGCTTCGCGCGCGAGGACCTGGTCGTGCGGATGCGCGTAGATCACGATGCGAACGCCAGGATTGACGAACTTGGCCAGATACGCCAGGTGAATGCCGTTGAAGGCCGCGAGCCGGGTGTTCGAGATGAGGAGAGCCGCAGATCGAGCGATCAGATCACCGCGCGCCTGCTCGAATGCCGAGTGACAAACCACCGAGTAGCCGGCCCGTTCGACCGTCACGCCAAGCGTCGTCGCTAGCCGTGCGTCGCGGTCGACGATGAGCGCACGATGCGGCGCGGCGGTCGACACTCTGCCGCATATCCTCGCAGAGCTCAGCCGTGAAATCAACGGCAGTGTTAGAGAGTTGATTGGTTTCTAGGCAGGTCAGTTAGCAGTGAGGGGCGGCAAGTAGTCTTTGATGCGGGTCAGGTCGCGAGGTTTGAGCAAGTACTTCGCGCCCACCAGCGCCGCTTCCTGCCGCAGAACCGGATCATCGAAGCCCGAGACGACGACGATGACCGTTTCGGGATGCGCCTGTTTGGTCAGATGAACCAACTGCAGCCCATTGTAGTTGCCGAGTCGCACATCCACGATGAGCGCGTCAGGTCCGGGTCTGGTTTTCTCGAGTTGAGCCTTCGCTTCCTCGAAGCGGCGAAATGCGCGTGTGCGATAACCCCACTTCAGCAGGAGGCGCTCGAGCACGTCGAGCACACTGTCATCGTCGTCGACGACCATCACGAGGGGTGCAGGAAGAGGATCCTTCATCGCGGTCCTGTAGCTCGCGGCCCTTCAGGCTCGCGACTCGAGCCCGTCAGGCCGTTATTCGAGCCTGAGTCGTGCGATTCTCGGTCAGACGACCGCGGCGGTGGATCGAGTCGAATTCAGGGGGACGCGTGCCACGCGGTAGTGCTTGAACGGAAGGTGGCACTCATGCTTCCGAAGGAAGCTCAGGAAGCGCTTGTAGTCTTCATCGGGCATCCCGAACAGACGCGTCAGGAGCCGATAGTTACCGCTGGTATTCTCCAGGCCTATCTGGACGATTCCTCTGAGATCTTCCCGGGTCAGATCGCGGGCCATGAATTCTGGATAGACGAGCGACCAGAAGGTCTCGCGACGTTCGAGCATCTGCGCCACCATTTCTTCGGCGATCGGGCGGCGGGCGGGTTGGGCGGCAGACGCCGTTGCAATTGCCGCGACCGGCCGCGCGGCGCGAGGCAGCACGTCTGAGGGCAAGCCGGAAGGGGTGATGACCTGCCCGTTGGCTTTCAGCACAAGGCGCTCGACGACATTCCTCAGTTCGCGCACATTACCTGGCCACGGATGGGCGGTCAGGACCGCCATCGTGGCCGAATCGACTCGCGGTGCGGCGACGCCATGTTGACGACTGCAGGTCTCGAGAAAGTGCTCGATGAGCAGCGGGATGTCGTCCGTGCGCGCTCGAAGCGGCGGAATGCTGAGTCGAATGACGTTCAGCCGGAAATACAAATCCTCGCGGAACGCGCCGGACGCAATCTGCGTCTGAAGGTCGCGATTGGTGGCGGTCACGAGACGCACGTTGACGTGTGTATGCGAGCGCGCCGCGCCGATGCGCTGAATCTCGCCGGTCTCGAGGAAGCGGAGCAGAACAACCTGCATACGCATGCTCATTTCCCCGACCTCGTCGAGGAACACCGTGCCATTCTGAGCCTGTTCGAGGAGACCAGCCTTATCCCGGTAGGCGCCCGTGAAGCTGCCGCGCGTGTGACCGAACAATTCAGACTCGAGCAACGAATCCGGTACGCCCGCGCAGTTCACGGTGATGAGATTGCCGCTGGATCGCTGGCTTCGTTGATGAATGAGGCGAGCGACGACTTCCTTGCCGACACCGGTCTCGCCGGTGATGAGGACCTTTGCATCGGAACGCGCAGCGCACTCGATGTCGGTTTCGATCGCCTCGATGGCCTTGCTCTTACCGACCAGCCGAACTTCGGGGCGAGAACTCGGGGCTGGCCGCATTCTATCGAAGGACATAGCTACCTCATCGAAGCAAGTCGCCCATCAGAATGCCAAGAAAGGCAACCGGGAAGGAGACATCGTAGCAGAGTGCCTCCCCCTACAGTCAACGTACAGGGTTGTAACATTTACAGTTTTTCCCACAACCTTGTTTACAGAAGTGGTGATTCTTCAGGTAGTTAAGATCTTTTGTGCGGGTCGACGCTCGACGCTCGAGCATTTTGAGAACTTCTCCTGAAAGCAGACTTCCTGAACCCGAGGAGGAGATGTTTTTCGACTCCTCCACACCTCACAAAGTCTTCTGAAACGCGAACTTTGTTCAGCCGTCCGACGGAGCTGCGGCGATTTCTTCGGCACGGCCAGTTCCGGTTCCTGCCTGCGAATCTCCTGCAATTGCCTCATAGATATGGAGATACTGTACAGCTTCGGTCGTTTGGCCGATGGGAGATGTCCTTGCAGTTTCCGCCATCGCTCAGACTTTTAAAGTGAGTCGTGCGCAGCGACGTCGTCCAACTTCGGTGTAGTGAGCAATTGATGAAGGAAAACGGTCACGGTCAGCTCATCGGTGTCAGCCCGGTGATTACCGAGCTCAAGGCGGAGCTTGAACGCGTCGCGCGATCGGACGCCAAAGTCCTGATTACCGGTGAAAGCGGCGTCGGCAAGGAAGTCGTGGCCCGCGCGATCATGATGGCCAGCCCCCGCTCCGAGCAGCCCTTCGTGCCGGTGAACTGCGCGGGGATACCTGAAACACTGCTGGAGTCGGAACTCTTTGGCCATGTCAAAGGCAGTTTTACCGGCGCCTATCGCGACAAACCAGGGAAGCTCGAGACCGCCTCTCACGGAACCATCTTTCTCGATGAAATTGGCGAAATGGCGCTGCGGATGCAGGGACTGCTCCTCAGGTTTCTCGAGACCGGGGAGATTCAGAAGGTCGGCGCCGAACGTGTCAGCATGGCGGTGAACGTACGCGTCGTTGCGGCGACCAACCGTCACCTCCGCGATCTGATTGCGCAGGGCCAGTTCCGCGAAGATCTATTCTATCGTTTGAACGTGATCCACTTGATTGTTCCGCCGCTTCGCGAGCGACGAGAAGACATCCCGGTGCTGATCGAGCACTTCCTTCGGCGCTACGTGGGCAGCCCGAACGGCAACGGGAATGGTAATGGCAACGGTCACGCCAAAGGCAACATCAACGGACAGGGCGTGAACTATCTCGTTCGCGAGATTTCGCCACAGGCAATCGCTGCGCTCCGGGAGTACGCCTGGCCTGGCAATGTTCGTGAGCTCGAGAACGTGGTTGAGCGGCTGGTCGTCACCGGGCGTCGCGAGGTCGTTCAAGTGGAGGATCTGGGCCCCGAAATCCGCACCCAGCTTGTGAGCGGCACGCGTCCGAGGAAGGAGCGCCGGCGCACCGTGGCCGACGAGTTGTTCAAGAAGCTCACCGAAGAGCGCGAGTCGTTCTGGAGCACGGTATACCCCCTCTACATGAACCGCGAGATCACCCGGGGTAACGTTCGAGACCTCGTCCACAAAGGGCTCGAGGAAGCGCGCGGGAACTACAAGATCGTGCTTCGGCTGTTCAACATGGAGGCGCGCGACTACAAGCGATTCCTGAACTTCCTGCGGAAGCACGACTGTCAATTACCGTTCAAAGAATACCGCCAGTAGTCGGGCAATACGGAACATGACCATGGCACAACCTCAGACTATTCTCTCTCCGGAAGTCCGCGTCCCGCGTGCTCAGGCTCCCGGTCACGACCTCGAGGCCATCAAGCGGACGTTCGCCGAGGAGGGGTACGTCATTTTCAAGAATGTCGTTTCGAAGGAGCGACTGTCGCAGCTCCGCGACAAGCTTCAACAGGAATTCGATCGCGCGAAGAGCAGTGGCGGGCTGTTCTCCGGTGGCGGGCTGATCAGCGGCCATTTGAACTGCTTTCCGGGTGAGGAGTCGCGGTTCGTTTACGAGACGCTCGAGCAGCAGGGCATCATCGACGTGGTCAAGGCGCTGTTTCCTAAAGCCACGCGGCTGCCCAACGTCGGCTGCAACTTCAACCTGCCCAACAGCGTGGCGCAGCACTATCACATGGATCGCAACTTCCTCGATCATTTCATCATCGCGAATGTCGCAGTGGTCGACACAGATTTGACGAATGGCGCCATCGATCTGGTGCCAGGCACGCACAAGAAGTTCTACAAGTTCTGGCGCTTCGCCGTGGAACGCCCGCACAGGGCAAGCAAGCGCATGCCGATGAATCAAGGGGACGTGATGGTACGCGACTCCAATGTTTGGCATCGTGGCATGCCGAACCACACGGCGGTGGCGCGGCCGATGCTGGCCTTCACATGGGAGGATGGCGGTACCTTGCACTCCGATCCCTTCAACCAGGAAGGCGGGAAAATCGTTTTCAGGCAGAACTGGTTTCGGCCGACGCGGGTGGGTCGGCTGCGTGAGCGGACGTTCGTCGCCGCACCGATCTCGTATTCGGCATACCGGTTTGTGGGTTCACTGCTTGATGGCACAAAGGGGTACGACCACTAGCAGTCTCGCATGGACAAGCTTGTACTGCTATCGGTCATCATCGGAAGCATCGCGATCCCCGTTTTCGCGGCACGCGACGCGAACGCGGTGCGTGCCTTCAAAAAGACGGTCGTGCTGACGCTCGCCTTCAATCTCTTTTATCTGTTTCTCGTGCGCTTCATCTACCCGCGTCTTCTTTGACCGGGGTGCCCGATGACAGCCCTGAATGCAGCATCTCGAAAGACCGGTGTCCTCTTCCTCAGTTCCGCCGAACATCCGGGCGCCGACACGTTCATTCACACGCTGATCATGCGCAACTTGGATCGCTCGCGCTTCGACGTCCACGTTGCGTGTTCTGCCGGCCCACCGAATGCCAGAACTCCGGCCTATCAGGTCCTTGTGACGATTCCGGACCTGCATCTCCGCCCCGCCAATTTTGGTCCCTCGCTGTCGGCTCGGTCGCCGTTCGACAAGGGCATCCAGCTACTGGGCGGGGCAGCCACGCTGGCGAGCTTCATCGGACTGGCTCGTTACGTGCGCCGCCATCAGATCAGCGTACTCCATTCCACTGATCGCCCTCGCGATGCGGTTGCCTGCGCGATGGTGGGGAAACTTTCGGGTGCGAAGTCGATCATCCATGCGCACCTCAAGTGCGCCGACTGGATGGGCCGCCCTTTGCGCTGGGCGATGGGTCAGGTTGATGGGCTCATTAGCATCTCTCAATTCGTGTCGCGCTCTCTCGTCGACAATGGCTACTCCAGCGAGAGAACGCACGTCGTCTTGAACGCGATCGACCTGCCCGCCTGGAACGAGCGTCTCGATCCAGCGCCGGTCCGTCGCGCTCTTGGGATTTCTCTCGACGCGCCGGTCATCTCGTGCGCGGCCCGTTTGTTTCGCGGGAAAGGGCAGGACGATCTCCTTCGCGCCCTGCCAGCTGTTCGCTCGGAATTTCCCAATGTGCGCGTCCTCATTATTGGCAGCGACGACCGAGAGGCCATGCGGACCAGTTTCATGGCGGAATTGAAGGCGCTGGTAGCCCAACTTGGCATCGCGGACAACGTGATCTTTACCGGTCAGCGTTCCGACATGCCAGCACTGATGGCGGCGTCGGACGTCTTCTCGCTGCCATCCCTTGAGGAACCGTTTGGCCTGGTCTTTCTCGAAGCGATGGCGATGAAGAAGCCTGTCGTGGCCCTCGATAGCGGCGGGGCGCCGGAAGTGGTCGAGCACGGAAGGAGCGGGCTCCTGAGCCCTCGAGGAGACCTGAACGCGCTGTCAGCGAACTTGCTGACGCTGCTGCGAGATCCGACGCTCCGCTCGCGCATGGGCGAGCACGGCCGGCAGCGGGTCGAAGCACGTTTCACGGCCGATCGAATGGCGGAGGATACGGCGAAAGTCTACGAATCGGTCCTTGCTTCCGGCAGAGTCGACGCTGCCGCACTCGCTGGAGATTTCGGTTCCTGACCGGCTTCCCCGAGCTCCCCTTTGAAGTCTCCTAGATGTTGCCGGCGCGCAGGTCATCGACGAGACGCTGGCTGGCGCGTGCCGAGAGTGCCATCGCGGTGAGGGCTGGATTCTTCTCCGGGCCAGTGGTGAACGCGGACGAGTCCGCAACGACGACGTTCGACACGGCGTGCAGGCGACCCCAGCGATCGAGCATGCCGAATTCCGGGGACGAATGCATCCGGCACGTGCCCGCGTAATGTACCGCTCCGCCGACAGGCTCGATCAGCCACAGCCGAGTACGCGGCCGAAGGTTCACCGCATCCAGCAAGCCGATCAGCCGATCCCGGGCCGCAGCCAGGGTGTCTGCCGCTTCCGGCGGGTGATGGATATTGAGTGTCAGCCCGGGAGTGCCATCAGTTGACGTCTGCGACGCGTTGAGGGCCACGAAGTTCTCCCTCGACGGCGCCATGGTGCCGAACACGTTGAATCCGCACGAGTTGAACCGGCCGGGATGCCCGGCGCGGATGCTTCGCAGCAGGAGGCCGATGCCGGACCATTGTAAACAGGCAGCGGCGTACAGGGGACTCGTTTGATGGAGCGGCGATCGCGTGATGCAGGCTGCAGGCTGAAACCCGATTGGGGAGGCGACCTCGATCTCGAGTTTCCCGAGCGGGTGGTCGTGAAGGTACCGACCAAGCACGCCATGTGTGTTCCCGAGACCTTGCGGGAAGTCGCGAGAAGTTGACTGTAGAAGGACCTTCGTTGTGTTGATAGAACCGGCGGCGAGCACCACCGCCCGACAGCGTAGGCGGTGCGTCGCGCCAGTGCGCGCATCGCGGACGATGACCGCCTCGACGCGTCTTCTGGCGCTATCCCACTCCAGCTGGGTCACCCGCGCGCCAAACCGAATGGTGAGGTGCCCAGAGCGGCGAGCAGGCTTCACCAGCCGCACGAAGGAATTGAACACCGTCCCGCTTAAGGTCAATGTCGTTCTTCCGCCGTAAACGTACGGAACCGGCGCGACGCCCTGGCCTTGGCGGTGGGCCGCTTTGACGATCGGATCCCATGTCCGCCCCAGCGTCCGGGCGTCGGTGATTTTTCCGGCCGGCAACTGCGGTACGCTAGTTGGGGAGCCGGAGATGCACAGAAGGGGCTCGACCCACTCGTACCAAGGAACCAGGTCGTCGTAGTCGATGGGCCATTCGTACGCTTCGCCGGCGCGCTTGGCATCGAGAAAATCGTCCGGCGAAAAACGCGGAACGGCGCAGCTCCACTGGTTGGTCAAGCCGCCTGGGGAGAGATCTTCGTACACAACCGCGTCGGGATCACCGGTGATCGTGAGGGCGTCGGTCCGTGCCGGAAGCGCTCGACAGAGGCGGGCGACGGTGAAGCCGCCGATTCTCGCTGTGAGTCCCCAAGCTTTGTGCGCCGATCCGGCCTCCAGCAGGGTCACGTCCAAACCCGCCCTGGTCAGCAGAAGCGTCGCGGCGGCGCCGGCAGGGCCACTACCCACGACAACTATCGAATCGTCCCGCTGGGAGTTTGACGCGCTGTCCAAGTCCACAGAGATTAGCATTCTTGATCACTCGCTGACGGCAGGCCGAGTCTACTGGCGTGCGCAAACGTCGGTGAATGCGCGCAATTTCAGGCGGCTGTGACTCACTCCCGCGAGCCCAACATTCGCACCCGTCGTCTCGGCCGGACCGAGCTGAAGGTCTCGGAATTCGGTCTTGGGTGCGCGCGCATCGGCGGCATTTTCAAGCGCGAACCGGCCGAGTTCGTCACGCTCCTGTCGACCGCCTTCGACGCTGGCATCAGTTTCTTCGACACGGCCGACATCTACAGTCAGGGCGAGAGTGAGACTCTGATTGGCCGCGTCTTTCGTGGGCGTCGTCGGGAGCAGGTGGTGATCGCGAGCAAGGCCGGCTACATCCTACCGTCAAGGCGCAGACTCATTGCGGGCGTCAAGCCACTCGTGCGGCCGCTCATTAGGTTGCTCGGCCTCAAGCGTCGTCACGTGGCCGGCGCTGTCAGCGGGTCGCTTGGCCAAGATTTTTCACCCTCGCATCTTCGGCGTGCAGTTGAGGGTAGCCTTCGTCGCTTGAGGACGGATCGGCTCGAGCTCTTCCAGCTCCATAGCCCGCCGTTCGAGATCGTTGCGGAAGGCGGCTGGATCGAGATCCTCGAGGCACTCAAGGCGGAAGGCAAGATTCGGTATTTTGGTGTTTCGTGCGACAGCGTCGAAGCCGCGCAAGCAGCGCTCGGCCATTCGGGAGTGTCATCGGTGCAACTGGCTATCAACCTGCTGGATCGCAAGGCCGTAACGGTGCTCCCGCGCGCGCATGAACAGGGCGTCGGCGTCATCGCGCGTGAATGCCTGGCAAACGGGTTGTTGGTCAAGGATGTTTCCGCCGTTGATGTGACGAAATACACACGGTCCGAAGGCGAAGCCACCGCCAAGGCCAAACAGATCGAGCTATATCGAAGGACCGCAGCCGAGAGCGGACTGACACCGACGCAGCTCGCACTTCACTTTGTCTCGCAGTTGGAAGGCGTATCGGTATCGCTGGTTGGTGTGAGCAGCCTTGATCAGCTCACTTCACTCCTGTCCAAAGACTTTCCCATCCCGCTTGCAAGACATACCATTCCGCACTTTCCGTAACACTGGACTCCCGTTCGTGACCGGTTGTGCGTGTGGAACGCCCTAGTTGTCGGCAATGAATGGTTTCTTCGAGGCGAAAGAATCTCTCGGAAGGAACCTTAGTGTGTTCCTATCGAGGGGTGTGGCCAGTCCTATCGCGAGGCCTTGGAGGAAGCCGAGGATTCGAGAGAGGCCCTTGGGCCGCCGGAAGCAAATGAGATCGACCAGTGGCGGGAGCATTGCGTGCGCGAGGAACTCCCAGACCGGCACGATCATGGGCGCCACATGGCCACAGCGAAGCAACTTTGAGCAGACCGCGCCAATCCCCACCCAGTCTCGCTGGGCGTGTGCGCGTCCCTGGGCAAACGTGCGGTATCCGTGGTGCACAATCACGACGTCGATGGCCTCGAAGACCGACCACCCCGCCAGCAGCACTCGAAAGGTAATGTCCCAGTCGTCGCCGGCCGGAAAGGGTCCGCCCGGTCCAATGGCTTCGTCGAAACCGCCAAGTTCAAGAATGACGTCGCGCCGCACCGCCATGCCGGCACTAATCCCGTGCCCCCAACACGTTTCGGCAACCGAGCGAACGAGGCGACTCTGCGAGGGCATGTACGTAGGAACGTAGCCGGTGGTGGGATCGTGTGGGGCGGCGCAAACCGAACTAAAGGCAATCGCGGCGGTTGGGTGCTCTCCGATTACCCTGACCATCCCTGCGAGCCACCCCGGTGGAGCCTCACAGTCATCGTCACCGACGAGGACAATCTTGCCGCGAGCAAGCCGAAGCCCTTCCTGGAGCGCCGCGCCGGCGCCGCGAGGTGCGGAACGGACGTGTCGAAGCCGAGGGTCCACGGCGCATTGGCCGAGCGCTGCGACGGACTGGGCGCCGTCCCCCTGGTCGATGACGATCAGCTCGAACGGTTCGACGGAGCTCTGAGACAACAGCGAACGCACCATGCGTGCGAGCGGCTCAGGGCGGTCACGGGTGCAAATGACAACGGTAACTACGTCCATCTTTCAGGTCCCGCGCCGGCCGACGAGTGGGTCGCCCATACCAAATGGTCCTGTAAAGAAATCATAACGGATCGGGGTGACCCGCGAAGGCGCACGTAAACATCATCGCTCGTTCACCCCAACCGGCGCCAGAACGTGGTCGAATCGACGAGCGCAATCTGAGAATATTCAGGTGACTCGGCCAAGACACGGGCGAGCAAATAGTGTCCGTCATGGCCAGGGGCGTACGTGCGCTCGGAAGAATTATGAAGGCCGAGAACGCCGCCCACCTTGAGAAACGCCGCCCAGTCTTGGTAGGCAAGTCGCACACCGTCCGGAGACTGGTCGCCATCCATGAATAGCAGATCCACGGGCACCGACCATCCGGCGGCGGCAGACGCTGCCGTTCCCTGATGAACCCGAATCCATTTCTCGACGCCGGCGCGGGCAAGATTGGTGTCAAACCGTTCGCGGAGGGACGCGTGGCTACCGTCGGAAATCGCCTTGTAGATCGGCGCCGAAAAACTGTCGCCTGAAGCGTCAAAGGGATCGACACAGTGAACGACACCGCTACCGCGCTCCTTTCGAGCACCAGCCAACACGACAGCAGACCTGCCGAGAAATGAACCAATTTCGACGATGACGGCCTGAGCACCTGCGTTATAGGAAAGCAGTGCCAGCGTCAGGCTTTCGCGCCGAGTGAGCCATCCTGGAATCGCTCTCGCCTCGGCCACGTAGCGACCCAGGTTTCCGTACCGCATTCGGTAGATCGGGCGGGTTAGCCGTGGAAATGCGTGCAACGATTCCAGCACGGCTCTGAAACGCAAAAGACCATATTCACGCTTCATGGGTCGCACTGTTGTGTCGACGCATTCGGGGCCGCGCTGCGAACCTCAAATTCTGCCATTATAGGGACACGGCTAGGAGGCACGAGGACGGGGCCTAAAGTCGTTCATGAGACAGACATTTCGTACGCGTTGGCTGCGGAGCGGTCCAAGAGTTCCCAGACAACTATACGTGAATGAATGAGTTAGGCCGATTGCGTGCGCCGCTCCCGCACGGGTTGAGTGTTTGCTGGTACTGGAAATAATGAACACCATATTGTTCGATTCGGGAATGCGCGATCACGTTCGCCGGGAGGAGTTGTACAAGGGCCAGCTTTTCGTGTACGCGCCGACGCCTGGCTCGCTGGCGCTGGTGGCGCTCGCCCGCGCGCTGATCCACGACGCATTCGGAGCGCTCGATCCAGAAACCGCGCAGTATCACATGGCCGTCGAGGAATATGCCGCCACTCTTGCCGAGCTCAAACCAAAGTTCATCCACCATCCAGACTCAAAGAAGATCATTCAGAGGATGCTGAAGGAGCGCGGCTGCGACCTCGAGAGGACCTACTTCGACGTGCCCCGGATGCGAACCGCGACGAGCGACGACTACCTGACGACCGGCATCGCCTACGCGTTTCATCCGCATCGGGACACTTGGTACTCCGCACCGCAGTGCCAACTGAATTGGTGGATTCCGATTTATGACATCGAGTCCGGGAGGTCAATGGCGCTACATCCGCGCTACTGGGCGCAGCCGGTCCGAAATAGTTCACACCTGTACAACTACGCCGAGTGGAACGAGAAGAGCCGCTTCAATGCAGCGCAGCACATCAAGAGCGACACCCGCGTGCAACCGAGAGCCGAGGAACCTGTGGAGTTGGATCCGCAGATCCGTGTGGTGATGCCCGTCGGCGGCCTGTTGATCTTCTCCGGTGCGCAGCTTCACTCGACCGTCCCGAATATGACCGGGAAAGCGAGGTTCAGCATCGATTTCCGCACCGTCAACATCGACGATGCTCTCGAGATGCGGGGGGCGCCAAACGTCGATTCGAAGTGCACCGGCACCACCATGAACGACTACTTGCGTGGAACCGATCTCGCCCACTTGCCGCCGGATCTCATTGCCCGATACGACACGTCGCCGTTGCCGAAATGACCCGACGGTTCGACAAATCGCGAGCGCTCTCGGACCGATTCCATGCCGCGATTCCCGGCGGCGCGCACACCTACGCCAAAGGCGACGACCAATATCCGGAGGATACGGCCCCGATCATCGTCCGCGGCCAAGGTTGCCGGGTGTGGGACGTGGATGGGAATGACTTCATCGAATACGGATCGGGCCTCCGAGCAGTCACGCTGGGCCACGCACACGAAGGAGTGAATCAGGCAGTTTGTCGCGAGATCGAGAACGGCGTGAATTTTACCCGCCCGTCGATCCTCGAACTCGAATGCGCCGAAGAGTTCCTGGCCTGTGTGAGCGGCGCGGAGATGGTCAAGTTCGCAAAGAACGGCTCAGACGTGACGACAGCCGCCGTGAAGCTTGCCCGCGCGTTCACGGGCCGCGATCTCGTGGCGATTTGCGGCGACCACCCCTTCTTGTCGACTGACGACTGGTTCATCGGCACAACGCCGATGAATGCCGGCGTTCCGGCTTGCATCCGTGCCCAGACAGTGAAATTTCGCTATAACGATCTGGCGAGCGTCGATCAATTGTTTGCAGACAATCCCGGCCAGATAGCCTGCCTCATCCTGGAAGCCGAGAACATCACCCCTCCGTGCGACGGATTCCTGGAGGCGGTCCATGCGCGCTGCCGGCGGGAGGGCGCGTTGTTCGTGCTCGACGAGATGATCACCGGCTTTCGCTGGCACCTTGGAGGCGCTCAGGCGTTTCACTCCATCACTCCCGATCTGTCGACGTTCGGAAAGGCACTCGGCAACGGCTTCAGCGTTTCCGCGTTGACTGGACGGCGCGATGTGATGGAGCGCGGCGGCATCCGGCACGACACCGAACGAGTCTTTCTCCTGTCGACCACGCACGGCGCCGAAAGCCATGCCCTTGCGGCGGCGAGGCAGGTAATGCAGATCTATCGTCAGGAGCACGTAGTCGAGACACTCTGGCGGCAGGGTCAGCGGCTGGCCGACGGTGTGCGCGCCGTCGTGTCCCAACTCGGGCTCCAAGACTACTTCGGCGTCGTCGGCCGTCCGTGCAACCTTGTTTATGCCACCCGCGATCGGCAGAAGCGGCCGTCTCAGGGGTTTCGAACGCTGTTTCTTCGAGAGATGATTGTCCGCGGTGTCCTGGCACCCTCGTTCACTGTAAGTGCCGCGCACACCGACGCGGACATTGACACCACGATCGACTGCGTTGGCGAGGCGCTCGTTGTCTACAAGCATGCCTTGGAAGAAGGACTCGAGGGCAATCTTCGTGGTCGGCCCGTGAAGCCAGCCCTTCGCGCGTTCAACTAGCGAATTGCCGTAAACCGGGTTCGTGGATGGACACTAGGTCAGCAACGACCCGGCCGTACCGCGAAAATTGGCGGTTCGTTGCTCAGGACGGCGCGTCCTCGAAACGTCAACGCGCAAGAAACCGGTCCACCGCCGGCCAGAGTACGTCCCGCTCGCAGCTCGGCGCCTGATGTCCGCACCGCCCGTCGAGCTCCAATACTTCCGCTCGTGCTGCACGTGCGAAATCAAAGGCAGGTTTGGGATTCACTTCGCGGTCCTGCCACGTACTGACAACCATCAAGTCAGCGTGCACTGCTGCAGCTGACCGCTCCATCGAACCTCCAAACCCTTGGAGGATGTCAAGTGCCGCGATCGCCTGCGCTTGACGGATGTAATTGACTGGATGGATGCGCAGATCGTTCAACGCAGTTCTCGGCTTCCACTGCGCCAACGAGTTTCTGGCCCTCGTCCACGCCGGAACTCGCAGCGACCCAATGGTGCTCTCCCACCGGACCCGATCGTCGGGCTGTGACTGGGGCGATCCAACGATCGAGATCCCTTTATCGATGAAATCCGGATGCGCAATCACCCATTCAAACACCTGCATGCCGCCCATAGAGATGCCGACGACCGCACGTAGATGGGTGAGCTGGAGTGCGCGGATCACCATTTGGTACTGGCTCTCGACAATATCGCCGACGGTGAACACCGGAAATTGTTCCGCCGGCTGCAGACGGCTGTTCGAGGGCGATGACGAGACGCCATTCCCCAGTGGGTCGACTAACACGACGAAATACTTGGAGCTGTCGATGAGCTTGCCAGGACCGATCTGCCAGGCCATCCGCCAGCTTGTCCCTTGAAACCACGGCGTTACCAGCACCGCATTGGATCTCGCCTCGTTGAGCCGGCCGAATGTGCGGTACGCGATGAAGGCGTCTCTGATGACTTCTCCACTTTGGAGACGGAAGTCGCCCAGACGCACTACATTCCGCCTTGGTGGCCAGAGCGGCCAGCTAAGGAACAGCAGCGACAGAGAGGTTACCGGGATGGCCAGCCTCCAGCCTCGGGCTCGACGCGACGAGAAGAATCTCAAGCCGATTGTGCCTGCGGCAGGACGATGGGAACCATAATGTTTATCGCTGCCGCTCGCGACCCACCGTGTGGCCCTCTCCACCGGCGTTCGATCCTGCAAGGCCCCGCTTGGCCCATTCGGCCAGTTGTATTGCTGCCCATGCGGCGGGAATCTGGTAGCCGATGACGGATGGTAGGTAGTAGCGATCCCACGCCAACCGTTGAAACGCGAGAATCAACGAATAGTTGACCACGAAGAAGGCGACGACCACGACAGCGGCATCGCTCGATCGACTCCTCTCGGCCGACACAATCTGGCGTACGAGAAGGATAAGACCAATGACGACGAGCAAGGCTTCGCCTGGAAAGCTGGCGTGCTGAATAAACAGCTGCGAAGCCTGGACTACCGGCCGGGGCTGTTTGAGCGTCCAATCGGGATTTGCAAGCGCAATCCAATCCAAGACCAGCTTCCAACGGACAAACAGAAACGGCAAGCGCAGCGGGCGGGTCAGATTGGCCAGCTGTGGATACGTCACCTTGAATGCGTCAAAGCGGCCTTCACCGCCAGCGGCGGCCGCGGCGGCAGGGAAGCCATTGCTCCGAAGCGCCAGCACTTCGGCGCGTACAACCGCTGGCCGGATCTCCCGCAGTTGCGGCCAGTAGTTCGGCGTCAATAAATATTCGACTGCGATCGCCGTTACCAAGCAGGCACTGCCAAGCGTTAGCGCCCGGCGCACTCCGAAGCGCGGCAACCGGAAGAGAAGAACCGTCAGCACCAACCCGACGCCCATCAATAGTCCATTGATCTTGACGAGCCCGGCCAGGCCAGCAAACACGCCGCAGCACCAGGCAGCGCGCATACTTCGGTTCTCGTTAGCCTCGAGAAGGTAGCGGGCCGCCAGGCACGTTGCCAGCAAGAATGCTGCGAGTGGGACATCGACCATCGCCTGCGCTGCGAGGGTGGAAAACGTCCTGTTGAGGAGGAGTCCCACCACGGCGAGCGCTCCGCACCACGGCCCCGCCAGCGAACGTCCGAGCATGAAGAGAAGCGCACAACAAAGCCCTCCGAAGCACGCCATGCCCAATCGAGCATCGATCAACACGCGTTGAGGCGGGATGTGGCCAGCCGCGGCGTTCTCCGCCTCGGAGAGCGTCGAGTCGTACAAGCCGGACCACTGAGGCGCAGCACCGGCACGCAGCGAAAGGCCGATCAACAACTTCCCGAGCGGGGGATTGAACTCTCCCCACCGGCTCAAATGGTTCCCTTCCCACGACGTCGCGTTGAGATCCCAGTGGGCAACCAGAGCCGCATAATATCCACCAGCGGCCACCCAGCCGGACTCGTCGATGTGAAACGGTGTCGTCCGCACGCGAACCGCAAGAACGAGGAAGCTGGCAACGCCGATCGCCACTGGCAAGGCCACCCGACGCACGAGGTTCATAACTGGACCACAAGCCGCGCGGAAATCCTCGCTGCTCCTCAAGGCTGGCTCTTACGCGCGGGTTGTTGCATGACGGCGAGAAACGAGACGATTCTACGCGTCAGTTGCTCTTGGAGTGAAATCTCACTGGACCGGTTCGTCGCAATGAAACCACAGTCGATAGCGAGTAGGTCCTGTGGGGGTTCCCCTCCGGAACGGTAGCGGCGCCGTGCCGGAGGGGAACAAATCAGCTCTTAGACAGTTTGGGGCAGTTGAGTTCAGCGGAAGCGCCTAGGGACGTCTGGGCAGCGGGATGTCCGCCTCTCGAGCCGAGGAAACAGCCATACCGGATCCGTAGCTCACACGTGAATACAGAATCTGCCAGGTGCCGGAGTGGACCACCGCGAGGTCGGCCCGACCGTCACCGTCATAGTCCGCCGGAACGGGAATGTCACCGCTGGCGCCTAGTATCGCGACAGCAATCTGGACGCTACCACTCGACGGCCGCATTTGCCACTGACCGGTTGCGGGCTGGTAAACCGCCACGTCGGTCAGGCCGTCGCCATCGTAATCGGCCGGCACCAGAATATCGCCGCTGCCACCGAGCACGAACGTGATGTTGGTGGTGTAGTCGGTGCTCGACTGCAGGATTTTCCACTCGCCTACAGACGGGCGATAGACGGCTGGGTCAGCCTTGCCATCGCCGTCGTAATCTGCGGGTACCGGAACGTCGGTAACGGAGCCCCACACACTCACGATCTCAGTCGCGTAGCTGCTGATCGAGTTGAGGATGCGCCATTGTCCCGTCGAGGGAGAGTAGACGGCGACATCGGTGATCTGGTCCCCGTCGTAATCAGCCGGCACGGGAATATCCCCGTTCGCACCGAGCCATACGTCGAAGGACGTCGTGTCGTCAGTGCTCGACTTCAGGATGGACCACGTGCCAGTCGAGGGTCGATAGTACGCCAGGTCTGTCTTGCGGTCTCCATCGTAGTCACCAGGCACAGGCACGTCCGTTTCGGTGCCCCCATGCCTGGTGCTGCGCACCGCGTAGCCGGCGCGAGACTGCAGGACCTGCCAGTCTCCTGTCGATGGTTGATAAGCAGCGAGATCGGCTTTCCCATCGCCATCGTAGTCGTTGGCGGTCAGTGGCGGCACCGAGCCTCTTGAGTTCTCGGCAGTTGGCTCGATTGTGGCCGACGTGGACATCAGACTCGTTTCGGAGGCAGCCTGCAGCGAACTCTCATTCGTGAAGCGGAAGTAATTGATGTTGCCGAAGAAGGAGCCCGGAGCTCCGTCGAGGACGACGCGAAACGTCTTCGGCCCGGCCGCGAGCGGCACGCCGGACACCGTCACCCACTGCCAGTTCTGCCAGCCACCGGTGTTGGGCACGACCAGCGAGCCGGTCACTGGCGACCCGTTCACTTCCAGATGGAATGTGCCACCCGGACCATCCGAGGCGACACGCACCTCGACCGTATAACTACCGGCGACGCCCACGTTTACGGAGTACGTCAGCCACTCACCTGATACCATCCACCCCACGTTATAGCCGCCGCCCGCGTCAGACGTGGTTTCGATGTCGACATCGGTCGCGCGATACCCGCCACCGGCATTGCCGGGAGTCGAGTCGTGAAACGCCGCCTCAGGCCCGCCGTCATCGA
>Ga0111538_10003696_pt1 | contig 21311 bp, 19 predicted proteins | sample SoiMethybrSBSTD1_FD_79669 | JGI IMG/M metagenome (GOLD analysis project Ga0111538, IMG submission 79669) | Bulk soil microbial communities from a Populus tree surrounding site in Tennessee, USA - Soil MetaG P. TD hybrid SBSTD1 (version 2)... | ecosystem: Environmental > Terrestrial > Soil >... | reverse complement strand
TCTCTCAAATTTAGTAATTGCTACATCAACCTCTTTATGAGCAGTTTTACTCAAATCATTATGCATAAAAAGCGTATATCCTTTATATATGTCGGCAAGTTTTCCATGCTTCTCGCTGTACTCATTCAATTCTGCATCAATTTTTGTATCTTCAATGTCAACAAGCGTACCTGGTCTTTCTTTACCCCAATTTGAACGATTACTCGATACACCATCTTTTCGTTCCACACGATTTTTTTCAATAAGTTTTATTTTATCTTGTTTTGCTTTTTCGATAGCTTCAATTCCCTTAACCATTACATTTGCATAAGTGGCATTATCAGAATTATTTCTCAGCATGCGCAAATCATCCCGCAATTGTACAAAAGGATCTTCTTGAATATTAAGCTCATCCCCTGAATTTATCGCCTGCGCAATGAAGCTAAACGTTATAACAAATAACAAATATTTTTTTTGCATACTATCCCTATAAAAAATTTTTAGTTTAAAAAAACTATTACTCTTGCTTGTTGATGGCTGAAAGCATAACAGCAATTAATATATATTTCAATTGCTTATCTCTTGTTATCGCAACAATAACACAGTATTATATTTTTTATTATCACATAACTGATTTATAAATAAGGAACAACAATGGCTGTATCTATTACTCCAGAAAATCATGAAACAGAAATAAAAAACGCCAACAAACCAGTAATTTTGGATATATATGCCACCTGGTGTGGACCATGTCAACAAATGGCACCAATTCTTGAAGAACTTGAAAAAGAAATGGGTGATATCTACAAATTTGCAAAACTTAATGTGGACGAAGCACGGGAAATATCAATTAAAGAATATGGTGTTACTTCAGTACCAACATTTGTTTTTATTAAAGATGGCGTAGTAAAAGGCAAAGAAACGGGATACATGAGTAAAGACGTTTTTAAAGAAAAGATTATTGCAGCACTTGGTAAGTAAATAAAAAAAATTAGGGTTCGTTAAACGAACCCCGGTTTTTTTATATTTTCTCATCACGCACATCAACGCCCAACTTTTGTAATTGTTCACGCAATGTATCCGCTTGGGCCCAATTTTTTTCTAGACGAGCTTTATTACGTGCATCAATAAGCTGCTGAATTTCTGGCGTAATAATAACTTCTTTTGCAGCAATTGGTAGTAATGTTAATCCAAGAACATTAACTAAAATATTTTTGACTGCCGCTAATTCATATCTATTCTGAGCAAGAGTAGCAATGTTTTCAAACACAACTCCCAGTAGCCCTGGTGTATTCAGATCATCACGTAAAAAACTCTCCATTTGTGTAATAGTAGTAGAAATAAAACGCTTATCAATCTCCAAAAAATCACCATCGCAGAGACGAATTAAGCGTTCATAACTTTTTTGTGCACTCGCAAGCCCTTCAAAAGAAAATTCAATCGGCATACGATAATGATGGGTTAAAAAATAATACCGCACAACCATTGGATCAAAATGCTTAAAAATATCGCCCAGCGTAAAAAAGTTACCCAATGATTTTGACATCTTTTCTTTATTGCTGTTAACCATACCATTATGCATCCATATGCGTGAAAATGGTGCGCCAAATAAACTCTCGGACTGCGCAATTTCATTTTCATGATGCGGAAATATTAAATCAAGACCACCACCATGAATATCAATGTGCTCACCCAAAAACATGCGCGCAAGTACTGAACATTCAATATGCCATCCCGGACGGCCATAGCCCCATGGGCTTGGCCAAAATTCACCTTCCGGCTCACCCTTCCACAACGCAAAATCTAATGGATTCTTTTTCTGTTCACGAACATCTACACGCACACCCGCATGCAAGTCTTCTATTTTTTGTTTGGAAAGATTGCCATAATCTGGATCTGTTTCAATATCAAAGTAAACATCATTACCAGACTGGTACGCATATCCTTTAATAATAAGCTCTTCTATAAAACGTATAATGGGTTCAATATTGTCTGTTACGCGCGGTTCAACCTGCGGTGACATACAATTAAGCGTTACTACATCTTTTTCAAAACTTTTAATATAACGATCCGCAATTTCACGATAGCGTAGCCGACTTCCTAACTCTTTTTCAGCACGATGCATTATTTTATCGTCAATATCCGTAAAGTTTCTGCAATAAAGCACATCTGCGCCAAAATGGCGTAATACGCGCTGCAATACATCAAAAGCAACATAACAACGGCCATGACCAACATGCGCATCATCATAAGGGGTAACCCCGCAGACATACATCTTCACTTGTCCATTAATAACTAATTCTTCTTTTTTTCCCGTGAGAGTATTAGTGCATAGCATCATGGTATTCTCTTTTAGCTTTTAATGATTTTCCCTTACTGTAACACATTTTTTACTATTTTTTAAGAATACACTCTGAGCACTATATTCAACATAATAAAGCGAATAACATTGAACGCCCTAGTAAAAAATTAAAAAATGAGTAGTATGTTTCATTAATTCATCATAACTATTGTATCAATTCAAAGCAACGTCGGGCAGCAGGATTATCTATGATCGGAAAAGTAAAAAAAGGAATTCGAAATTATTGTGTTACCGCACTTGTTCTGCTTCTATCAATCGGTATCACTCAACCACAGCAACCAATTGATAATAACACTCCTCTTCATACACAAGGAGAAACGGCTCCCTATGATGAAGAAGAGGATGAAACAAATACTATACAGGAAGAACAATCTCAAACTAAAGCACGGCGCATTAATGCTATTATGGTACATGGCAATAAAACCACTGCCAAAGCTGCCATTTTGAACCATATTCCTTATAAAGTTGGTGAAGCTTTTGATCCACGTAAAACACGTTTATTAATTCATAACCTTTACTATAAACTCAAAAAGTTCCGCACTATTAAAGTTATAAGTGAATCAGTTGATAGCAATGCAATGAAGCTCCATGTTTTTGTTGAAGAAAAATTTCCTCTCAGAGAAATAAAAACTGCTGGCAATAAAAAAGTTTCTGATAAAGAAATCGCAAAAAAAATAAATATTGATGAAATAACTACTATTGATGAAGAAGAATTGAAAATAATTGCCAACAAAATAAAAGATGTTTACCTCGAAAAAGGCTATCACCAAACAACAATTGACACCGAACTTATTGTTGATGAAGATAATCGTGCAACCGCATTATTCACTATGCATGAAGGAATCGCTGCAACCGTTAAACAAATTCGATTTCTCGGTAATAAATCAATTAGCAGCAAAGAATTACGCGCTGTTGCATTAACCAAAGAAGATTGGCTATTGGGATTTTTAGATAAATCAGGAAATTATCATCCTGATCGTCTTGAGGGCGATAAACATTTTATTGAACTCTATTATCAAAACTACGGCTTTTTACACGCTAAAGTTGTTGATATTATTGTTGATATTGACCCCACAACTCAAAACATAATTCTTACGTTTGAGATAGAAGAAGGTGACCGTTATACTATTGATAAAATAAGCGCACCGGGAAATGATCTTGTATCGGAAGAATATCTTCTTGCAATGTTACCCATTCGTCCTGGCATGTATTATTCACGTGATGGTGTTACTAATGCAATGAAGCGACTTGAACTTATTTGGGGCGATTACGGTTATATTTTTGCACATATTGAACCGTCGGTACAACCTAATGAAGATGAAAAAACAGTATCACTTTCATTCTTTTCTGAACTTGGTGACCGTGTATATTTAAACCAAATTAATATCCGTGGTAACATCAAAACACGTGATAAAATAATCAGGCGCAAAATTATAATTGATGAAGGCGAACTTATCACACAAGGTAAAATGAATATTTCCAAACGTAACGTTGCATCACTTGGTTATTTTGATCCACGAGAAGGCGTTAACTGGAAAATTCGTCGTCTTAATAAAGAAGAAGCTGATCTTGATTTAATAGTAAAAGAAACAAAAACAGGTCATTTTGGTGCGCAACTTGGTTTTGGTGGTGCAGGTGTTGATTTAACATCACCAACATCAGGTATGTCAGTCAAAGCTGAATTATCTGATACCAATCTTTTTGGCAGTGGTGTACATATTAATGTCAGCACTATGTACTCAAAAGACGAGCAAACAGCTATGTTGCATGTTGCACAACCATGGCTCTTTGACAAACCACTCTTAGGCGCATTTGATATTTATCATAGACGTCCAATTTATGATGAACTCAGACATGTTAGAACAGTGCATCAAAAATTAACCGGGGGATCAGTAACTCTTGGTTGTATTACGCAATCCAAAAATCAACTATTCCATGACGTTAACATTCTCTTCAGTTCTGGTGTTGAAGATATTAAATATGATACGCGCCCTATTGCTCTTCTGAGTGATCCGCTTGAAAGAGCACAATATCAACAAATTTTGGATAAAGAATTTAAACCAGGAACCTATGCATTTATTGCAACCCGCATGGAACAAGATACGCGCAACCATCCTATTCATACCATGTGGGGACATAAATGGAAATTCTCAACCAAATTTGCAATTCCTACCTTTGGTAATAATATTGGTTACTACAAAATAGAAGTTGATGCAAGCTGGTATACACCACTTATTGCTGAATATGATCTTATTTTCAGATTACATGGTTATTTTGGTGCCACAGGACCATTTAAAAACAGAATTGTTCCATTTGGTGAATTGTTCCATATTGGTGGCCAAAATAGTGTTCGTGGTTTCTTATTTGGACAAATTGGACCACAATTCTTAGGTGATACCATTGGTGGCGGCAAAGCATTCTTCTGGAATGCTGAACTCGTAGCACCAATCACCGCAGACCTCAATATGAAAGCGGTAGTATTCTATGATGGTGGTACCGGATTTAATAACCCCTATGTAACACCAGCAGATAAAGGTAGCGTCACCGGAAATGGTTTTGATTATCGTCACGCTATTGGTCTTGGTATTAGAATATTACAACCAATGCCAATTAATATTGATTGGGGCTTTAAAATAGATCCACGCAAAAATAAACGCTTCCCTAATCAAAGTGAATCAGCATCTGAAATCCATTTTGGTATGTCATATGATTGGTAATTATAAGAGATTACGTATGCAGATAAAAAATATAATGTTCTCTGTATTAGCTATAATTAATACTACACCACTTTATGCAATGCAAAAATTTCAAACATATCGTGCTCGGCTCATCGCCGAAATACGTGAAGACCAAAAAAACCTCAACGAACAGAAAAAAAAGATGTCTCAATCAGAATATCAATCTTTTAATCACATCAAGCAATTATGTAATAAAGACAACATTAGTGATAATCTTAATACACTATGTCCTTCCTGCATGAAAGCATTCGATACTATCAGTGTCGGAACACAAAGTTTTCTTTATGCAGAAAATGCACTCAAACAAAGCATCGATCATTATAATGAATTATATGAAAAACAACCTCTCTATGATCCCTTAAATATCTATAATTCAAACAGCATACATAAATTATAAGGAGCTCCTCATGAGCACACAACAATTATTACTTTCATTATTACTCGCAACAAGCTTTGCAAAACTTAACGCAATGGACAATAGTCTCATTACAATGGAATCTGCACAAAAAAACTTTAACCTCAGCTGGCAACTTTTAATAGCAACGCAACAATACCAAGAGTATCAACAAGCAGCAATAAATTATGAAAACAATAACAATGAACACAATAATTTCTTGTTTACCATAAAAAGATGCTCTGCATTAATCACTCAAGAAGGCCAAAATTTTATGACATGGCATAAGTTCATGCAAAAATTCAACAACAATAATCCCTTGCTTAAAAAATTTACTCCTGAAGAACATCATACAATAAGATATCGCTCTAAATCCGCACCGGTATATCCACGTAGATACTCAAAAAATCAATTGTCATTTGTAGAACCAAATGATGTGGTAAATTACATTGATTATCGCTATGCTGGTGACCATAATAAATAAAACTCATAATACTGAATCCAACCATCACATTATTCAATAAATGATAAATATTTTTTATAAGGAAATATCTCATGATTACAAAACCATTATCATTTTTTTCACTCCTACTTATTGCAAACATGACCAATACTGAAGAAGTTTCTCCAAAAACAGCGGATATTGCTCAAGTAGTTATAAAGCAACAAAAATCAGATTTTGAGAATAAATTAGATGAATTTTCTCAAGCTGCAGATAAATGTTTCGCTGAATTACTCAAAGCACAACAAGAATGTGATAAAAATGGCGACTGTGCAACAAATACAATTTTCCTAGAACTTGTTGCTCAAATGAATATTTTTGAAAAAAAAATAAAAGCCATAGAAAACACAATGAAACTTAATAATGAACTAAAAGACCTTAAGGTAACCAATGGAATTAACCATGAACGCACTATCAGAAGAATAATAAAAAGCTAAATCATCAATCATTATTTAAATAAAAGAGGCTGGTGTTTAGCAAAAAATAACACACGCCTCTTTTACTTTTTAACCCCTCCTAACCCCAAATATCAGCTGTTTTAATTTATCCCTCCTAATGCTGTTATATCAACAATTTGGCAAATGGTAATATATTTAATAAACTAATAATAATTGGTTAATTTTATTAAGAGGATCAACTTATGAATATAAAAAATATACTGCTTGCAATCACTATAAGCGCTCTTGTGCCAAATACAATAAATGCTGGCGATCGTTCAAACCCTATTATTCCAATCGCATTAACTGCAGGTTCAGCCCTTATCATTAGTGTTTTTTTAACAAAAGTTTATGAGAATCAAAGAGAGAGAACACCAGATTATTGCTTTGTTAATGTAGTGAATCATAACAACTTTGAACAAATTTCTAACCAAGGATATAGTGAAAATAAAGACCCTGTTCTTTGTAATAACTTCAGTGATAATGGTGGCAGGCCAGCTCCTCGTCGCTGGGTTTTATTTAATAATAACTATCGCTCAATATCGTATAAACACACCTCAAAGCCACACAAAAATACCATTCCTGTTGAACAAGCAACTATTATCATAGATACACAAGGATCTCCTTCTATAGAATCCTTTAAAGAAATTGCTCATGGTTTCCCACAGTCAATTAGTGTAAATTGCATCCATGATACATTTAGATTTGGCATAATACAAAGACTTGAAAAGGATGCTTTTAAAAGTGAAAAGGAAGCAGACCAATTAGTAGATAATCTCCGATGTAAATGTGTTGATCAAAAATACATAGAATTAGTACAAGCACATTATAAAAAACAACAAAAATAACTGAATGTTATTCCTCATCTAATTTATAGAAGAGGCATGTGTTATCCAACAAAATAACACATGCCTTTTTTTTATATTGATTCTTATCACCCTCTCTGATTAAGCTGAAACATATAAAATAGATACCCTATAATACAAGCAGATTAATCATGGTGATAAAAAAAATATTACTGCCTCTGCTTTGCATCACAACATGCATTTCTGTTAAAGCAATGCAAGGTGATACTCTTCATCCGATTATAGTACGACAACTCCAATCGCGTTATCCTCAATGGCAAAAAGTAACACAAACACCAGAATTTCTACTATGTACTACGCTTCTTAAACAAAATCACTCATCAAGCCAGGAATACGAAAAAGCTTTTCAAGCACTTATGAGCACAAAAGAATTTAAAAAATATGAAACTCTTAACAATCCTTTAGAAACAAGGATTAATAAATAAAAAAAATTCTTAAAAAATATCTCATGGAAAATCTTACTTAATAAGATCAATTCTTTTTCCTACCGCTCTTTCAAGATGACTGAATGCATTACAAACCTCTTGTTGCATCTCAACTGCTCGCATTTGATTATAGGTAAATTCTATTTCTGTCTGTAAAACGGTAACCATTGTTATCTGCATAAGGTGTTCAAACTGATCCGTATAATCAACTGCTTTCCTATAAATAGGCTCTATTGCACCTTTATAAATCTTTAACATTTTTTCATGATTTATAAGATTAATATAATGCGACTGCACATCTTTCTGTATCTCAAGCTGTATCGCTAACAATTCCTTTTTAGCTTGCTCCAATAAAAACTCTGCTCGTATTATTTGTGCTTGATTTTGATCAAAAATAGGTAAAGATATTTCAAAATTTGGCCCTACACCTTGTGATCCATCAAAATCTCTTTTGAAGGAAACCCCAGCATTAACAGTACTAAAAACTTTTGACTTTTCTAATGCTATAGTATCTTTAAATTGTTGTATTTTCATGTAAGCCTTAAGCATTTCAGGACGATGAGTTAATGCTAAACTTTGCAATGTGTCTAGTGAAGGAAGCATTTGTTTTAAACATTCAACGTAGTCATCAAGGCTATCTATGAGCTTTATTGAACCAAGAAATGGCGGAATACCAAGAATTTTTTTTAAAGATAGGCATGCTTGCTCATATTCATTCTTAATTTTTATTATATCAATTTCAACATTATTCACTGCTATATCAGCAAAATATTTATCCAAAAGACCAAAATCCTGACGATCATTCACCAGGCCAAAATCCTGACGATAATATATATGATCACGTAAATCCAACCTTTGCTGTTTTAAATCTTCAAAAATTTGCAACCGCTCTTGAGCAAATAATACTCTATCATAAGCAAGCCGTACATCTTTCATAGTCTCTAAAACAAATTCTAATATTCTAAATGTTACTGTTTCTAAAACATCTTTTTGGACTTTTTTTCTTAATGGTACTTGCCATAAATCAGAAATCCTAAAAAAAGCTCCCACTTCAGTTTCCATTACCGTATCTTCTAATGGAGGCCAAAAAAACCCATGTATATCAGGATTAGTATAAAGACCGGCTTGCTCAAGATCAGCTTTTGCTATTCCTAATGTTTCAAAATGAACCTGCAATTCCGGATTATTTTTAAGCGCTATACTTATCGCTTCATTTCTTGTTATACCTGCGGCAATTTTCTGCATAACCATTTCGTCCACAGACATTTCAACTGAACTTAATAAAACAACATCATACCCTGTCATTATATAAGTAGAATCTTTAATATGAGAAAATTCCTTTTCAATATTTCCCTTGCGACACCCTGACAAAAATAAAATAAAAAAAACAAAATAAACTTTAATGACCTTCATGCCTACTCATATTCATTGTATCCACTGGCTCTTCCTCTTTCTCTAATTTTTGTTCGTATCCAAAAGCATCTAATTTTTCATTATATACTTCTTCTTGACTTGGATGTTGCCATGGAATAGTTACATCATTTGGGATAACATTTACAAAGGTAAACATTCCACCATGTGACATAATACCCATTGGTACTTCAGCATGTGCAGTCATCACATGATGCATTTTATGACAATGAAATGGCCATGAACCGGGATTCCAAGCAACAAATTCCACATCACGTGTACTACCTACAGGCACATCGATCGTTGAACCCTTCCATTGCGCACTTTTTTGAATTGGACCACCTTCTGTGCCAACAACTGTCCATGTAAATCCATGAATATGAATAGGATGATTATCCATCATCATAGTACCAAGCCGTATACGAACGCGTTCTCCTTGTTGTATATTCATTACAGGAATACTTGGTGCTGTATGACCATTAAAGGTAAACCAATTAAAATTCATCGTTACAAGATTTGGATATACATTCCCAGGCATTATCGCCCATTCCTGCATTAGAATTGCGATATCTCGATCAATTTTCTCATCATATCCATTTTTAGGATGTATAATCAAAAAACCTACAAGTCCATACATTTCTTGTCGCGATATATTAAATCCGGAATGATAAAAGTAAGTTCCTGATTGATAAGGAGTAAATTCATATGTATGCGTTTTACCTGGCATAATAGGTTTTGCATCTGAAGAACCATCCTGTGCAAACGGAATCTCAATACCATGCCAATGTATTGTGGTTGGTTCTGGTAACTCATTTTTTACAATAATACGAACTTTGTCACCTTCAGTGATTTCTATTGTTGGCCCTGGGGTGCTCCCATTATAACCCCATGCACGTAATTTCTGTTGCACATTCATATGATAAGCTCCAACCATATGTTGCATAGCAGGAACCAAACCTTCATGCTGAGATTTGCCATCGGTAATTAACTGTTCTATAGGTTGCGCAACTATATGAAAAACTTTAGTATCACCATCCATTTCATAACCCAATGGAGACACTCCTATTGTTTCGACAACACCCATCTGTTCACCCATGTGCGGTATGATAATAGAACGTTTTATTGTCGGATCTGCCCATGCATCTTTTGGTGCCATATGCACACTATGCTTGGCTCTTTTTTTTCTACGAGCATGCCAATCTTGCGTTCTTGTTTGAATAAAAGAAACAAAAAAAAGAAAAAGAAAAATTATTAAACAACAAAATATTTGTCGCAAAAAATAATCCTTAAAAAAAATTACACTTCATATGAACTATAAATTATTTACTATATAAAAGTAAAGATTCTCTACATTATAAATAACATCCCAAATGCCATAATTATCATTAAAATATTTTCAAACAACGTAACATATGTCATTGGAACTTTAAAAACAACACCTAAACATGCACACATTATAGATTCTTTACGCATAAGTACTCTTACTACACCAACCGCACCCACTATCATAAAAACGATTGTAACCATAGCCGCATATTGTACATACACATTTTTTAAAAATAATATTCCAAGCATAATCTCTAAAAATGGATATATATATCCATATACTCTACTTTTTTGCGTAATAATATCGTATGTACTATATGCTTCAACAAAAGCATGAATATTAATAAGTTTAAAACCACCAAAAACTATAAAAATAGCTCCCATAAAATCACGCATTGCCCGCATAAAATCATAACCATACAATAATTGCTTAACCCCAACAAAAATAATCACTATTGAATATATCGTTATTAACGGAACAAAATCTCTGAATCGCAATTGTTGCTTTAAATTACTATATTGCTCTTCCATATAAGCCCTTTACAATTAAATTTTTAATAATCAACACTCAAAAAACATTATATTTTACAACCAGACAGAAATAGCAAGCATATATTATTGATTCTTACTACAAGCCCTCATTAGACTAAACTTACCTGAAAGGAAAACATGAAAAAAAATTCTTTTATCACATTTTTTATCACCGCGCATATTGTACTCATTTTTTTACAGGTACATAAACATACACTGTTTATAAAAAATAGTTATAACCAGCAACAATGTGAAAAAAAAATTGCGGTACTCCAAGAAAAAAAACAAACACTTACGCAAACACTCTATGCATTAAAAGACCGTGAAAGTATTAAAAAATTTGCGCATGATAAACTTAATATGCGTCCGTATGCGTTAAACCAAGTAAAAAAATTACCAATATCATGATACATAACCTTAGGGTACGCTCAACAATCATTTTTTTTATCATAACCATACTCTATGCAGTAATTGGTGTTAATTTATATTACATCCAAATTAAACATCATGATTTTTATAAAAAACTTGCAGAGCAACAATATCACGTAACCATAACACAAACTCCATCACGCGGCCCAATTTTTGATAGAACAGGAAAAAATTATCTTGCAATGAACAAAGATTATATCTCAGCATTTATTTTACCTACACAACTGACTGATATCGTTCAAACAAAAAAATTCTTAGAACAACATTTTCCTGCCGCACTTAAACGTTTTGAACAAAACAAAAATAAACATTTCATGTTCATTAAACGAAGACTTTCCCCAACAGAACAAGAAATAATTACCTCAAACAAAAATCCTGATATTTTCTTACTCACCGAACCGGGTCGTTACTATCCTCTTGCATCGGCAAGCCCCATCATTGGATTAACCAATGTTGATAATAAAGGGCTCCTGGGTATTGAATTACTCTATAATCATCTTCTTGCGGGAAAACCAACAACCTGCCATCTCGAAAAAGATGCTCGTTCCGGTTACTACTATTTTAAAAAAGAAACCACTATTCAAGGCGATCTTGGACAACCACTGCAATTAACTATTGATGCTGATTTACAATTTTTAGTGCAAGAAGCAGTAGAAAAAACCGTTAAAAAATTTAATGCCAAAGAAGCTGCCGTAATTATCATGAACCCTCGCAATGGCGAAATAATTTGTATGCTCTCATACCCTTTCTTTGATCCACACAATGTACACAAGGCAACTCCTGATCTTTTTAGAAATAAAATAGTCACTGATGCCTACGAACTCGGATCAGTGATGAAAGTATGTACTGCACTTGCTGCACTAGAAGAAGGTGTTGTTACTCCCGATGAACTTATTGATTGCCAAGATACTCTCACAACACAGATTGATGGCCGTACTATTAATACCGTACAAGCGCATGGGATTATTCCTTTTAGTGATGTTGTTGCACTATCAAATAACATTGGTATTGCCATTGTTGCAAAACGATTAGGAGATAAATTGTATGACCATTACAAAAAATTAGGATTTGGCACAAAAACGGGAATTAATTTCCTTGGTGAAAATGCTGGATTTGTTAACCCTCCTGAAAAATGGTCAAAACAATCAATCATTTCACTTTCCTACGGCTATGAAATATCAGCAACCATTTTACAACTTGCATGCGCTTTTTGTACCATTGCAACAGGATATAAAGTTAAGCCGACCCTTATACGTTCGCACCCTTCGACAAGCTCAGGGCGAACGGGAAAAATTCCGAATTCAAATTCTCACTCCGTTCGTCCTGAGCTTGTCGAAGGAAACGAACGGTTAAACGGCATAAAACTCTACTCAGATGAATCACTCAAAATCATCAAAGATATATTAGAACGAACAACATTAAAAGGCACTGCACGTAGAGCCCGCATCAAAGGATACCGTGTGATGAGCAAAACAGGTACTGCAAACATGCTTATTGATGGTAAATATGATCCCGATCAAAATCTCTACTCATGCGAAGGCATTGTTGAAAAAGATAACTATCAACGAGTCATCGTAACATTTGTAAAACAAGCGCAACAAAAAAATATCTATGCTTCAACCGTTGCTGTACCATTATTTGAAGCAGTAGCCGAGCGCATGCTTATTCATGATAAAATAATTTCCGGAGGAGTATAATGAACAATCAACAACCTATTGTTGTTCCCGCTGATGTTCCAGAAAAAAAACATGATGCTTTTATAAAAAATTATGCAAGCACAACACGAAATACAGGACGACTATTTTTATTTTCATGTGATCAAAGAATAGAACATCTTAACAATGATTTTTATGGCCCAGAAATTAGTCCACAAGCGCTGCACCCTGAACATTGTTTTCGTATTGCAGCAGGCGGCTATGTTGGCGCAATGGCAACACACTTAGGTCTTATTGCACGCTATGCAAAACAATATCCAGACATCAACTATATTGTTAAACTTAATGGTACAACTCATCTCATACCATCAGAACAACAAGATCCCATCAGCAGATTATTGTGGACAGTTGATGATGTAATCCATTTTAAAAATAACAATAAATTAATAATTCCCGGTGTTGGTATTACAGTATATCTTGGCAGTGAATATGAATCAGAACATCTTGCTCAAGCATCACAAGTTATTGCACAAGCACATGCCGAAGGATTAATCACTATTGTATGGATGTACCCGCGCGGAAAAGCAATCACGCATGAAAATAATCCAAATCTTATTGCTGGTGCCACTGGTGTTGCAACATCACTTGGTGCTGATTTTGTAAAAATAAAATTGCCTACAAGCACCGAAATCTTATCAAGTTCACAATCACTTAAAATTGCATGCGCTGCTGCAGGAAATACCAAAATTATCTGCTCTGGTGGCAAAAAAATTGATGTTTCAGATTATCTCAAAGAATTACACAATCAAATTCATGAAGGTGATGCAGCTGGTACCGCAACAGGACGAAATATTTTTCAACGATCTCTCAGCGAAGGCATTGCACTCACTCATGCGATTTCAGCCCTTGTTTATGATAATGTTGACGTTAAAACAAGCATTGCATTGTTCAATGACGAGATAGCAAAAAAATCATAACAACATATCTGCTTGAATTAATCCTAATCCTGTCCTAAGCTAGAAACAAAAAAAAGGAATCTGTTGCATGAAAAAACATCTCATTCTTTTGTTAGTTTTATCTACTTTCGCAAGTGTATATGCTACACGTGAAGTCTTTTCACGCTCTTTTATGTACACCAAACCAGCATTTTATGACATTGTTATGGAACAAGCACTTTGGCACAACATTGCATACAATAAAAAAGGATTTCTTGAAGGCGGCATTCAAATAACTCCTTTTTTTCAACGATCTATGCCTCTCGCAAAAAATGCACGCTATTTTCTCATGAATGATAAAAATGCACTTCTTGTAGCAGGGGATGATACTCCTTTTAAATTAACACGTGATATCCGTGCGGAGTGGGTGGGCTTACCCGGCAATTTTAGCGGTGTATTATCAATGAATCCAAAACAACAGCAAGGAGGTTTTACTTTTGAATATCATCAGGATTTAAGACAATGGGCTGATGTTGCCTTTTTACGCGATATGTATATCACTGCCATTATTCCTTTTGCCGTAGTTAAAAATAATATACACTTTACGCAATGTGATATTGTTAACCCAAGCCCCACATTTCCCCATGATATACTTGAAGCATTTAATCAACCAAGTTGGTGCTTTAGTCGTATAGTAAACGGACAGAAAAAGACCGGCATAGCAGAAATAAAGCTCAAAATTGGTACCTCATACATATCAGAAGATTATCTACAAGTTAACTATTACACAATCTTAACAATACCAACCGGCAACAAGCAAAATGGCAAAACAATGTTCCAACCGGTCAATGGTAACAACCACCACTTAGGCGTTGGTGCCGGCATAAACATACAAGCTCCACTTAACCGTGATATTAGCGAATATGCATGGTGCTTTTTCCTCTATCTTGAATCATCTATTCTGATCAGAAACAAACAGTTCCGCACCTATGACTTATATAATCCAGGATTTAGCAAAAATCCATGGAGTCGTTTTCTTATGGTAATTACTGAAGAGCAACCGGACATTCCTCAACCAGGAGTAAATTTCCTCACCCAAAAAATTACCGCTAAACCATTCAACGTGGTCGATTTTGCCTTAGGCTGGCGTTTTACTGAAGAACATATTGAAACCGAAATTGGCTATGGTATTTGGGGTCATGGTAATGAACGGACTAATATTAATAAGCCATTTAAGCAAGTTTTTGGTATAGCAAGTAGCGTGCCCGGCAAAACAGCAAGTGAAAGCACTATCGCGCAAGAAGCTGAACCTGATGATAAATTTGTACCAATTCTCAAGGCAGATCTTAATCCTCAATCGGGTGAAAGTTTTGGTGGATTCAACCAACGGGCCTTTGGGAGCGTTGGCTGGCGTAATAAAGGCACTGCCTCCGATACGGTGCTTGGCGCTGGTTGGTCAATAGATGTGCCCTTCCACAACTCTTTCCTACAACTATGGAAGGTATGGATAAAATTATCAGCAACGTTTTAAATCATCACAACTCTTCTTGCGAATCCTTTTTTATTCTGTTAGACTATTGATGTTTAATTGTTTATTAGGCCAATAAACGGTATAAGTTATTTGTTTTATTTTTTATTAAAGTGATATGTATGAACATTTATGTTGGAAATCTTTCATATTCAGCAACAGAAGCATCAATGAGAGAGCTTTTTGAAGGTTACGGACAAGTAACAACTGCTAAAATTGTTACTGATAAATTTACTGGGTCATCTCGCGGTTTTGGCTTTGTTGAAATGCCAAATGCTGATGAAGCACAAAGAGCTATTGATGAGCTTAATGGTAAAGATTTTGATGGCCGTAAAATAGTTGTTAATGAGTCTCGCCCACGCGAAACAACTGGTCGTGATAATCGTCCTCCTCGTCGTGATGGTGGCTATGGTAACAATCGTGATGGTGGTGGTCGTGACGGCGGAAGAAATTCTCGCTACTAAGCCATATTTATCTTAGTAAAAGATTAAAAGCAGTTCATATGAAAACAAGTATGAACTGCTTTTTTTGCGTACAACAAAAATCATTCCTCCTATCCTATCTATCGGTTAATTTCCTGGGCTCATCCTTTGAGCACCCAAATATCCTCCTTAAAATAATCACTTGATAATAGAGAATTCTTCTGTTAAACTATTAATGTAATAAATGTTTATTGGCCAATAAATGATATCAGTAATTGTTTTATTTTTATTAGAGTGATTTTTTTATGAATATTTATCTCGGAAATCTTTCCTACAGCGCTACAGAAGCTACCGTTAAAGAACTTTTTGAAGGTTATGGACAAGTAACAACAGTTAAGATTGTTACTGACAAATTCACTGGTGCATCCCGTGGTTTTGGCTTTGTTGAAATGCCAAACGATGATGAAGCGCAGAAAGCTATTGCCGAACTCAATGGCAAAGACTTTCAAGGACGCAAAATAGTTGTTAACGAATCTCGCCCACGTGAAACTAATGGTCGTGAAAACCGCCCTCCTCGTCGTGAAGGTGGTTTCAGCAATCATCGTGATGGTGGTCGTGATAATGGAAGAAATTCCCGTTACTAATTATCATCCTTTTAATTAGTATTTAAAAAAGACCCGTAAATAAAATTACGGGTCTTTTTCTTATTCTTGACTTCATATCCCAACTATTCATATTCTTTTTTTACTACAAAAGTAGGGGCAAAAAATACGCACTAACCCTGCTTTATAAAAAAAGATACTATGAAAATAATGAACAAAAATTGGTTCTTTACTTCAATTCTCCTGGTGACATGTGGTACCTGTTTGCTATTGTGGCACTTTGTTACTTATTTCAGACAAAAGAGTCGCACTATTAAGATCGGCATAATTCATTCTCTCACCGGTGATCTTGCGATCAGTGAACGGCCCGTAGTTGACGCTACAATGCTTGCAATCACTGAAATAAATAAAGCTGGTGGAGTCCTTGGTAAACACATTGAACCAATAATCATTGATGGCAAATCCGATGAAGCAGTATTTGCAGCTGAAGCAGAGCGCCTCATCACCGAAAAAAAAGTAGTCGCTCTTTTTGGGTGCTGGACCTCTCAATGCAGAATTGCGGTAAAAAATGTCGTCGAAAAACATAATAACCTTCTCTTTTATCCTGTACAATTTGAAGGATTTGAAGATTCCCCAAATGTTGTGTATACCAGCACAACACCAAATCAACAAGTTATTCCTGGCGTTGTCTGGTGTTTAAAAAATCTTGGCAAAAGCTTTTTTCTTGTTGGATCTGATCTCATGCTCCATCAACTCATCAAAGATGTTCTCTCTGCCTACAATGGAAAAGTTGTTGGAGAAGAATATCTCGCGCTTGAAAACAAAAACATTTCTCCCATTATCACAAAAATTATTGCAACAAAACCTGATGTTATTTTAAATAATATTGAAGGCGAAACTAATATTCTTTTCTTTACAGAACTCAGGAAACAAGGCATAACTCCAGAAAAAATACCTACCATGTCATTTAGTATTTCTGAACCAGAACTGCAGTTATTTCAAACCAATGCAATGACCGGAGATTATGCCACATGGAGCTATTTCCAAAATATTAAAAACCAAGAAAACAAAGATTTTGTACAAAAAATTAAAAATACTTATGGTAAAGATCGTGTCACCAGCGATGAAATGGAATCAGGTTATTGTGGTGTCTATTTTTGGAGCCAGGCAGTAACAAAAGCACAATCAACTAAAACTGATCTTGTTCGAAAGGCTCTTAAGAATCAATATTTTAATGCCCCAGAAGGAATGATTTACATCAATGAAAACTCTCAACATACCTGTTTATTTGTTCGTGTTGGAAAAATACGCTCAGATAAACAATTTAATATACTCTGGAGTTCACAAAAAGCAGTACGCCCTCTTTCCTACCCACCATTTAGAAGCATTGCGGAATGGAACAATCTTCTTATAGAATTGAAACAAAAAGAGAGTGAACAATGATCAAACGGTTAATGACACAATTATTTTTTACACAAAAAAAATATTTTCTACTTTCTATAAGAATCTTAACATTATTAGTTCTTGCAATAACATGCGCTCTTTTTGTGTGGCACAGCTATCTCAATTATTCAATCATACCAACGTATAAAAAAATTCTTTGGAACATGGCAACACAACGCGCTGATGACATTGATACATTTCTTAATGAACAAGAAAAAAATGCCATTACCTTAGCAGAAAAGCCAATCATAAGAACTACATATCAAGATTCACAATCTTCTCAAGAAAAAGTCACTGAATTTATAGCATCAAACAAAGAGCACATGCTATTTAAGAATATTCTCCTCATTGATGCTGATGGAACCATTATATTTTCAACAACAAAAAATAAAATTGTTGGCGAAAATATTAATAATAATAACTATAAACACTCATCTCTCAGCACATCATGTGAACGAGCTGCTATGACATTCACTAATGATTTTTCTTATTTTGACTTTGATGAACTACTGCAAGAGCCAGCACTTTTTATAACAATCCCTATCTTGCACAATAATAAATTCATCGGCACTCTTGCATATCAACTTAACCAAGAAAAAATTTATTTGATCACTAACCAATACATTGGTCTTGGCAAAACAGGTGAAGTGGTTCTTGGCAAACTCAGTGATTCTTCTGTTACTTTTGTTGCACCTTCACGGCACGATCCTGATTTAGCATTCAAAAAAATAAATCTCATCAACAAAACATCACCATCTATCCAAATAGAACTCCTGAAAAAACAAAGCGCTGGAACGGCGATAGACTACCGCGGGAAACCTGTTATTACCGCATCCATCCTTATTCCCAAAGTTGACTGGGGCATGGCGGTGAAAATGGATCAAGACGAAATATTAGAGCCAATGAACACAAGCTGCCGCCTTCTGCTGATTTTTGGTATTATTTTATTGTTACTTCTACTCATAAATATTTATTATTCCTGGACATTTATTCTCTCTCTATTGCATTACAGAATAATCAACCAACAAATAAAAAATATTCCTTTTCTCATAAAAAATCCCTTTTTTATTCTGCTATTAGTCTTTACTGGACTTACTATTAAAAATATTTATCAGGGAGCGAGTCTCAAATTTTCAATAATTCAAGATGCAAAAAATAAAGCAATAAAAGATGTATCAAAAAATGCAGAAACAATGGATTCAATACTCACCAAAATAGCATCTATTGGACAGTCAATCGCCGATGATTTACATACGCACTATTTAGTAAAAGAAGACATCATCACACGCTTAAAACGAGATTTACAAGAAAATGATGATCTCATTGGTATCACCATACTATTTGAACCATATACCTATGATAAAACAATATATTTATATGAACCTTCTATCATAAAAATTAATGATACATTGCAGGACAAATCACGCACAGAAAAATCCGCCAACTCACATGAAGAAACAAGCATATTTAAAGCTGCTTGGTACACAAAAACAATAGAAAATGGATCGGCATGGCTTCTTAATCCTTTATCTGAAAATAATAACCATACATCAAAGCAAACTGCCACCTATTCATGCACATTTTTTGATGAAAACAATAAACCAAATGGTGTAGTGTTAATAACTTTTTCACTCGATGCACTAATACATCCAGCAAAATACACAGATTTTGGCCAAACAGGATACTCAATCATACTCTCTGATGATGGCACCTTTATTTTTCATCCCTTAACCAAAATTGTTCAACAGCAAACAACATTCCTTCAATTTGCGCAATCAGAAGGAAATGAAAAACTTGCTACTATCGCTCAAAAAGTTTTAAATAAACAACCACTTTTAGCATCATACCCATCCGAAACAACGCATAGCACTGTTGTACTTTATACTCACCCTATTAAAATTAATAACTGGATTGTTGGCGCAATGTTTTCAGAAGATGAGATAGGATTACCTTCACAAACAATCCGCCATTATTATTTTTGGATTCTTATATGGCTTGTGATGGCATTATTGGCACTCTGTGCTTTTTTATATTCCTGCAGTGTACTCACCACTATGCATAGTATTATTATTGCAAACATTATTTTGATATTAGCACTTATCGGTGCATGGTATGCAATACAGATAACTACCGTAATAAACAGAGAAACAAAAACCGTCATTACCGATCAGGCAAGTCTTAATAAATTCTTAAATGATCTTAATGAAGAAGCAAGCCGCAAACATGAAGCTGAACCAATCACTATACCATTTGGGCTCTTTTTATTTTCTCTCACCATTCCTAGTTCCAATCAAATCACCGTTTCAGGATATATATGGAGCAAATACAACACTGAATTACACAAAAATATTAGTCGTTCTGTGGATATGCCACAAGCAACAAAAATACAATTGGGTGCGCCGCTCATTTCAACTACCGACAAAATAGAAACTGTAACAGTAAATATACAAGGAACATTATTCCAAGAACAAAGTTATGCAGAATATCCATTTGATCAGCAACAAATACGAATTATTTTTGAACATCGAGATATTCAAAAAAATATTATCTTAACACCAGACCTTGTTGCATATAAAAAAATTAGCCCAGAAGCAACTCCTGGCGTTAATAAAGAATTTTATCTTTCTGGATTTACCATCAAACAAGCTTTCTTTGAATACCACAAAATTGATCCATCAACAAATTTTGGCTTTAAAGAACATGGTAAAATTACCGATAACTTCCAGCTCATTTATAATATTATGATAAATCGTAACCTCTTAAATCCATTTGTACTCTACTTATTACCACTACTGGTAATACTCTTCTCACTCTTTTGTACATTGATCATAACAGAGAAAAGAACTAATCCATTTTCTGTACTTGGCCCCTACACTGGTCTCTTTTTTGCACTAGTCATTTTACAGCGATCATTACGCGAACAACATCCAACAGGCTCAACTTTATATATGGAATACGCCTTCTTTTATACCTATATAACAATTATGTTACTTATCTTTCATACTATTTTAACGCATTATTATAAAAACAATTGGCATTATTATCAAAGCACAGCGCTCAATATTATCAAATTATTTTTTTGGCCATTCCAATTCGCTGCATGGCTCATTACAACATTAATATTTTTTTACTAAGCATTAAAAAAAAGGGACTTTTTATAGCCCCTTTTTAACCGACTACATACTATTGTAATTAATCAGCTTGCTGAACTTCTTCATAATGCACTTTAATATCGCCAATCATACCATCTTTTACATATAATTCAGTCTCAGTACTTTCTTTCTGAGCAGAATCAATAATTTGTGACAATGTTACTTTTTCTGGCGC
>Ga0111538_10003695_pt1 | contig 21313 bp, 24 predicted proteins | sample SoiMethybrSBSTD1_FD_79669 | JGI IMG/M metagenome (GOLD analysis project Ga0111538, IMG submission 79669) | Bulk soil microbial communities from a Populus tree surrounding site in Tennessee, USA - Soil MetaG P. TD hybrid SBSTD1 (version 2)... | ecosystem: Environmental > Terrestrial > Soil >... | reverse complement strand
GTCGACGCCGGCCTCATCGAGGCTGCGCAGGACGTCGTCGGCACGCTCCGCGCCGCTGCAATGCAGGTGGGCGTCGACGATCATCGCGACCGCTCCGCCGTAGCGATCGGGCTGGCTGTGGGCGCGCGCCGCCTACCGCCGCCCCCGCGCCTGAGCGGCCCCGACCCGGCAGGTCGCCCGGCCGGCGGGGCCAGGCGACCCCGGGGGCTCCAGGACAGGCCCTAGTGGCGGTCCTGGTCGAAGAAGCCCGACGATGGGTCGGCGCGGTCGCCGTGGTCAGGCACCGCGGTCGGCCCGGTGCCGTTGCCCGACACCCGGCCCTCGGCGGGGGGCGTGCCCTCGCCCGCCGGCCCGCGCAGCTTGGCCCGACCCGCGGAGATGACGGTCATCGTGCGCTCGAGCACGGTCTCCATCTGGGCCAGCCGCTTGTCGCAGAAGTCGTCGGCCTCGTTGCGCTGCCGGCTGGCCTCGGCCCGGGCGTTCTCGACGATGCGGCGGGCCTTGGCCTCGGCGGCCTTCATCACCTCGGAGCGCTGCACCATCCGCTCGGCCTGCCCCCGGGCCGCGGCCAGGATGTCGTCGGCCTCGCGCTGGGTGCGGTCGAGGAAGTCGTCGCGGTCCTTCATCAGCCACCGTGACGCCCGCACCTCGTCGGGCAGCCGCTCGATGGCCTGGTCGAGCAGGTCGAGCGCCTCGTCGCGGTCGACCTTGACCTGGGTCGACAGCGGTGCCGGCCGGGCGGTGTCGATGAGCTCGTGGAGCTGTCGCAGCAGGGCCTCGACGTCGCCGCCGGGGGCCCGCTCGGCCACGCGGGCCTCGAAGCTGTGCTCGAACGAGTGGTCGTCGTCGTTCACGGGGCACCCTCCGCGTACTTCTCGCTGAGAAGCTTGGCGACCGACGCCGGGACCATCGACGTGATGTCGCCGCCGTACCGGGCGATCTCGCGGATCAGCTTCGACGCCAGGTACGAGTGCGACGAGCCCGACGGGATGAAGAGCGTGTCGACGCCGGACACCCGCTTGTTCATCTGCGCCATCATCAGCTCGGACTCGAAGTCGGAGACCACGCGCAGGCCCTTGACGATGAAGTCCGCGCCCACCTCGCGGGCCAGGTCGACCACCAGGCTCGAGAACATCGTGATGCGCACGTTGTCGAGGTGCGCGGTCGCCTCGGCGATGAGGCTCTGGCGCTCCTCGAGCGTGAACAGCGGCGCGCCCTTCTGCGGGTTCCGCACGGCGGCGACGACCACCTCGTCGAACAGCCGCGAGGCCACCTCGATGATCTCGATGTGGCCGTTGTGGATCGGGTCGAACGACCCGGGGTAGAGGACCGTGGTCACTGGGGGGGCGCTCCTGGTCACGCCGCAGGCGGCGGGCCGCGTGGGGACTGTGCCCACGGTAATCCACGTCACCCGGAGGACCCCGACATCGTCGTCGGCGACGGCGGGCCGACGGCACCCCGACGGCGGGCCGACCGCCCGCGTGAGGGTGACCGCCCCACCAGCGACGCGGGCCGGCGGGAGGGGCTCAGTCGCCGTCCCCGCCCGCCCGGGACGCGGGGGTCAGGAAGCCCACCCACGTCCCGCCGTAGCGGCTGTCGCGCACGACCTCCCACCCGGGGGGCGGATCGACCGACCGGTCCGACTCCACGACGACGAGGTCGGCGGGCAGCGCCGAGAGCAGGCCGCCCCAACCCGTGAACGCGTAGGGCGGGTCGCAGAAGGCCAGGTCGAAGCGGGTGCCCGCCGGCAGCGCCGCGAGCCAGCGCTCGACCCGACCCGACGCGATCGTCGCCCGGTCGCCGAGGCCGCACGCCTCGAGGTTGCGCTGCACGGCCCGCCGGGCCTCGCGGTTGTCGTCCACGAAGGTGGCGTGGGCGGCGCCGCGCGACAGCGCCTCGACGCCGAGGGCGCCGCTGCCGGCGAACAGGTCGACCACCGTCGCCCCGTCGAGCGCCCCCCGGCTCCACAGGGCGTTGAACACTGCCTCCCGGACGCGATCGCTCGTGGGCCGGGTGCGGTCGCCCGGCGGGGCGACGAGGGGGCGGCCCCGGGCGGTCCCGGCCACGACGCGCATCGCGGGGACGGTACAGGCCGGGCCCGTCGCCCCCGCCCGGCCGGGTGGCATCCTCGGGGCCATGCCCGACCCCGTGCGCGTCATCCGGATCGATCAGCCGAAGGTCCGCAACGCCATCAACTCGGCCACGGCCCAGCGGCTGCACGACGAGTTCGTGGCGTTCGACTACGACGACTCCGCCCGGGTGGCGGTGCTGACGGGCGACACGGCCGCGTTCTGCGCGGGCGCCAACCTGCGCGACCTCCCCCGCCTGCGCGACAGCGGCCCGCTCGGCCCCACCCGCCTGCAGCTCTCCAAGCCGGTCGTCGCCGCCATCGAGGGCTGGTGCGTGGCGGGGGGCATGGAGGTGGCGGCCTGGTGCGACCTGCGGGTGGCGTCCGAGGGGGCCCGGTTCGGGTGCCTCGAGCGCCGGTGGGGGGTCCCGCTCGTCGACGGGGGCACCTACCGGCTGCCGCGCATCGTGGGACTCGGACGGGCGCTCGACCTGATCCTCACCGGCCGCGAGCTCGGGGCCGACGAGGCCGAGCGGATCGGCTTCGTCGACCGGCTCGTGCCCGACGGCACCGCGCTGGAGGCGGCGCTGGCCCTGGCGGAGGAGATCGCCGCCGCACCGTGGGCGTGCGTGGTCAGCGACCGGCGGGCCGTCTACGACGGCCTCGGCCTGGAGCTCGCGGAGGCGCTGGCCAACGAGGACCGGCTCGGGCGCGAGGTGATCCTCAGCGACGACTTCGCGGCCGGGGTCGACCGCTTCACGGACCACCAGCGCGACCGCCGCGACCGCAAGCGCTGACCCCGCGCGGACCGGCCGGCCGCGGGTGGGACGGGCCTCCGGACGACGCTCCACTAGTGTCACCCGGGGTGGAGGTCGATCCGGTCATCACGTGCATCGACTGCGGAGGACGGGCGCACCTGATCTCGTACCCGCCGTCGGAGCGCAGCTGGGAACCGGGGGACCTGGTGGTCTACCGCTGCGAAGACTGCCTCGACCGCTGGGACCTGGTCGTCCCCGACGACGACGACTGACCCGCCGGCGACCCCGACACCCGCCGCGTGACCCCGGGGGTCTCCCCCATGTCCCGACCGCCACGACGTGGTCTGGTGGCAGGAGACCGCCAACCGACAGCCAACGGAGATACGACAACCATGCTTTCCGCCCGCTCACCCCTCGCCCGCCGGATCGTCGGCCTCGCCGCCGCTCCGGCCCTGCTCCTCGCGTTCGCTGCGTGCAGCGACGACGACGGCGGCGACAGCGCCGGGGGCAACTTCTGCGATCAGGCCCGCTCGCTCGACACCGCCTTCGACGACGTCGACGACCCCACGTCGGCCGAGTTCGGCGAGGCCCTCGACCGCATCCGGTCGATGGACCCGCCGGCCGAGATCGCCGACGACTGGAACCAGATGGTCTCGGCCCTCGACGGCCTCGAGGACATCGATCTCGAGAACCCCGACCCCGAGGCCCTCGCCGACTTCGACACCGAGGCCATGCAGCAGGCGTCCGACAACGTCGACGCCTACATGAGCGAAGAGTGCGGCATCGAGTGATCACCGGCCGGCACGGCCGGCACCCCGACAGGAGGTCCCCTCCCTCCTGTGAGACGACCGCCCCGGCCTCCCCCCGGCCGGGGCGGCGTCGCGCCCCGGCCCGGATCACGCGTCGAGGTGCCCGGTCCGAGTCACATCCCCGCAGGGCCTGTCACCGGCAACCGGTGAGCCGATCTGGGACCGCAACATCCGTGGACAGATCGCACCGCACGGAGTGGCCCGACCGCGTGGCGACGAAGCTCAACTCCGCCCCCTGGGCTGCCCCGGACAGAACGAAGAGACCCGAGTCATCCACAGCAGCAGCCGAGACGAGCTCGCCCCGAACGGCCAACTCGACCCGGTCGAATCGAGACGCCACCCGCCCGTAGACGACAGAGTCTGAACCCACCTGGCGCACCTCCGGCACGAAGGCCGGATCCCATCCCGAGTCGCTCGGGTCCAACGGATTCGAGGTGCACGCCGGACCCATGCCGGCGTCCAGAACGGCTTCGACATCGGTGGGGTCGGCACCGTCGAACGGTGGTGGCAGGTCGCCCGGAACGTCCCCGTCCATCTCGAGCAGAAGGCACCACTCATCCTCACCGCTTGACCAGGTCAGGACAAAGGCGTGACCACCAACTGTTCCTTCGTGAGCCGCACCGGCCGGCTCCGTCGCCGTCGTTGCATCGGGACTTGCGAGCTCCGATGCACTGCTGTCGTCTGACGTGCTCCCGCACGCCGCCAGAGTCCCGCCAGCCGCCACGAGAGTCAGAGCCATTGCGGACCACGAGCGCTTCGAGAGAAGGTCCGTCAGCTCTCTGTCGGGTCGATCGCGAGGTGGTCGACCCGTCCGCATCAGGCGAGAGCCCGAAGCAGCGCCGCCACACCGGCCAGCAGGAGCGCGGCTGACACTGCGATGTGGAACGCCAAGAGCCTGCGGTTCAGCCTGTGAATCGACTCCACGCTCGGACGACGGCGTCCGAGGTACAGCTTCGCTTGGTTCTCCGACATCCTGCTCATTCGGCCGGTCCGGCCGAGGCGCACGAAGAACAGGCCCGACAAGAGTGCCGTTGCGATCAAGGCCAGAGCTGATCGGATTCAAATCACCACCTCGATGAGTTCCATGGACCTGCGTATGTCTGGCCGCCGTTGCGAACGCCCACGGCAGCACCGGCGCTCAGCCCTTCAGCAGGAACTCCTGGTCCTCGTCGTCGAGGAACAGGGCGACCTCGGCGAGCAGCTCGGGGTGGGCGTCGAGCCCCCCGCCGCCGTCGTCGCCGTCGACGATGGCGAACGCCGCCTCGCGGGCCCGCTCGACCCACTCGCGGTCACGGCGCAGCGACGCCAGCTTCAGGTCGCTGCGGCCCTTCTGCCGCTCGCCCATGATCGTGCCCTCGCCCCGCAGGTCGAGGTCGACCTCGGCCAGCTCGAACCCGTCCGTCGACTTCACGAGGGCCCCCAGGCGGGCATCGGCCTCGGGCGTGTCGGACGCGCTGACGAGGTAGCACCACGACTGGTCGCTCCCCCGCCCCACCCGGCCCCGCAGCTGGTGGAGCTGGGCGATGCCGAAGCGGTCGGCGTCGAGGATGACCATGACCGTGGCGTTGGGGACGTCGACGCCCACCTCGATGACCGTCGTGGCGACGAGCACGTCGAGGCGGCCCTCGCGGAACTGGTGCATCGTCGCCTCCTTGTCGGCCGAGCCCAGGCGGCCGTGCAGCAGGCCCAGCCGCAGACCCGCGAGCTCGTCGGCGGCGAGCTGGGCGAACGTGTCCTCGGCCGAGCGCACCTCGAGCTTGTCGGACTCCTCGATCAGCGGCGTGACCACGTAGGCCTGCCGACCGGCCTCGACCTCGCGCCGCACCGCCGCCCACGTGTCCGCCTCGTCGGCGTCGGAGCGCGCCCAGGTCGTGACGATCGGCTGGCGCCCGGCGGGCCGCGACCGGATGACCGTCACGTCGAGGTCGCCGTAGACCGTCATCGCCGCGGTGCGCGGGATGGGCGTGGCGGTCATGACCAGCACGTCGGGCACCGGCCCGCCGCCCGCCTTGTCGCGGAGGGCGGCGCGCTGCTCGACGCCGAAGCGGTGCTGCTCGTCGATGACGACGGCACCCAGCGAGGCGAAGTCGACGCCCTCCTGGATGAGCGCGTGGGTGCCGATGGCGATGTCGACCTCGCCCGCGGCCAGGTCCGCGAGGATGCGGCGGCGGTCGGCCGCCCCGACCTTGTTGGTCAGCAGCTCGACGCGCAGCGGTCGGGCCCCGAACAGCGACGTGCCGTCGTCGGGCACCTCGACCCCGTCGAGCAGCGCCCGGATGCCCTGGGCGTGCTGCTCGGCCAGCACCTCGGTGGGCGCCATGAACGCCCCCTGGTGGCCCCCCTGCACCGCGGTGAGCAGGGTCCACACCGCGACCACCGTCTTCCCCGCTCCGACGTCGCCCTGCAGCAGGCGGTGCATCGGGTGGGGCGCCGCCAGGTCGCCGCCGATCTCCGCGATGGCCGCCCGCTGGTCGGCCGTGAACGAGAAGGGCAGGCGGTCGGTGAAGACGTCCAGGAGCGGGCCCTCGGTGGCCTGCGCCAGGCCGCGGGTGGTGCGCTCGATGTGGCGCTTGCGCTGCACCAGGGCGAGCTGCACCCGCAGCAGCTCGTCGAGCACGAGCCGCCGCCGGGCGACCTCCTTGTGCGCCATCGACTCGGGGGCGTGGATGCCCGCGAACGCCTCGGGCCGGGTGACCACGTCGTAGCGGTCGAGCACCCACTCGGGCACCGGGTCGGCCAGACCCCGGGGCGTCGACCGCCGCAGCGCCTCGGACACCCAGTCGCCGATCTCCCACGTCGACAGCCGCGCCTTCTCGGACTGCGGGTAGATCGGCACGATGCGCCCGGTGCGGTTGCCGATGAGGTCGACGACCGGGTTGGTCATCTGCTTGCGCCCCTGGAACAGGTCGAGCTTGCCGAACAGCGCCACGGTCAGGCCCGGGGTGAGCTGACGCTCGCGCCAGGCCTGGTTGAAGAACGTGACCCGCAGGCGCCCGCTGTCGTCGCGCACCTCGGCGGTGACCAGCACCTTGGGCGGACGGCCCCGGGTGCGGCGGGCCGTGGTGCGCTCGACCGTCACGATCACCATCGCCTCCTCGCCCACGACCAGGTCGCGGATGCGGGCCTCGTTGGTGCGGTCGACGTAGCGGCGCGGGTAGTAGGTGAGCAGGTCGAGCATCGACTCGACGCCGAGCGTCGCCAGGCCCTCGGCCTTCTTGTCGCCCACCCCGTTGAGGCGGGTGACCGGCCAGGTCGCCAGCTCGCCGAGCGTGATGGGCCCGTCGGTCATCGGGATCTCCGGGGCGACCCGGCGGCTACTCGACCCCGAAGAGGTACGGGTAGAGCGGCTGGCCGCCGTGGTGGACCTCGGGCGACACGTCGGGCCGGTGCTCGCCCAGCCACTCGGTGATGGCCCGGGTGTCGGCAGCCGTCGCCCCCTCGCCCTCGATGACGGTGACGATCTCGTGGTCGTCGGTGACCATGAGCTCCAGGAGGCGGGTCGCGGCGGCGACGACCGTGCCCTCGACCGCCTTGATGCCGTCGCGGGCGATGCCGAGGAAGTCGCCCTCGCGGATGGGGCCGACGTCGCTCGTCGAGTCGCGCACCGCCTGGGTGACCTCGCCGGCCAGCACGTTGGCCGACAGCGACGACATCTCCTTGGCGTTCTCGTCGACCGGCGCCTCGGGGTCGTAGCCCATGAGGGCGGCGAAGCCCTCGGCGATGCCCCGCGTGGCCACGACCCGCACGGTGCGCTCGGTGTGGGCGTCGACCTGCTCGGCCACCGGGATGATGTTCTTGTTGTTGGGCAGGATCACGACCTGGTCGGCCGGGACCGCCTCGACGGCCGCGAGCAGGTCGGCCGTGGACGGGTTCATCGACTGGCCACCGGCGACGATGCCCTGCACGCCGAGGCTGTAGAAGATGCGCTTGATGCCGTCGCCCGCGGCCACGGCCACGACCGCGGTCGTGACCGGCTCGGTGGCGTGGGGCGGGAACTCGACGACCGCGTCGGCGTCGGCCTCGCGGACCCAGCGCTCCTCCTCGACCTGCTCGAGCAGGTCGGTGACCCGGATCTGCCGGGGCCGGCCGCAGTCGACCGCCGCCTCGATGGCGGCACCGATGTCGTCGGTGTGGATGTGGCAGTTCCAGATGCCGTCGCCGCCGACCACGACGATCGAGTCGCCGATGCCGGCCCACACGTCCTTGAAGGCGGGGATGGCCTCGTCGGCGGCCTCGAGGAAGTACATGACCTCGTAGCGCAGGTCGGACACGTCGTCGTGGGCCTCGTGGATCGCCGGCTCGACCAGGTGGGCGTCGGAGCGCACCACCCCCTCGCCCACCCGGGGGGCGGGGATCTCGCGCCCGTCGGCGACGTGGAGCAGCGCGTCGAGGAGCAGGAGGAAGCCGGTGCCGCCGGCATCGACCACCCCGGCCTCGGCGAGGACGGGCAGCAGGTCGGGCGTGCCGTCGAGGGCCACCTGGCCGGCTGTGCGGGCCGACTCGAGCACCGGGACCAGCCCGGCGCCGGGGTCGGCGGAGACGCAGGCCTCGGCCGCCTCGGTGGCCTCGCGGACGACCGTGAGGATCGTGCCCTCGACCGGCCGCATCACCGCCTGGTAGGCGGCGTCGGTGGCGGCCCGCAGAGCGCGGGCGACGGTGGGACCGTCGGCGCCTCCGGCGTCGCCGACGACCGACACGAGGCCGCGCAGCACCTGCGAGAGGATGACGCCCGAGTTGCCGCGGGCGCCCATGAGCGAGCCCTTGGAGATGGCGGAGCACACGTCGTCGAGGCCGTCGCCGGCGGCGTCGAGGTCGTCGCACACCGACACGAGCGTGAGCGACATGTTGGTGCCCGTGTCGCCGTCGGGCACGGGGTAGACGTTGAGCCGGTTGATCGGCTCGCGGTGCGCGGCCAGGGCGTCGCGGTAGGCCTGCACGGTCGCTCGCAGTTCTGCGGCCCCCAGGTGGTCGAGCACGGTCACGAAGGTGGATCGTAGGTGACGCGCCGCGACGTTCCTGCCAGCGGGCTCACGGGCTCGCGGGCGGAGGCCGCCCCGCGACGGCGTCCCGCAGCGGGTTCCGGGTGACGCCTGCTCGACCGGGTGCCGGGCGTGCGTCGCACCGCCGCTGCCGGGCGTCGCGTTCCCCGGCGCACACCGCGGAGCTCAGCGACCGGAGGACACGGAGCAGCGCTCGGCGGCGGGTGACGGCAGCGACGGACGGGACCGGTCGCGGGTCACGAGGCGGCCGCCAGCCGGTGGTCGCCCGACCGGCGCCCGCGTGGCGGGGGCGTCGGCTCCCGGGCGGCGGCCACGAACCACTCGGTCGCCCACCAGGCGCGCAGCGTGGGCCGGCCGATGAGCTCGGCGAGCGGCCGGGTCTGGGAGGCGTGGGCGTCGAGGGCGGCCACCTTGCGATCGAGGACGGGGGTGCAGTCGACGGTGAGCGCCAGGTCGGCCTCGGGGGTGCAGGGCGGCTCGCCCTCCCACAGCCCGATCCGGTCGTTGACGTGACCCCAGCGGGCATGGAACGCCGGCGGCACGGTCGCGTACAGCAGCGCGCCCGGGTGCCCGGCCTGTCGCCACGCGTCGGTGACCCAGTGGTGGACGGCCCGGTGGTCGGGGTGCCCGGTCATCCCGTCGGGGCCGAACGTCGCGATGGCGTCGGGCCGGACGGCATCGATCCAGCGGCGGACGAGTGACGCGCCCGCCGCGCTCGGCACGGCCGCGCACCCGCCGTCCGGGACGCCGAGCACGCGGTTCTCGTGCACCCCGAGCGCGGCCAGGCTGGCGCGCAGCTCACGACGCCGGAGGCGTCCCAGCTCGGGTCCGCGCCGCGCCGGGTCGGCGGCTCCCTGCTCGCCCGAGGTCGCCGTCACGACCACCACCCGTCCGCCCGCAGCGCGCAGGCTCGCCATCAGCCCGGCGGAGAGGAAGGCCTCGTCGTCGGGGTGGGCCCACACGCCGAGCAACCTCCGGGGCCCGGTCACGACGCACCTCCCGCCGAGCGCGGCCGGAGGTGGTGGCGGCGCCGGCGGCGGGCGCCCGGGGGGCGCGGGCGGGCGCGGCCGGCGTGGTGGCCGGCACGGGCGCCCGCCAGGCGCTCCTCGTGGGCGATCCGGGCCACCTCGAGGCGGAGGTCGGTGTCCACGTCGGTCATCCCGCCGTCGGGGCGGCCGGGGGCGCGAACAGCTCGAGCGCGATGCCGTCGGGATCGTGGAACGCCAGGCCCGATCCGTACGACGCGTCGACGATCTCACCGTGCGCCACCTCGAGCTCGTCGAGGCGGGCCGCCCACTTCTCGAGCTCGTCGCGGGCGTCGACGCCGAACGCCACGTGGTCGAGCCCGACCCGGCGCTCGTCGAACCCGCCGGCGTGGGGGTCGGGGAACCGGTGGAGGCCGAACAGCGTGCCGCCGACCGGGAAGACGACGTGGCGGAACGGCCCCGTGTCCTCGTCGAGCGCGGGCTCGCACCCGAAGAGGGTGCGGTACCACGGAACCGATCGCTCGAGGTCCGAGACGGTCACGGCGACGTGGGTGATCGGGGGGAACGGGTCCATGAGGGTGTGCTCCTCTGTTCTCGGGGGATGTCCGCAGCGTGCGCCGCGAGCGCCGGCCGGGCTTGGAGCCGGCGTGGAGCCCGCCTGGAGAACCTCGGTCCGACCACCCATTGCGCGAAGCTGACCCCGGTGCGGGTGAGATTCGGAGACGTGGTGCTCGATGCCGACGCCATGGACCTCGTGCGCGACGGGCAGCGGGTGGCGATCGAGCCACAGGTCATGGACGTGCTCGCCTACCTCGTGCGCCATCGCGACCGGGTCGTCCCGAAGACCGAGCTGCTCGACGAGATCTGGGGCGATCGCTTCGTCTCCGAGTCGGCCCTGTCGAGCCGCGTGAAGTCGGCCCGTCGGGCGATCGGCGACAACGGGCGCGACCAGCGCCTGATCCGCACGATCCACGGGCGCGGCTTCCGGTTCGTGGGGGAGGTGAGCGACGGCGACGGGCGCGGCGACGAGGCCGGACCGGCGACCAGCCCGTCCGACCCGGAGCGACCGGTCGTGGCGTCGCCCCACGCCGTGGCGTCCGGCATCGTGTCCGCCCTGCGGGCCGGCACGGGGCGGGCGGTGGCGGTCTCCGGATCGGGGCCCGCCTGCCGGCGCCTCGTCGACGACGTCCTGCACCTGGCCGACGCCGCCGGGATCGTGTCCGGTCGGGGGCGGGGCGCCGCCGAGCTGCGCGTCTTCGCCAGCGTGGCCGAAGCCCTCGACGAGGTCGTCAGCCGGCGCCCCGAGCTGGTGGACGAGGTCCCCGCCGGCTGCCGTGCCGAGCTCGCGGCCCTGCTGGCGGGCGCGCCCGGATCGGTCGCCAACCGGGTGTTCGTGGCGGCTCGCGAGCTGGTGCGCGCCGCGGCGCGCGACGGGGTGGTCGTCGCCGTCGAGGACGCCCACCTGGTCGACCCCCACACGGTCGACCTGCTGCGCCACCTCGCCCGGGCCACCCGGCGCCTGCCGGTCGCCCTCGTCGTCACGGTCCGGGCGGGTGCGGGGCTCGGCGAGCCCTTCGAGACCGTCGTGCTCGACGCGGCCGGCCCGGCGACCGAGCACCTCCCTCCCGACGTCCTGGCCATCGTGCGCACCGCGGCGGTCCTCGGCGAGGTGATCGACCTCGACGACCTCGCGTGCGCGACCGGCCTCGACCGGGCCGACGCCGGGCGCGCCGCGTCGCTGGCGGAGGCGGCCGGACACCTGGAGCGGCTGCCCCACGGCCACCGGTTCGTCGATCCGGCGGCGGGCGAGCGCCTGGCCGCCGAGGTCTCCCCCGCCGACCGGGCCGACATCTGGCGCGCGGTGGCACGCGGCCGCATCGCCCGCGACGCCGGCCCGCGCCCGATCGCCGACGCCCTCCTCGCGGCGGGGGCGAGGGCCGAGGCGGCGCCCTACCAGCTCCAGGCCGCCCGAGCGGCGCTCGACGCGCAGCTGCACGCCGAGGTGCTGCGGCGCACCGCGGACGCCGACGTCGCCGACCCGGCCACGCGCTCCGGGCTGCTCGAGCTGCGGGCGGACGTGCTCGCCCAGCAGGGCGATCCGGCCGCCATCCCCTGCTACCGCCAGGCGCTGCGCGACGCCGCGCCCGACGCGGTCCCCTGGCTCCGGGCCCGCATGGCGCGCACGCACCTCCGCAACGGCGACGTGACGGCCGCATCCGAGGTCATGGGGGCCATCGATGCCGCAGTCGCGCCACACCCCGGCGTGCGCCTGGTGAGCAGCATGATCGCCTACTACCAGGGCGACCTCGACACGGCAGAGGCGCTGGTCGACAGCGTGCGCGACCAGGCGCTGGCGCCGGGGGCCCCCGCCCAGATGCTCGACGTCGTCACGCTCCAGGGGATGATCGCCCACTCGCGCGGGCAGTGGTCCGACCGGCTGCGCCAGGAGCTGCGCCTCGCGGGGGCGACGGGCGACCTGGCCCAGGTCGTGTTCGACTCGCACGTCTGCGTCGCCCAGTACCTGCTCTACGGCCCGACCGGCCCGGTGGACGTGATCCGGGTGGCCGAGGAGCTGCGCACCAACGCCGAGGCGCTCGGCTCGGCACCCGCGGTGGCGTTCGCCGCGACCCTCGAGGGCGAGGCCCGCCTCCTCGCCGGCGACGTCGCCCGGGCCCGGGAGCGGTTGACCGAGGCCGTGCGCCTCCACCGGGCCCTCGACACCGACACCGGGCTGGCCCACGCCCTGCAACGCCTCGCCGAGGCCCACCTCGACGCGGGCGACCGGGCCGAGGCCGAGCGCGTGGCGACCGAGGCGCTGGCCCGGGGCCGGTGGTCGCCGCTGTCCCAGCACCTGCTGCCGCGCATCTACGGCACGCTGATCGCGGCCGCCCCCGACGCGGCGGCCGCCGCCGCCGTGGCCGACGACGCCCTGGCCACGGTCGACCCCGCGGACACCTGCCACTTCTGCCACGTGATGGTCGCAGCTCCCGCGGCGGTCGCCTACGCGACGGTCGGCCGGGTGGACGAGGCCCGGGTGCAGATCGCCGTCGCCCGGAGGACCGCGGCGCGCTGGGAGGGGCCGGCATGGCCGGCGGCGGTGGACGAGGCCGAGGCGATGCTCGCCCGGGCCGAGGGCCGGGAGGACGAGGCCAGGGCGCTGCTCGCCCGGGCGGCCCGGGCCTTCGACCAGGCGTCGCTGCCGCTCGAGGCGGCCCGCTGCCGCGAGGCGATGTGACGTCCGCCCTCATCCGGGCGGTCGAAGAAGGCGCGCGTGCCCCGCAGCAAGTTGTGACCAGGGCCGGAGCGCCAGTACAGTTTCCCGGTCCTACCCAGCCCGATTTCGAGGTGACGCGTCATGGCAGCCGTTTGCGAGGTGTGCGGCAAGCACCCGTCGTGGGGCATGAGTGTCAGCCACTCGCACCGGCGCACGAAGCGTCGGTGGAACCCCAACATCCAGCGTGTGCGCGCCATCGTCGACGGCGCGCCGAAGCGGGTTCAGGCCTGCACCGGCTGCATCAAGGCCGGCAAGGTCCAGAAGGTCGTCCACTGACCTGAACCCGCCGCGCGGCCCGATCCGGGCCGGCAACCGATGACGGGCGCCCTCCGGGGCGCCCTTGTCGCGTCGGGGGTGGCGTGGCCCGGACAGGTCGCCGGCCGTGTGGCGCGGCCGTCGCGTTCCGTGTCGGTGACGCTTTGGGCCGACTTCTTTACCGTCCGGTACGGTGACGGAACCCCACCCCGGAGACCCACCCCGGAAGCGACGAGCCAGGGAGACCGATCGGTGCAAGGCGTCATCAAAGCGTACGACCCCGGCTCGAAGGACGGGATCGTCGTGACTGACACCGACCTCACCGAGGTCGACCTGGCCCCCAACGCGCTCGAGGGCTCGGTGTTCCGGCTGCTCCGCCAGGGGCAGCGCGTGATCTTCGACCTCGACGGCGAGGGTCGGGCCACGCGGCTGCGGTTGGGGTCCGAGGTCGACATGGGAACACCGGGGCTCGACCCCGAGGCCTTCCCACCAGGGGCCGACCCGACCTCGGCGTGACCTTCCCATCCAGGACATCGCCGACCGGAGGATCATGGCTGCAACGACCGACAACCAGAAGCTCAAGGACTGGGTCGATCACTGGGTGGGGATCCTCCAGCCGGACGAGGTCGAGTGGTGCGACGGCTCCGACGAGGAGTGGGACCGCCTCACGCAGCTGCTGATCGACGGCGGCACGTTCGAGCGCCTGGCCGAGGACAAGCGGCCCAACAGCTTCCTCGCCCTCTCCGACCCCGGCGACGTCGCCCGGGTCGAGGACCGCACCTTCATCTGCTCCGAGCGCGAGCACGACGCCGGCCCCACCAACAACTGGCGGGCGCCGGCCGAGATGAAGGAAGAGCTCACCCGCTTCTACACCGGGGCCATGAAGGGCCGCACCCTCTACGTGGTGCCGTTCTCGATGGGCCCCCTCGGCTCCGACATCGCCCACATCGGCGTGCAGCTCACCGACTCGGCGTACGTGGCCGTGAACATGAAGATCATGACCCGCATGGGTCAGGGTGCGCTCGACGTCCTGGGGGCCGACGGCGAGTTCGTGCCGTGCCTGCACTCGGTCGGCTACCCGCTCGTCGACGCCGACGGCACGCGCCGCCCCGACGTCCCGTGGCCCTGCGACGCCGACAACAAGTACATCGTCCACTTCCCCGAGACCCGCGAGATCTGGTCCTACGGCTCCGGCTACGGCGGCAACGCCCTGCTCGGCAAGAAGTGCTTCGCCCTGCGCATCGCCTCGACCATGGCCCGCGACGACGGGTGGATGGCCGAGCACATGCTCATCCTCGGCGTGACCCCTCCGGGCGGCGAGAAGGTCTACGTGGCCGCGGCGTTCCCCTCGGCCTGCGGCAAGACCAACATGGCCATGCTCATCCCGACGCTGCCGGGCTGGAAGGTCGAGACCGTCGGCGACGACATCGCGTGGATGAAGTTCGGCGACGACGGCCGCCTCTACGCCATCAACCCCGAGGCCGGCTTCTTCGGCGTCGCCCCGGGCACCGGCAACGACACCAACCCCAACGCCATCGCCACGCTGCACGGCAACTCGATCTTCACGAACGTGGCCAAGACCGACGACGGCGACGTGTGGTGGGAGGGCCTGTCGGCCCCGCCGGCCCACGCCACCGACTGGAAGCGCCACGACTGGACGCCCGAGAGCGACGCCCCGGCGGCGCACCCGAACGCCCGGTTCACCACCCCGGCGTCGCAGTGCCCGTCGATCGCCCCCGAGTGGGAGGACCCCAAGGGCGTGCCGATCTCGGCCATCCTGTTCGGTGGCCGCCGCGCCACCAACGTGCCCCTCGTGACCGAGTCGCTCGACTGGGACCACGGCGTGTTCCTGGGCTCGATCATGAGCTCCGAGACCACGGCGGCCCAGGCCGGCGCGGTCGGCAAGCTGCGGTTCGACCCCTTCGCGATGCTGCCGTTCTGCGGCTACAACATGGGCGACTACTTCGCCCACTGGCTCGACATCGGCAAGGCCACCGATCCGGCCAAGCTGCCCAAGCTGTTCTGGGTCAACTGGTTCCGCCGCGGCGAGGACGGCTCGTTCCTGTGGCCCGGCTTCGGCGAGAACAGCCGGGTGCTCAAGTGGGTCGTCGAGCGGGTCGCCGGCGACGGCGAGGCCGCCGACACGCCGATCGGCCGCGTGCCGACCGTCGAGGGGTTCGACACCGAGGGCCTCGACGTCGCGCCCGACGCGCTGGCCAGCCTGCTCGAGGTCCACCCCGAGTCGTGGCGCCAGGAGCTGCCGCAGATCGAGCAGCACTACGCCGGCATCGGCGACAGCGTGCCGGCCGCCCTGCGCGAGCAGCTCGAGGCGCTCGACAAGCGGCTCGCCGCCGGCTGAACCGCCGCCGCAGGCCCAGCCGGATCCGAGAACCGGTGCCGCCCCCCGGGGGCGGCACCGGTGCGTTCAGGCCCAGCCGTAGGCGGCCATCTGGCCCAGCGCCGACAGGGCGTCGTCGGGCACGTCGTGGCCGAGGTCGCGGTACACGGCGGCGACGTTGACGACGAAGCGCTCGGGCTCACGGAGGTCGGCGTAGGGGCCGAGGTCGATGTCGCGGGCCGCGTCGAGGGGCGTCATGCCGGCCTCGGCCCGCGGCCCGACCTCGCGCTGGAGGAAGGTGAAGTAGTCGCGCTCGGCCGCGACCGCCTCGGGCCCGCAGACCGGCCCGTGCCCCGGGACGACGACGTCGGGCCGCATGGCGAGGATGGCGTCGCACGCGGCGATCCAGTTGTCGACCGGCCCGGCCCACACGATGGGGTGCCCGCCGTGGAAGAGGATGTCGCCGGTGAACACCGCCCGGTGCGCGGGGACGTGGACGAGGACGTCGCCGCGGGTGTGGGCGGGCCCGACCTCGGTGAGGCGCACCTCGGTGTCGCCGACTGCGAGGGTCAGCGAGCCGTCGAAGATCGTCGTCGGCGGGACGACCTCGATGTCGCCGAACTCGAACGGACCGAACATGCGCCGCAGCAGGTCTCCGTCGGGCCCCGGCGGCGGATCGGCCATCACCCCGGCGAGCAACGACGGCGGGAGCTCGACCATCTCCTCCGCGCACGCCCGCGACCCGATGATCTCGGCGTCGGCCACGAGCTGGTTGCCCCAGCAGTGGTCGCCGTTGGCGTGGGTGTTCACGACGACGTCGATGGCCTCGGCCGCCGGCGTCGCCCGGCGCATCACGTCGAGCATCTCGCGGGTGATGCGCAGGTCGTAGAGGGTGTCGACCAGCAGCGAGGCGTCGCCGTCGACCACGAGCCCGGCGTTGCTCCACCCCCAGCTGCCGTCGGGCTGCAGGTAGGCGAACACGCCGTCGCCGACCTCGTGGAGCCCGCGCGTGAACGGGGGGCGTGCCTGCACGACGCCATCGTGGCACATCGTCCGGAGACGGCGCGCACATTCGCACTGTGATGAAAGTTGAGTTGTGTCGACTCAGGTTTGTTGTATGATACGGGTAGCGCCTCGGAGCGGTTCCGACGCCTTTCACAGGAGGACATCATCCGATGCTCATGCGCTTCGATCCCTTCCGCGAGCTCGACCGGGTCGCCGACCAGGCCTTCCGCCGCACACCCACCATGCCGATGGACGCGGTGCGCCACGGCGACCAGGTGTTCGTGAACTTCGACCTTCCCGGCGTCGACCCCGACGCCGTCGACGTGACCGTCGAGCGCGACGTGCTCACCGTGAGCGCCAGCCGCAAGTTCGAGCGCGGCGAGGGCGACGAGGTGCTCGCCAGCGAGCGCCCGCAGGGCACCTTCACCCGCCGCGTGTTCCTCGGCGAGAGCCTCGACACCGGCCGCCTCGAGGCCGCCTACGACCACGGCGTGCTGTCGATCACCATCCCGGTCGCCGAGAAGGCCCAGCCCCGCAAGATCTCCGTCGGCGGTGGCCACGCCCCCCAGCCGATCGAGGCCGAGGCCCACGACACCTCGCCCGGCAGCTGAGCCGAAACCGGCAACGTCCTTCACCGAGGCCCGGTGGCACCGCCACCGGGCCTCGTCGCGTCGGCGGTCGAGCCCCGACCGTGGCGCCTGTAACCTCCCCGACCAGCCCAGAGGCGTTGAGGGAGGCCCGATGGCAGTGAGCGCGTACATCCTCATCCAGACCGAGGTCGGGAAGGCGGCGCAGGTGGCCAGCGAGGTGGGCGGCATCGACGGCGTGGTGTCGGCCGAGGACGTGACCGGCCCGTACGACGTGATCGCCCGAGCCGAGTCCAACACGGTCGACGAGCTCGGCAAGATGGTCGTCAGCCGGGTGCAGATGATCGAGGGCATCACCCGCACGCTCACCTGCCCCGTCGTCCACCTCTGACCGGGGAGACCGGGGCCGACCTGGCACGGTTCAGCGGTTCGGACCGATGACCAGGGCGCGGATCGCCAGGCCCATCAGGAACAGCCCGCCGAACCCGTACAGCAGGTAGAGGTGCGGCCGCAGCTGCTGGCGGTAGCTGTAGATGATGCCGACCGAGGCGAGGGCGACGAACCCGTAGAACATGTGGAACTGCGGGACCTCGCGGTCCTCGGTCGTGACGAGCAGCACGCCCAGGATCACCTGGGCGACGATCGTGAGCTCCGCGGCGGCGGTGCACCACCACAGCTCGCGACGGCGCAGCGCCGGCAGCCTGTGGGCGCCGAGCGCCCACAGGCCGACGAGCGCGTTCGAGATGATGACGACCCACGCGACGACGACGTGGGCGTCGTGGAGGACCACCGAGGTGCGGTCGGTCAGGCGTTGCCGGGAGACGAGGTCGACACCTCGTACGACCACAGCTCGCTCGACACCGACACCGGTCCGCCCTGCGGGTGCGGGCGGTCGGTGCCCTGGTGCCCGTGACCGAACGCGGGGCTGTTCACCCACGCCTGGAACGACTCCTCGTCGCGCCACCGCGTGACCACGAGCCACGTCGTGCGGTCGTCGGTGGGCTTCAGCAGCTCGAAGCCCTCGAAGCCCTCCCGGTCGTCGACGGCACCGGCCCGGGCCGCGAAGCGCTTGCCCAGCTCGTCGCCGGACCCCTCGGGCACGGTGATGGCGTTGATCTTGATGACCTGGGACACGGCACGGCACTCCTGCGTCTGGGACTCGATCCGAACGCAGCGTGGCCGTGGGCGACCCGCGCGGGCAAGCCGGGCGCTCGGCCGCGGCCGGCGGCCCCCTCGTGGCTCACGTCAGGGCCAGTGCCACCAGCGACACGAACGAGACGGGCAGCCCGAGGGTCGTGACGGCCGCGCACGTCCACACGGCGACCATGGTGAGACCCAGGGCGTCGGGGTGGACCGGCTCGACGAGCACGTTCACGCGCTCGATCGCCGGCGACGCTTCCCAGATGTCCTGCAGGGCCTGCACGGTGCGCCACGTCGAGAGCCACCGCCGGGGCCCCCAGCCGTGGGGCTCGCCCACGGCCCGCAGCGCGACCAAGGCCTCGGCGAGCGCCCCCGGGACCGCCTCGAGCGCCTGCTCGACGTGGATGCTCTCGCCGTACACCGCGCGGATGCGCTGCCCGTGCCAGCCGACCCGCAGCGGCGGCACGACCAGCACCCCGACGACGGCGACGGTCACCGCGAACGGGGCGCCGCGGGGCCCCGGGAGCCAGGGCCACAGGGCCGCCAGCGTGATCAGGCCGATCGCCAGGGCGATGCCCGCCCCCCACGTCGACAGCCGCCCGACCAGGCGGGCCGTGCGCTCGAGGCGCGCCAGGAGCTCGTTCTGCTCGACCGCTCCCACCGATTCCGCCACCGGACCCCCGTCTCGCCCCGCCGTGGACCGAACCTACCCGCCCCCGTGAACGCGGTGACGGCGCCGCCGGCGCTCGAGCCACATCAGCGCCTCGCGCCGGCTCAACCCGCTGAGCTCGTGCTCGTGGGCGCCGACGAACCCGACGACCGCGGCGGCGTCGACCTTCGTGTACTCGCGCAGGGCCCAACCGATGGCCTTGCGGATGAAGAAGTCGGGATGCCCGGCTCGCGCCAGGCACGCCGAGAACAGCCAGTCGACGTCGGTGTCGGCGCGCCACCGGTTCATGTGGAGGAGCGCCGACCGCGTCAGCCACAGGTCGTCGCCGGCGAGCCAGGCGTCCATGCGGGGCCGGAGGTCGGGGTGGTGGCGCACGAGGTCGCCGACGGCACGGGTCGAGAGCGAGTCGACGGTGTCCCACCACGGCCTGTCGGTGAGCAGCGCTTCGACGGTGTCGAGGAAGCCCGCGGTCGCGGCCGGCGCCCGGGGCGGGGACCCGGCGTGCCGGTTGGCGAGCGTGCAGGCGAGGTAGCGGTGCTCGCGCCCGCGCCGCGACCACAGGTCGGTCACGGCGTCGACGACGACGGCCTCGGGGAGGACGCGGGGCAGCCCGGCGGTGGCGGCACGCCACGCCTCCCTCTGCCCTGCAGCCATGACCCCGAGGAACGGGAACTGGTCGCGCATGTAGCGCTGCATCGGTTCGACGCGCGTGGCATCGGCGCGAGCGGCCAGCTCCTCGGCGCAGCGGGCCGCGAGGACCCGGCCGGTCGGCGGCTGGCCGTCGGCCGAGACCGCGGCGCCGCGCCGCCCCCGGTCAGCCACCGGCGCGGGATGCGCCTGCGATCCCGGCGAAGACGTCGTCGTCGCGGTGATCGGCCGGGACGCCCCGCCGGATGAAGTACTCGGTGCCCATCGACTCTCGGAACACGTCGAAGGGCATCGCCAGGAACGGGCCCAGATCGCCCACCTGCGACTCGTGGGCCCGCATCGACTCGAGCTTGCGCTCGGCCCACGGCCGCACGTCGACCCGGGTCGTGATGACCTCGTCGGGCATGGCGAACATCACGTCGGGGTCGTCGAGGTCGGGCACGTCGTCCCAGCTGGCATCGCCGTTGGCGACGAGCATCGCCATGAACGCCCGGATGACGTCGCGGTTCATCGTCGCCTCGAGGACGTTCTCGACACCGGCCAGCTCGGCGGCGCGCACGCCGACCCGGTGGACCTGGATGTGGTCGGGGTGGCCGTAGTTGCCGTTGCGGTCGTAGACGAACATCACGTCGGCCTGCTCGTCGCGCACGATCGTGGCCAGGCGCTCTGCGGCCTCGTCGATGTCGGCCTGCCAGAAGGCGTGGGGCGCGTCGTTGTCGGGCGTGCCCATCATCCCCGAGTCGCCGTAGCCCAGGAACTCGACCCGGTGGACGCCGATGGCGCCGGTCGAGCGGCGGAGCTCGTCCATGCGCCGGTCGACCAGCGCCTCGCCCGGGCGGAGCAGCCCGTCGGGGACCTCGCCCAGCTCACCGCGGGTGGCGTAGACGAGCACCACGCGGTGGCCGTCGTCGACGGCCTTGGCCAGCGTGCCGGCCGTGGTGATGCACTCGTCGTCGGGGTGGGCGTGGAAGGCGACCAGCGTCGACACGACCCGCGGTGTTAGCACGCCGGGCCGACGACTCCGAGCGCTTTGCGATGCCGGTGCCTCCGGCCGGGCCCGCATCCGTGGGCAGCACCAACGATCGCCGGTACTGTGCGGGCATGGACGCCGAGACCGCGCCCGAGCGCCTGCGGACCCTGCCCACGTGGCTGCTCAACCAGGCCGCGCTGCTCGGTCAGCGCATCGGGGCCGACGCCCTGGCGGCGCTGGGGGCGCACCGGTCGCACTACGCCGCCCTCGCCGCGCTCGACGAGTTCGGGCCGGCCAGCCAGGCGGCCCTCGGCCGGCGGTGCGGCATCGACCCCAGCGACATGGTGGCCCTGATGGCCGCGCTGTCCGCCGACGGCCTCGTCGAGCGGCGCGCCGACGAGGCCGACCGGCGGCGCAACGTGGTCACGATCACCGCGGCCGGGCGGCGCCGGATCGACGAGCTCGGCGCCGCGGTCGCGGCCGCGCAGGACGAGCTGCTCGCCCCGTTGTCCGCCGCCGAGCGGGACCGCCTGGCCGGCCTGCTCGCCCGCGTGGTCGACCACCGCCGCACCTGACCTCGACACCTGGCGCCGCCGCACCTCGCCTCGTCCCGGCGGCGCCCCACCTCGCCGCGCCTGCCTCGTCCCCGCGACCCCGACGTTCGAGCGGGCACCCGCGGCGGCCGGACGGCGCGGAGGTCAGGCGATCGCGCCGGCCTCGCGCAGCTTGGTCAGTCGGTCGGCGTCGAGCCCGGCCTCGGTCAGCACCTCGTCGGTGTGCTGGCCGGCGTGGGCCGGGGGTCGGC
>Ga0111538_10003693_pt1 | contig 21321 bp, 20 predicted proteins | sample SoiMethybrSBSTD1_FD_79669 | JGI IMG/M metagenome (GOLD analysis project Ga0111538, IMG submission 79669) | Bulk soil microbial communities from a Populus tree surrounding site in Tennessee, USA - Soil MetaG P. TD hybrid SBSTD1 (version 2)... | ecosystem: Environmental > Terrestrial > Soil >... | reverse complement strand
GGGCGCGCCGCCGCGGTCTCGGGCCCTGGCGCGGCGCGCATGTGCCGCCGCAACCCAGGACCCGAGACAGAGTTTCCTAATGGCTCGGCGTCTTCCCGGCGCCGCTCACGGGTTTTTCGATCGGGCCTTTTGCGGGCGAGGCGACGCCCGGCGCTTTTTCAGAAGTCCCCTGCAGTGCTTCGACACGCGTGAGATTCTTCTTTGCCTTGTCGTAACCGGGGTCAGCAGCCAGTGCGGCCTTGTACGCCCCGGCCGCCGCCGTGAAGTCGCCCGCGTGCTCCAGCGCCATCCCCAGGTTGTTGTGAAACACCGGCACGCCCGGCCGCACTTCCACCGCTCTCGTGAGCAGCGGCAGCGCCTCGTCGGCGCGCTTGGTCTCGATCAGCAGGAGCCCGAGGTTGTTCATCGACCAGACGTCGAGCTCGTTCACCTCGATCGCGCGGCGATATGCATCGATCGCCTCGCTGGTCTTGCCCTGCGCGACGTAGGTGCGGCCAAGCAGCCGCAGCGACTCGGTCGATTCCGGGTTGATCTCGACGGCGGTCATCAGCCTGTCGAGCGCATCGTCATAGCGCTTCTGTTCGATGAAGACGCGGCTCAGGTTGACGAGGCTCTTCACGTGAAGCGGGTCGATGCTCAACGCCTTCTCGAACGCCTGCTCCGACTTGGCGAGATCGCCGCTCTTCCACGCCGAGAGGCCGAGCATGTAGTGTCCCCAGGCGTTGGCCGGGCGCTGCCCGGTGTAATGCTCGAAGATCACCGTCGCGTCGCCGTACTTCCTGGCCTGGTATGCCGCCTCGCCATCGGCGAATTTCACCGGGCCGGCGATCTTCATCGTCGCGTTCGAGCCGAGGCTGTCTTCGACGGCCGGCTTCGACGGCAGCGATTCGCCTCGGGTTGCGACTGGTGCGGGCAGCACGGCTCCGCGCGACTCGGCCTTGACCACCGAGGTCTGGCCCTTGTTCGAACAGCCGACGGCGGCGAATGCCGCCACGAGCAGCACCGCGGTGACGTGTCGTGTGGGTTTCATCTGTCTCTCCATCCGGTTGGCTGACCGCTGCATGCGATCGAGCGTTTCGTCGGCATTCAGGGCAAGCCCGACTCCACGCCGCACGGGAGATGGCAGATGTCTCTAAATGACCAGAGCGGAGGGGGTTGGCGAATTTATCAGAACGGGGGCCGGCTGGCGTTTCGCGGCCGTCGTGTCGGCGCGGACACCGGCTCCAGGATTTCGCGTGTCCGGCGGAACACCTCGCCTAATTTGTCACTGGGCGAACGGTCACGGTCGAGGAAGCGCATTCACGGAGAAAAGCCTTCGGAGCAGGCCGTTCCGATCGCATGAAAACCGCTGCGCAGGCCTGCGACATCGCGCGGGGCTGTAGCCCCGCGCGCGTTCCGACGACGTTGAGCCGGAGCAGCGTTTTTCCGGTCTGCGGAGCGGCTTTCGGAGTGAGTGTGCTTTCTCGACCGTGCCCTCTCCATCGACAATGTCCGGGTTACGCGTCGCGATGCGTGCCTTTGCTCAGTCCGTGGCGACGCATGATCTTCAGCAGGCTGGAGTGATCCGCCAGGCCGAGCGACTCGGCGGTGCGAGTGACGTGCCAATCGTGTTTCTCGAGCGCGGCGAGCACGATCTGCCGTTCGGCCTGGGCCTTCTGCGCCTTGAGCGTCCCGGGTGGGGCGGTCGCGTCGGCAGCTTCCTCTCTTTCCTCGCCACCGCGAATCTCCGGTGGCACATCGGCCGGGCCGATGGTCGCGGCATCGGACGCAATCATCATCCGCTCCAGGCAGTTCCGCAGCTCGCGGACGTTGTTCCTGCGCCAGTCGTGGGCCGCGAGCAGCGCCACTGCGTCGGGCGCGATCGTCTTCGATCGCATACCCAGATGTGTGGCGATGGACCGAAGCAGATGGTCGACGAGCGCGGGAACGTCTGACAACCGCTCGCGCAGCGGCGGGACGCGCAGCGTGTGGACGTTGAGGCGATAGTAGAGATCCTGCCGAAAGCGGCCGGCCTCGACCTCTCGCTCGAGTTCGCGGTTGGTCGCGGCGACGACCCGCGCCGTCACCTGAATCGGCCGGTCGCCGCCAACTCGCATCACCTTCCGTTCTTCGAGCACGCGCAGCAGCTTGGCTTGCGCCGGCAGCGGCAGTTCTCCAACTTCGTCGAGGAACAGCGTGCCGGAGCCCGCGTTCTCGAACGCGCCCCTGCGCAGGCGATCGGCGCCGGTAAAGGCGCCGCGCTCGTGGCCGAACAGCTCGCTCTCGACGAGTTGCTCGGGCAGCGCGGCGCTGTTCACCGCGACCAGCGGCGTTTTCGCGCCTGGCCCTCGTCGATGGAGCTCGCGCGCGACCAGTTCCTTGCCGGTCCCGCTCTCGCCGACGATCAGGACGCCGCTCGGGATCGGGGCGACGCGTGCGATCGCGTCGCGCAGCGCCCGTATCGGCGCGCTGTCGCCGATGAGCGGCGTCTCGCCATCGAACCGGGAGCGCAGCGTGCGAAGCTCGGTGACCAGCTGCCCGCGTGAGACGGCGTTCCGGATCTCCTGCACGACGCGCTCAATCGGTTCGGCTTTATCCACGAAGCCATAGGCGCCGAGCCGCACGGCTTGGATGCAGCGGTCGTAGCTGCCGGTCCCGGTGTAGACGATGACCGGGGTGTCGATGCCGCGCTGCTGGAGCCGGCGCAAGACCTCGAAGCCATCGATGCCGGGCATCTCGAGATCGAGGACGACGCAGTCGATCGCCTCGCGGGCAAGGATGTCGAGCGCCTCGCTGCCGCCGGCGGCGACAATCGTGTGGTAGCCGCCAACCCGTTTCAGGTCGTACGCGTACTGCTCGGCCATCGCCGGCACGTCGTCGACGACGAGAACCTGGGTCGTCATGCGCGGTTCGAACCTGGCCTGAGTCCCGTCGAAGGGCCTGCGGCTGGAATATCGATCGTGATGCGCGTTCCCTTCCCGGGCGCGCTATCGACGCCAAGCGTGCCGTGCAGATCCATCACCAGTCGTCGAACGATCGAGAGGCCCAGGCCGGTGCCGCCTTCCTTCGTCGTGTAGAAGTCGTCGAAGATGTGCGCCGTCTCGTCGGCGGGCATTCCACGACCCGTATCGGCGACCGTCACCCGGATGGCCGGCACGTCGCCGTCTCGATCGACGACGTTTGTTGATACCGTCACGCGCCCGGATTTCGCCTGCAGGCTGTCCACGGCGTTGGCAATCAGATTCTCGAGGATACGCCGGAACGCGACCGGGTCGCCCACCACCCGCGGCAGGCTGCTCAAATCGGTCGCGATCTCGACATGGTCGTGCGCCTGCGCAGCCCGTACCACGTCGGTGACCAGCGCGTTCAGATCGCAATCGCGACGGTCCAGCGGCGGCGACAGCCGCTGATAGCTGGTGGCCAGCGTCTCGAGATACGCGAGGCTGGAGTCGACCGTGCCGCGCCGCTCGGCGAACACCGCCGGGAGGGCGCCGGGCTCGTCCTGTTCGACTTGCGCCAGATGCCGCATCACGTTCCGCAGCGGGATGAGGCCGTTCTTGATGTCGTGATTGACCTGACGGGCCAGCTCGCCGACAGTGGCGCGCCGTTCCGCCTCCCGGACGCGGGCGGTGCTGGTGCGCAGCCGCGCCGCGAGGTCGCCGAGCAGCTGCGCCAGCCTGCCGACTTCGTCCGTCCCGGCATCGAAGTCGACGTCGAGGCGATCGAGATCGAGCACCGCCGTCTTTTCAGCCAGTGCTGTCAGCGGCCTGCTGATGCGCGACGACACCCACACCGCCAGGAGGAGGGCGGTGATGCCGGTGCCGGCGGCTGTCAGAACGAACCATGCATCGACGCTGCGCAGCAGGGTCCTGAGCGGCGTGAGCGGCTGGGTGACCTCGAGCCGCGCCTGCACCACCTCGAGCGGCGCTCCCTCGCCAGCCCGGAGCACAGGAAGCTCGAGCCGGCCGACTGCCGCGTCGCCGCTCGTGTCCGGCTTTCGCGGAACCGTCAACGGCTCCGCCCCGGGCACGCGCAGCGCCACGACGATCGCGCGATCGCGCGCGAGCCGCGCGAGAAAGGCCTCGTCCACGGCCACGCCGCCGACAATCGTGAACGTACGGCCGCTGATGCGGAACGAATCGGCACGCGCCAGCGCGAGAAAGTCGTGCTCCGGGCCGCGCGCTGCCACCAGCGCGACGCCGCTCGCGCCATGCAGGGCCGACGCCAGCCCGGACTCGGCGCGGCCATGCTCGTTGCGAAAGTGGCCGGAGCTGACAATCCGGTCGTCGGCATCCTCAATCTGGAGCATCGACAGGCCGGTAAGACGCATGGCGGTGCCCGCGTAGTCGAGCAGATACTCCCGCTCCGCCTCGACGCCGGCGACCGCCGCGAGGCGAAACCGGTTGTCGTTCAGGAGCGCGCTCTCGAGCGACGTGAGCCGCGCCGCAATGCCGGCGCTCTCGCGAGCGAGATCTTCGCGGATGACCTCGACCACCCGATCGACACGCAGCTGGTACTCCTCCGTGAGGCGTCTGGTCATCTCCTGCCGAAGTCCGAACGCCAGGAGGGCAATCGGGATCAAGACGACCGCGGCGAAGGCGAGGAGCAGGCGAGTGCGCAGGCTCATCACTCATCTCGAATCGTTCGCGCCGTCGACGAGCAATCCCCCGTCCCATTCAGCAATGACGCCGGAGCGCCCGCGCCGCACGATCGCCCGGAGCCGTGTCTCCACGAGCGGAACGATGGTCTCGGGGTCGAGCCATGGAGCGCTGTCGACGAGCGCGTGCAGGTCGCGGCAGCCGTCAAGCGGCCTGCTGTCGAGCGACGCGACGTAACCCGCATCGGCGCCCCGTCGGCGCGCCGCGGCCAGCGCATCGCCCGTCAACCCGGCCGCACGCTGGAATGTCCGCCGCGGACGGTCTGGAAGGAGCGCGTCGAGCCACGTCGATGCGGCGGCGCTGGATGCACGGACCAGGCCGACGAAGCGCTCGGCCAGATCGCGCGACGCGGCGTCGCGGGCGTCGTACACGATCCGCGGGGTGGGCGGAGTCTGGTCGCGCGGTGGAGAAAGCGTGATGCCGCAATCCGCCGGGATCTCCCACCAGAACGGGCCGCGCGCCGCCTGCGCCTCTCCTCGAACCGCCTCGTGGGCCAGAGCCTGCCGCGCATCCTCCGACAGCGATGGTGACGACCGCGAGCGCCCCGGCGTCAGAAGCACGCGGATCTGCTGCCATGCCAGCGGCACGGACTGAAACTGCGGGAGCGTCGCCGCGTAGTTGAGGGACGCAGGATCCCGCGTCAGCAGGAGGTCGACACCCTCGTCCAGGAGGTCTCGCGGGTCGCCGGGCGCGACCAGGAACCGAATGGGGGAACGATTGCCTCGCGCGACCGTAATCGCAGTCGCAGCTCTGGGGACCGGCGCGTCACCCTCCGGCGCGATCCGGGCAGATCGCGTTCCGAGCGGCCATGCTGAACCGACGACAGACCTGGCAATCGCCAGGTCTGGATGTGCCAGCGCCGCCGGCGCGTCGCCGCGTCGACTCCGCAGCGTGATCGCCAGGGCCCGGTCGCCGACAGGCGCCATTGATTCGACGAGACGGCTCACGTCCGGCCGCAGCTCGTCTCCACCCTCGTCGCGGGCCCAGCTCGCCCGCACATCAGCCGGCGTGACCGGCGCATCGTCGGAGAAACGAGCGTTCTCGCGCAACGTGACGATCCAGGTCCGGCCGTCTGCGTCGAGCCGCCATGACGCTGCGAGCCCGGGACTCACACGGCCGTGGCAGTCCACGCGAACCAGCGTCTCGTACAGCTGGCGGAACAGCAATCGCTCGCCCTCGTTCGACGGGTGGGGTGCGTGCGATGGATCGATGCGGTCACTGAGGGCGACGGTCGCGATCGGTTCACCCGGATCGGCGATCAACGCACAGTCGATAGATCGGGTCTCGGGAGGCGGCGCTGGTGTCGCCGCAGGCGGCGCGGGCGGCTCTGGCGCGGGGGCAACCGTACTCGGCGGGCTTGGCGGTTGCTCGGGTTGGGGCGGGGCGGGCACCGCCGCCGGCGTGATACGCGAGCTGCAGGCGCCAGTCATCGCCTGAAGGCACACGACGAACCCGAACGCGGCGGCTCTTCGCCCCATCAGCTTCCAGTACGAACTCTGGGCGCAGACTCAGCGCCAGGCGGCTCGCTGAATTCCTTCACGGCGATGCGCTCGTAACGCACCTCGAGAATGTCCAGGTGCTCGGTACCGGCTGGCGCGTGAAGCACCACGCGGTCGCCGGGCCCGGACTTCATCAAGGCGCGCGCCAGCGGCGACACCCAGCTGATGTGGTGACGATCCAGATCGACCTCGTCGATGCCGACGATGCTCACCACCCGCTCTGTGCCAAGGGCGTTGGCGTAGCGTACCGTCGCGCCGAAGAAAACCCGACCCGCCGCCGGTCCGCCTCGCGGCGCTTCCGGATCGACAACGCGCGCGGCGTCTATTCGTTTCCGGAGAAAGCGAATCCGCCCATCGATCTGGCGCAGCCGCCGTTTGCCGTACTGATAGTCGGCGTTCTCGCTGCGATCGCCGTTGCCCGCCGCCCACGCCACCACCGCTGTTACGGCCGGCCGTTCCCTGGTGAGCAGAAACCGCAGCTCGTCTCTGAGCCGCTGCAAGCCGCCCGGTGTGATGTAGTTCTTGACGGGTTCTTTGGCGGTCGGCTCGGGCATCCGGTTCCACCGATTCAACCACGACCCGTCGAACGGTCACAATCACGGATCCGGCTGCTCGCGCGGCGCCGCGTCCGTCCGCTGACGACATCGATTTCGAACTGATCGACGGCGATCGTGCCGCCTCCTGGCTCAGCTGTTAGAGCGTCAAGGGTCCGCAACCATCTTCTTTGTTCGGTTTAACGGCCGACGAAAAGTCTCGACGAGCTCAGCCGTCAAATTCGTTTTCGGTCGGGGACTGTGGCAGACCGACTGCGCATGAGTCATGCAGGGAGCCTCGCCGAGTTGGAGCGTGCTCAACCTCAGCACGGAGGCGTTGGTTGGCTGACACCGACGAAACATCTCGTCTCGCCGCCATTGTCACCGCGTCGAACGACGCGATTCTCAGCGCCGATCTGACTGGCGACATCACCTCCTGGAACCCGGCCGCCGAGCGGCTCTTCGGCTACCTGGCGGCAGAAGCGATCGGCCGGCCCGCTGCCTTTTTCGTTCCGGTCGATCGGCAGGCCGAAGAGCAGGACATGTGGCGGCGCATCAGAGCAGGCGAGGCCGTGCCGACCTATGACACGGTGCGGATTCGCAAGGATGGCGCGCAGCTCGATGTCGCCGTGACCATCTCGCTGCTGCGCGACGGCGACGGAACGCTCGCAGGGTTGTGCTCGTTCGCACGGGACATCACGGCGCAGCGACGGCACGATCGGCTCGTGCAGGCGCAGATCGCAGCCGCGCGACGGCTCGCTGCCATCGTCGAATCGACCGACGATGCCGTCATCGGCATGGACCTCGACGGCGTCATCACCGCCTGGAACCTCGCGGCCGAACGGATGTACAGGTACTCGGCCGCCGAGGCCATCGGCCGCTCCATTCGCATCGTGTTGCCGTCGGACCGCCAGCAGGAAGAATCGCTGGTGCTCGAGAAGATCAGGCGCGGGGAACGGCTCGACCATGTCGAGACCATCCGGTGTCGGAAAGATGGCAGCTGCGTGCCGGTGTCGTTGACCGTCTCGCCGATCCGGGACGAGAGCGGCACCGTGATTGGCGCGTCGAAGATCGCCCGCGACATCAGCGACCGCAAGCGAAACGCCGAACGGACCGCGTTCCTGGCCGAGGCCGGAGCCGTGCTCGCAGGGTCGCTCGATTACATGACGACATTGAAGACAATCGCCAATCTGGCGGTACCGGCGATTGCTGACTGGTGTACGGTCGACGTGCTGACAGACGACAGAAAGCTCGATTGCGTCGCCGTCGCCCACGTCGACCCGTCGAAAATCGAATTGGCGCGCAGCGTCCGTCAACGGTACGAAGACCCGAATTCACCGTACACGCCTTCCTCCGTCGTACGAACCGGCAAGCCGGCGATGCTCGAACGGATTACGGACGACATGATTGTGGCGGCGGCGAAGGGCGACGCCGAGCGCGTTCGCCTGGTGCGGTCGCTGGGGCTGAATTCCTACATCATCGTGCCGTTGACGGCCAATCGCCGGATGTTCGGCGCGCTGACCCTGGCCACCGCCGAGTCGGGCCGCACGTATGGAGAGGACGATCTCAAGTTTGCTCAGGACGTGGCCTCCCGCGCCGCGCTCGCCGTCGACAACGCTCGCGCCTACGACAGCGCCCGGGCAGCCAATCAGCTGAAAGACGAATTTCTCGCGACGCTGTCGCACGAATTGCGGACGCCGCTGAACGCGATTCTGGGCTATGCGCGGCTGGTGCAATCAGGGGCGATGACGCCCGAGCGGCAGGCGCGTGCGTTCGGCACGATCGAGCGCAACGCGACGGCGCTGACGCAAATCATCGAGGACATTCTCGATGTGTCGCGGATTATCGCCGGAAAAGTGCGGCTGAACATTCAGCCGATCGATCTGCCCGTTGTCGTCAAGAACGGGGTCGAGGCGTTGTTGCCGGCGGCGGAAGCCAAGCAGATCCGCATTCAGACGATCGTGGACCCCGCCGCCTCGCCCGTATCCGGCGACCCCGACCGGCTTCAGCAGATCGTCTGGAATCTGGTCTCGAATGCGGTGAAATTCACGCCGAAAGCCGGCTCCGTCCAGGTCCGGCTCGAACGTGTGAATTCGCACGTCGAGCTGACGGTGAGCGATACCGGCGTCGGCATCTCGCCGGACTTTCTCCCGTATGTATTCGAGCGTTTTCGCCAGGGTGACGCGACCACCACCCGCGAACACGGCGGGCTCGGTCTCGGCCTGGCGATCGTGCGTCAGCTCGTCGAATTACATGGCGGAACGATACACGCGGCGAGCGGCGGGAAAGACCGGGGCACGACCTTCCGGGTTCGACTGCCGGTGATGATCGTCCATCAGACCCTCGTCGAGGAGCGGAGAGTTCATCCGGCGAGCGGCACGCCAGGGTTCCGCGCAGCCTTGACACGATTGGACGGGCTGCACGTTCTCGCCGTGGACGACGACGCCGACGCCCGGGCACTGGTCGCGGAGACGCTGGAGATGGCGGGTGCGCGCGTCACGACCGTGGACTCGGCAGAAGAGGCCCTCGATGCGCTCGAACGAGCGGTCCCGGACGTGTTGATCGCGGACATCGGCCTGGCGGGTGTCGATGGGTTCGAGCTGATCGAGCGGATTCGACGATCGTCCAATACCGCGATTCGCGGTGTCCCGGCTGCGGCGTTGACGGCCTACGCGCGCGCAGAGGACCGTGTGAAAGTCCTGAAGTCGGGCTTTCACATGCATCTGGCGAAGCCGATCGACCCGGCCGAGTTGGTCGCCGCGGTTGGAGCACTCTCGAAGCGAAATCCCAACGGCGGTTAGGTTGGAATACCGATCGATCAGGCCGCGGCGCGCGTGAGCCAGGAGATGGCCTCGGTGCGGGTCCGAAACACGCGCACCAGGCGGAAACGCCGCTTCTCGCCGCCGCTCGCGTACATCCTCGCCAGTGCATACGCGCCAGGACGACGGGCGACGAGGGCAATGGGCCGCCGCTCACCCTCCTGGGCGCGCAAGGCGTCGGCGAGCGCGGCGAGCGCCACCCGGTCGGGGCCGGTGAGGGTGAGCGTCGCCGCAGACATGTCGAAGAGCAGGGCATACGAACGGAACCGCCCGGCGCGCTGCCTGGACATCAGCGCCACGATGTCGCGCACCTTCACGATCCCGTCGGCAGCGGCGATCACGCGTCGTCGCCGGTCATCCCGCTTCACCGCGATTGCCATCCGCCCTGCGTAGCGTGCCGCTCGTCGGACCTACGCACCTCCTGATGAGGCGGCTCGGGTCGGCACGGGAACGTGCCTGCCGCCGCCCTCAGCGCGTCGGCGCTGTGTACCGCATTCCACAAAAATCGCACACGAACCAGCGTGCGGAGCTGCCCGTTTGGTCTTCCTCGTCGTCACGATGCGGCCGCCCGCACCTGGGACACGACGTGGTGTGGGTATCGCTTGGTCGCTCTGGCGACCGTATGGATCTCAATGGAGCACGAGTCTTCCGAGGCGATTCCCGCACGGCGTTCGCCTCCGCATCGTTCGTGCCAGCGTCGGCGCCGCCGCTTTCATTCAATGAAGGTGCTTACCAATGAGCTCGCGGTTCCAGAACCACACCCTTGTGTCGGTCTGCATGAACACGTCGATCTCGTCCGGCGTGAGCCGCACACCGCGCACGTTCAGGTCGGCAAGCGTCTTCATCGGGCTGACGGCAAATCGATCCCGGAAGCCTTCGTCCGTGAGCAGCGTGTGAACGACGATGCCGATCGCGCGCAGTGACATCGCGGGGCTCTCCTCTCTGTCCAATGCTGGAGAGGCAACAGTTGGACCAAGCGTGCGCATCGCAGAATCGCGCGGACTTCGGCCGTCGATCCGCGCCGATGCGCGTAGATGTGCACAGGTGAGCGTTTCGAGACGCGCTCAGCCCGGCGTGAAACACGCGTGTTCGTTGTTCGGATCCACCGGCACGTCCCTTGCCAGTGACCGAGAAAGGCAGCGCATAATAGTCGCGTGGCGTTGCAGGAGGCGTCTCGCGTCTGGCGTTCAGCCGCGTTGTGCGCGCTCGGCATCCTTGCCGTTGCGGTGCTGACCTTCGTCGCCTATCGGTTGCACGCCGACAGCGCGACGGCGGCGCTCCTGTTTCTCTTTGTCATCGTGATCTTCTCCCTGTCGGCGCGGCTGGTGCCGGCGCTGATCGTCTCGGTTGTCGCCATCGCCTGCCTTGATTACTTCTTCACGCCGCCGCTCTACCGGGTGCGGATCAGCGAGACGCTCGACGTCGTGGCGTTCGTCGTCTTCTCGGCCACGGCGCTCGTCGTCACGCGGCTGATGACCAGGATTCGCGCGTCGCTGCGGGAGATCCAGGCCGAAGTCGAGGAGCGCAAACGCGCGCAGGAGATATTGCGCGAGCAGGCGAGCCTGCTCGATCTCACGCACGACGCCCTCTTCGTTCGCGGCGAGAACGATGCGATCACCTACTGGAATCGCGGCGCCGAGGAGCTGTATGGGTGGCAGCGCGACGACGCCCTCGGCAAGCTGCCGCACAAGCTGCTGGCCACGGTGTTCCCGATCCCGCCGGCCGAGATCGACGCAATCGTGATGCGGGCCGGCCGGTGGGAAGGCGAGCTGGTACACGCCACGCGGGATGGCCGGCAGGTGACGGTGGCGAGCCGGTGGTCCGGCCGGCACGATCCGGAGGGCCGCCGGATTGCAACCCTGGAAACCAACAACGACATCACCGACCAGAAGCGCGCCGAAGACGCCGTGCGCAAGGCGCAGGCGGAGCTGGCGCACGCGGCTCGCGTCATGACCATGGGAGAGATGGCCGCCTCGATCGCGCACGAGGTCAATCAGCCGCTGTCGGGCGTCGTGATCAACGCCAACGCCAGCTTGCGGTGGCTGGCGGCCGAACCGCCGAATCTGGAGGAGGCCCGCGACGCCATCACCCGCATCATCCGCGATGGCAAGCGAGCCAACCAGGTGATTGCGCGGGTCAGGTCGCTCTCGAAGAAAGCCACCGCCGAGAAGGAGCGGCTGGATCTGAACGCGGCGATCCAGGAGGTTGTCGCCCTCGCCGCGGGCGAGGCCAAGAGGACGCGCGTCACGCTCCGAACCGCATTTGCCACCGACCTCCCGCGCGTGCTGTGCGACCGCGTGCAGATGCAGCAGGTCGTGCTCAACCTGATCCTCAACGGCATCGAGGCGATGAGCGGGGTCGTCGACCGCCAGCGGGAGCTGACGATCGCGACGTTTCGAGAGGATGCCGATCGCGCGCGGGTTGTGGTGACCGACTGCGGCGTCGGCCTCGACCCCGACAATGCCAACCAGATCTTCGACGCGTTCTACACGACCAAGCGCAGCGGCATGGGCATGGGGCTGTCGATCAGCCGGTCGATTATCGAGAATCATGGCGGCCGTCTCTGGGCCGTCTCCAACGACGGGCCCGGCGCGACCTTTCAGTTCACCCTGTGACCCGCCAGGAAGACCGAGCGCAGCCGATCGTCTTCGTCGTCGACGACGACGAGTCGGTGCGGGAGGCGTTGGCAGGTTTGATGCGGTCGGCGGGGTGGAAGGTGGAGCTGTGCGCCTCGGCGCGGGAGTTTCTGGCGCGTCCGCGGGCCGATGCGCCGAGCTGCCTGGTGCTCGATCTGCAGCTGCCGGACCTCAGCGGGCTGGATCTGCAGCGTCAGATGGCGGAGGGGCGCGCCGAAATCCCCATCGTGTTCATCTCCGGACATGGGGACATTCCCACGTCGGTCAAGGCGATGAAAGCCGGCGCGATCGAGTTCCTGACGAAACCACTCGTGGATGGCGACCTCCTCGCGTCGGTTCGTCAGGCGATCGCCCGCGATCGTGCCGCCCGCGAGCAGCACGCGGAGGTCGCCGATCTGAAGCGACGCTATGAATCCTTGACGCCGCGTGAGCGCGACGTCATGGCCCGCGTCGTCTTCGGGTTGTTGAACAAACAGGTGGCCGCCGAGCTCGGCACCAGCGAAGTCACCGTCAAGGTGCAGCGGGGAAGGGTTATGCAGAAGATGCAGGCCGCCTCCCTCGCCGACCTGGTGAGGATGTCAGAGAAACTCGGCCTGCAGCGCTCCGAGCCCTGAGCCGGCAGGCGTTCCCCGCGTACGACCAAGGTGTAATAGCGTCCCGCGCGCAAACGCGGCTCAAATGAGGAGCGATGCCGAAGCCGGTCGTTTCTGTTGTCGACGACGATGAGTCCGTTCGTGAATCGCTTGCCGGGCTGATCAGGTCGGTCGGCCTCGCCGTCAAGGTCTTCGAGTCCGCCGAGGAGTTCCTGGGCTCGGATCTCGTTGCCGGCACGGACTGCCTGATCCTCGATGTGCGGATGCCGGGCATGGACGGGCTCGAGCTGCAGCGTCGCTTGAAGTCGCGTCAGCCTGACCTGCCGGTGATCTTCATCACCGCTCATGGCTCCGAGGAAGAGGTCCGGCAGCGTGCGCTGGCCGCCGGGGCGCTCGATTACCTGCTCAAGCCGCTGAGCGAGGAAGAGGTGCTGAGCGCCGTCGACAGGGCATTGAAATCCCATTGAGAGAATGACCAATGACCGCAACAGCCCCGGTATTTGTGGTCGATGACGATCCATCGGTGCGAGAAGCCGTGGAAAGCCTCGTCCGATCGGCTGGATGGAAAGTGCAGACGTTCGCCTCGGCGCAGGAGTTTCTGGCCGCGCCCCGCACGAACGTGCCCAGCTGCCTCGTGCTGGACGTGCAGCTGCCCGGCCTGAGCGGCCTCGACCTGCAGCAGGAGCTCGCCAAGGCGGACGAGAAGATCGCGATCATCTTCCTCACCGGTCACGGCGACATCCCGACCTCCGTCAGGGCCATGAAAGCCGGCGCCCATGAATTCCTGACCAAGCCGCTGGTCGATGAGGATCTGGTCAAGGCGATCGAGCAGGCGCTCGCCCGGAGCTCGAACAGAGGGTGGCCAGCCGCGCGCAGCGCTGCGCCTGAGGGTGTGTCGGACATCGGTCGGCTGGCGGGGGCTGCCGTGCCCGCGATCGGGGAGTCGCCGGAGTGGCGAGGCGTCCTCAAGCGCGCGATGCAGGTGGCTGCGACGGAGACGACCGTGTCGCTCGAGGGCGAATCAGGCACCGGGAAGGAAGTGATCGCGCGATTGATTCACCGCGCCTCCGCCCGGCGGGGCGGCCCCTTCGTCGCGATCAACTGCGCCGCCCTGCCGGAGCAGCTGCTCGAATCGGAACTGTTCGGATACGAGCGCGGCGCGTTCACCGGGGCGCAGCAGTCCAAGCCGGGTCAAATCGAGATGGCGTCTGGGGGTGTGCTGTTCCTCGACGAGGTGAGCGAGATGCTGCCGGCCGCGCAGGCAAAGCTGTTGCGCGTGCTGCAGGAACGCGAATTCCTGCGGCTCGGCGGCACGCGGTTGATCAAAGCGAACGTTCGCGTCATCGCGGCGACCAATCGCGACCTGCGCGACGCGGTCGAGCGCGGCGCCTTCCGTGAGGATCTGTATTACCGGCTTCAGGTGTTCGACATCCGGATCCCGCCGCTGCGCGACCGCCCCAGCGACATCCCGCTGTTCATCGACGCCTTCCTGCAGGAGATCGGCCGGGCGATGAGCGGGCGCCCGCTGGGGGTGACGCACGAGGCGCGCGCGCTGCTGCTCGCACACCCGTGGCCCGGCAACGTGCGCGAGCTGCGCAACGTGCTCGAGCGGGCCGCGATCCTCTGCGAGGGCGGGTTCATCGCCCCGTGCCACCTGTCGCTGAACACCGCGCCGAAGCGGCCGGCGCTGTCGCTGAACGACCTGGGAGCGGCCGAGCGGCAGGCGATCGAGCGGGTACTGCGCGAGACGGACGGCAACAAGGCCAAGGCCGCGCGCCGGCTCGGTCTCACCCGCACGCAGCTGTACGTCCGGCTTCGCAAATACGATCTCGATCACGGCGCGGTGTCGTGAACGTCATGCGAGTCCTCGTGATTGAGGACGATCGGAAGGTCGCCAGCTTCATCCAGACCGGCCTCGAGCAGGAAGGCTATGCCGTGGACCTGCTGCACGACGGCGCGCCCGCGGGCGATCAGGCACACGCCATCGATTACGACGCGGCGGTGCTCGATCTGATGCTGCCGGGCCGATCCGGGTTCCAGGTGCTGCGCGACATCCGGGCGCGGAAGGCGTCGCTGCCGGTGCTGATCCTCACGGCGAAAGGCGCGCTCGAAGAGCGCGTCGCCGGGCTCGACGCCGGGGCGGACGATTACATGACGAAGCCGTTCGCCCTCGCGGAGCTGTCGGCGCGTCTCCGCGCGCTGCTCCGGCGCGGGGCGCCCCGCGAGAGCGTGCTGCGCGTGGCGGACCTGGAGATGGACACCATCCGCCGCAAGGTGCGGCGCGCGGGAGCGGCGATCGACCTGAAGCCCAAGGAGTACGCGCTGCTCGAGATCCTGATGCGGAACGCGGATCGGCCCCTGACCAAGGCCCTGATCATCGAGCACGTCTGGGACATCCATTTCGACAGCATCAGCAACGTCGTCGAGGTCCACATCAACTCGCTGCGCAACAAGATCGACAAAGGCTTCGACCTGCCGCTCATCCACACCGTCCGCGGCGTGGGCTACGTCCTCACCGATACGCCGGCATGACGCTCACGCTGCGCACGCGGCTGGTCGCGATCTCGACGATCGCGTCCGGCCTGCTGCTTGAGTATGACGAACATCACGAAGCGAATCACCGAAGTCGCAACGCTGGTCGCGGCACTGACGGTTACCGTCAGCGCCGCGGCGCAGGCCGCGCCGTTCCGGCATGGAGGCATCGGCGTCAGGGTCGTGCCGCGCGTGTCGCTCGGCATCGGCATTGGCCGTCCATTCTTCGATCCCTTCTGGGGTTCGTATTACCCGTATGGCGTGTATCCGAGCGTCTATCCGTACGTGAGTCAGAACCTGACGGCGAAGGTGCGCGTGGTAGAGGCGCCCAGGGGGGCCGAGATCTTCGTCGACGGTTATCTCGCCGGAACGGACGACACGGTCGCCATGACGCCCGGTGGCCACGAGGTCACGCTATTTCTGCCCGGATACCGGACCGTCACGCAAACCATCTACGTCTCGCCAGGGTCGACGGTCAAGATGAACGGCGCGATGGAGAGGCTCGGCGCAGGTGAAGTGAGCGCTCTGCCGCCGTCGCCGGCCGAGCACTGATCGTCCGCCAGACCATTGACAAACCGCTGGGACGACCTGAAGTCGCCCCGGCGGTTCCCGCCGTTATAAGCCTGCAGAGCGTTTCAAGAATGAACCGCCGAAGACGGGGGATCGCCCTGCGGGATGAACTTGTAGCCCACCCACGGCTCGGTGACGAGATAGCGCGGATTCGACGGCTCCGGTTCGATCTTCTTGCGCAGCTGGCCGACGAAGACGCGCAGGTACTCCGGCTGGTCCATCGAGGCTTCGCCCCACACCGCCGCGAGCAGCCGGCGATGCTCGAGGACGCGGTTGGGGTGGCGTGCCATGTAGACGAACAGCGCGAACTCCTTCGGCGTCAGCCGGAGCTCGCGGCCGTGCAGAAGCACGCGTCGCGCGTCGTGGTCCACGCGGAAGTCGCCGGCGTCGAACGAGTCGGCGCCGGGCTCAGTGCCAGACCGGCGGAGCGTCGCCCGCACTCGCGCCAGCAGCTCGCCGCTGGCGAACGGCTTGGTGACGTAATCGTCGGCGCCCGAATCGAGCGCCTCGATTTTGATCTCCTCGGCGCGCGCCTCGGAGAGCACGATGATCGGCACGCTCGACTGCGCGCGGATACGCCGGCACAGCTCGAGGCCATCGATGTACCCGAGAGACAGGTCGGTGATGACCAGCCTGGGCCGCCACTCCGTGAAACTGGCGAGCGCCGATCTGCCTTCGGCGGCGGCCCGGACCAGATAGCCCTGGTCGACGAGGACGCTGGTCAGCATGCGAACGATCTGCGGCTGATTGTCGACGACGAGGACGCGCGACCGGTCGATGGCCGGCGCCACGCTCGCGCTTCTCACGACGTTCAGAGACTTCACGAGATTCAGGTGCTTCAGCTCGAGTTCCATGCCGCCCATCGAGCAACGCCCGCGCCACACGCAGCACGAGCCGCCACCTGACTTCGTTCGCTTTCGTTCGAGATTTGCCGGATCATTCGGAGCACCGGCGTGAAGCTCTGAGATAGTGCGCACCACAAGTGCGCAGCGATACGCAGCCGGCATCGCCGACGAAATCAACGCTTGGCAGGCGGTCGCGGTGAGGGAGGCTGGCCCGGCTCCATTCCCAACTTCAACGTCCGCCCGGTGCGCGGCCCGTACATCTCCTCGAGGCGGGAGTCGAGCTTCTTCAGCAGCACTTTCTCGCCGGGATACCAGTACTCGAGGTGACAGGCTTCACAGGCCTGGTCGAGATTCTCGGCGGCGTCCCACAGTTCATCGACATCCTTCCGCTTGACCAGCTCGATCACCTCGAGGCCGACGTTCCGGAGCGCCTCGATTTTCGCGTTCCAGAGGACCTCGTCGGCTTCCAGCTTCGCCTTGATTTGAGCGGGGGACAATTCGTACGGTTCCGGGCCGCCGCTGTTGTTCTCGTCGCCGGGCGGCGCGAACGGCCGCGGGATCTTCAGCAGGTACACGCCCTCTGCGAGCGTAACGGCACCGATGCGCACCCGGTCCCAGTCTGCGTCGGTCCTGGGCCTCCGCTCGACGCGTTCTTTCTTCGTGATGATGGTGCCCACGGCGTCGAAGACGAAGTCGGAGGCGGGATCGATCATGTCGCGCATCAGTTCCTTGACCGAGACGACCGGCTTGAGATCGCCCCACAGCTCCTGCTGGTGCGCGACTGCGGGCGCAGACGCCCGAAGCGCAGATGACGCTGGTGCCGGCGACGAACAGGCGGTGGTCAAGAGTGCGAGCACGAGACTGCCGCGCGAGAGTGTTGTCACGTGACGATTGTGGCTCGGGAGTAGGTCGGCGTCCATCGGGTGAGCTCTTACCAGATTGCTTATGGAATCCTTTCTGATCCTTGTCACGCGTCGAGCCGACCTCGCTCGTCACCTCCGACAACCAATCGTCCCGGAGCGGGCGTCAAACCCCTCATGCGTGATCTGCGCTACGCCTTCCGTTTGATCCGGCGCCAGCCCATGTTCGCGGCCCTCGTCATCGCGACCCTGACACTGGGCATCGGCGCCTCCACCGGCATGTTCTCGGTCGTCAACGGCGTGCTGCTGAAGCCGCTGCCTTACAGCGACCAGGCCAGGCTCGTCTGGATGTACGGGTCGTTCCGCGGCGGCGATTCGGCGGCCGTCTCACCGCCCGACTTCGTCGACTATCGCAACCGCAACGAGGTGTTCGAACGGTTGGGCGCCATGGCGATCGGCCCGGAGAACGTCACGGTCGCCGGATCGGATGCGCCGGTCCGGCTGCGCGCGTCGCGGGTGAGCGCAGAGCTCATCTCGACGCTTGGAGCCGTCCCGGCGCTCGGCCGCGACTTCGCGCGGGCGGACGAAACGACCGGTTCGGACGCCATCATCGTCAGCCATCGCTTGTGGCAGGAGCGGTTCGACGGCGCTGCCGACGCCGTCGGCCGGTCGGTCGTCGTCGAGGGGCGGCCGCACACCGTTGTCGGCGTCATGCCGGCGGGTTTCACGCTTCCTTACGACAGCTTCATCCGTCTGACCGAGCCGGTCGATCTCTATCTGCCGCTCGCGCTCGACGATGCCGATGCGCAGATCCGGCGCTTCCACTCGCTGCGGCTGATCGGCCGCCTGAAGGCCGGCACCGCCTTGCCGCAGGCACAGTCGCAGATGGACGTTGTCGCACGGCAGCTCGAGGCGACGTACCCGGAGAACGAGACGTGGCACCTGCGCCTGGTGCCGCTGATCGAGCGGATCGTTGGCGGCGTGAGGCCGGTTCTCCAGATCCTGATGGCGGCGGTGATGCTGCTGCTGCTCGTGTCGTGCGCGAACGTCGCGAGCCTGCTGCTCGCCCGCGCCAGCGCGCGCGAGGCGGAGCTGGCGCTTCGCGGCGCCCTCGGCGCCACACGCGGCAGCATCGTGCGGCAGCTGCTCGTCGAAGGACTGACCCTGTCGCTGGCGGGTGCCGCCGGCGGCCTGATTCTCACGAGATGGACGATTCAGGCGCTGAAGCGGATCGGTCCCGCGGAATTCCCCCGCCTGGAAGGCATTTCGCTCGATCCAGCGGTCGTGCTCTTTGCCCTCGGCGCTGCCGGCGTGACGACCGTGATGTTCGCGCTCGCCCCCGCGGTCCATGCCGCCCGCGGAGACGTCGCCGCCGCGATGCGTCCGGCGCGCGCGGTCACGCAGGACCGCCAGCGCCGCCTTGGGCAGCGCGCGCTCGTGATCGCCCAGATCTCCGTTTCGGTCGTGCTGCTCTCGGAGGCAGCGCTGCTCGTGCGAGGGTTCCTGCGCCTTGTCGCGATCGATCCCGGCTTCACCGCGTCAGATGTGACGCTGACGCCGCTTCCGCTTCCGGAAAGCCGCTACGACGCGGACGCGAGCATCGACGCCTTCTATGGCGGGCTGCTGGAACGGCTGACCGCGAGTCCCGGCATCGCGGCGGTCTCGCTGGCCACGGCGCCGCCGCTGGCCGGCGCCAACGATACGGTCGTCTACCGCGAAGGCCGGGCGCCCGCGACAGCGAGCGATCGCCGGTTCGCGCAGATTCGGCGGATCCAGGGGCAGTACTTCGGCACGCTCGGCATCCCGATCGTCGCCGGCAGGGCGTTCGACGATCGCGCCGACCGCGGCGCGCGCGACGTCGCGATCGTCAGCCGGCGGATGGCGCGCGAACACTTCGGCAGCGACGATGCGGTAGGCCAGCGGGTGGTGGTCGATCTCGGGGAGACGATCACCGCCGAGGTGATCGGCGTCGCCGGTGACGTCCGCATCTTCGGACAGGCCAACGACGCCCCGCCGATGGTGTACCTCCACGCGCGTCAGCACCCGGGCGGCTTGATGCAGGCGATCGTCAAGGCGGCGGTGCCGCCCGGCGAGGTCGCATCGACGATTCGCCGGCAGGTGCAGGCGCTCGATCCCGAGCTGGCGCCGGGACGCACCGAGCGCATGGAGGCGCTCGTCGCCGACTCGGTCGCGGAGCCGCGTTTTGCGATGCTGCTGATCGGCTCGTTCGCGGGACTTGCCCTCGCGCTGACGCTGGTCGGCCTGTACGGGACGCTGGCGTTTCTCGTGTCTCAGCGCCAGCGGGAGTTCGGCATTCGGCTGGCGATGGGGGCGACGCGCGGCGGAATCCGGCGGATGGTCTTCTGGCAGGGGCTGGCGCTGATCGCGTGCGGCATTCCGGCGGGCATCGTCGTTTCGCTGTTCACGTCTCGCGTCGCTTCAGCGTTCCTGTTGAACGTGCCGGGATCGGATCCGCTGGTCCTGGCAGGGGTGGCGGCGCTGCTGATTGTGACGTCGCTGACCGCCATGCTTGGTCCGGCGCAGCGCGCGGCCGGCGTCGAACCGGTTGCCGCACTGCGCGCTGATTGAGGAAGGCCGTTCGCGAATCGAACCCGTCTAGCTACGATCGGCTGTTCGCGCTCCCGCTGAAGGCGTCGCGCAGAGCCCCGACAATGTCAACAGACGGTCGACGCGGCGGATACGCCGTGCGGGCGCTTGCCAGAGGCGCGCGTCATGCGGTAGGCAAGTCGCTGCCGCTTATGACGTCGTGATGCGACCCGATCAAGAATGCTGCTACCGGAGTAAACAACAGATGTTCTCAATCCGCTTACAGAACGCGGACCAGACGCGTACCTATTCGATCGCTTCTCTCAACCATGCCGGGTGGGAAGTCACGCTCGAACGCGAAGGCGAGCTCACGCGGCGTGTCTACGACGACTGGCATCGGGTCGAGCGTGCGCTCGCCCGGTTCAGGCTCGAGGTCAACCAATTACGCGAGCAGGGCTGGCACGAGGCTCGGCCGTGACCCCGGCCGGATGATTGACGCGGTCACGCCGGCCGCGAGAGGGGGAGGCGCATGGACTCGCCGTCGTTCAAAGTGCATGGCGTTCGGTACCAGACACGCGACGTGAACAGCTCGGTCGCCTTCTACACCGGGCGACTGGGATTCACGTTGAAGCATCAGCAGGGGGCCGCGTTCGCGGCCGTCACCTGCGGCGCCGTTGACCTCCTGCTCAGCGGGCCGGAGAGCTCCGGGGCGCGGCCGATGCCGGACGGTCAGCAGCAGGAACCCGGCGGGTGGAATCGTCTCGTGCTCGCGGTCACGGATCTCGAGCAGGCTGTGAAGGCGTTGAAGGCGAGCGGCGTGCGATTCCGCAACGACATCCTCTCGGGCCCCGGCGGCAAGCAGATCCAGCTGCTCGATCCCGATGGGAATCCGATTGAGCTGTTCGAGCCGGCGCAGCGGTCGTGAAGTGGAAGAAGTAAAGGCCGAGCGAAACCAAACGAAGGGGCACGGCAGCGAGCCGTGCCCCTGATCCGGAAGGGTCAGAACCTGCCAGATTTCGGCGTCCAGTTATCGACTTCTCGTTGCGCTTCGTCGCGAGCAATCCCGTAACGTTCCTGGATTCGACCGATCAGCTGTTCACTTTGTCCCTGGATGCGATCCAGATCGTCATCGGTGAGCTTGCCCCACTGCTCACGAACACTCCCCTTGAGCTGATTCCACTGGCCCTTCAACGTGTCCTGGTTCATACAGACCTCCAAGCACGCTTTTCCATGCAGGTCTCGCGCCGAGC
>Ga0111538_10003692_pt1 | contig 21326 bp, 17 predicted proteins | sample SoiMethybrSBSTD1_FD_79669 | JGI IMG/M metagenome (GOLD analysis project Ga0111538, IMG submission 79669) | Bulk soil microbial communities from a Populus tree surrounding site in Tennessee, USA - Soil MetaG P. TD hybrid SBSTD1 (version 2)... | ecosystem: Environmental > Terrestrial > Soil >... | reverse complement strand
CATTGGGTAGCCGTAGATGCGCATGTATTGCGGCTCGATCATGTCGAGCGAGAATCGCTCGAGGGTCCAGCCGCGAAAAGACATACCGTACGGCTCGAGCGTAGCGTTGGCGAGTCCCCATGTCTTCATCCGATCGCGCGCCCACTCGGCGGCGTGCCGTAGGTTGTCGGACCCGGTCAGCCTCGGTCCGTACACATCGCTCAGCCAACTGAGGGTGTCCATTACCTGTGAATTCTGGAATCCTTCGAGCTTGATCGCTGCGACCACCGTCTCGTCCACTCGGTCGTCGGATGCGCGTCCGGAGACGGGCGCGAGCGTGAGCAACCCGGTGATGAAAACAGCGATGGCCACGATCGAGCGAGCGAGCGTGCGAACCCGCGAGCAATGAGAATGAGAAGGCATTGGCGGATTATAGGGCGTTGTCGGCGCCAGTTGCGGTCAGATGAATCGCGCGACGTCGTAGGATAAGAGTCGCACGCGGCTGACCGCCGATCTGAGGATTGATGATGGATGAACCGCACCGCAGTTGGGATCAGGGATCTGCTGAGAGCGATCTCGGCAGCTATCCGTGCCGGCTCGAAGTGCGCGGAGCCCCGCGGTCGCTGACGTGGCCAGACGTGTGCGCGAACTGCGGCGGTGGCGCATCGGAACACGTCCGCATTCGCCGCGCCTATTATCGGCGCGCGCGGGGCCGCCGGTATTCCGGCGTATCTGGTTACCGGGTCGTCTCGGCGGACTTGCCGCTTTGCGGAATGTGCGCGGCGCGTCACCGCGAGACAGTTCCGCACGTATCGTGGTTTCGCCGTTATCGCTGGTGGCTGCTGAATCCGGCGCACGTCGCGACAATCGGTTGTGCGGTGATGCTCGCGAAGGTCATGCCAGGCGAGTTCGATCGGTCGCTCACGTCAACAGCGCTGACGGCGACCTGGGGCATCAGCGGCGTCTTCTTTTTAGGTATCGTCTGGATGATCGGTATCACCTGGTGGATGTCCAGGCCGGATCGATTCGAGCCGCCATCCGAGATTACGTCCGCCTGCGCAATCAGCCACGACGTCAGTCAATTCTTCGAGGGACGGCGGCACATCTACGGATTTCGCAACCGCGCATTTGCTGACGCATTCGAACGGGCGAACGAGGCACGAGTCTGGACCGAGCGCGATCAGGCACTCATGTGGAAGAAATGGCTCGTCGCCGCAATCTTGCTTATCGTCGTATTCGGGGGAGGCCGCGTGCTGCTGTGGTTGCACGAAGGGCGCTGACAGCAAGGGCAACAACGCATTTATGGAGAATTCGTCATATGGAACAGGTTGTGAGAAAACGGAACGGCGTGATCATCATGGCAATGGTGACCGCTCTCCTGCGGTGTGCCACGGCGTCGGCGCAAGACATGAAACCATTCCTGACGCTGAAGACAGCGAAAGCGATGGCCGAGGCGGCCGACAAAAAGGCCACCGACATGGGCATCAAGGTTCATATCGCCATCGTCGATGACGGCGGCAACTTGAAATACTATTTGCGCCAGGACGGCGCGCCGCTGGTCGCAGAGAAGATCTCGCAGATGAAGGCGTTCACTGCCGTGGCCATGGAAAAGTCGACCGCCGAGGTTGGTGACATCTCGAAGGCGGAGACGCCAGGTATCGAACTCGTGCCCAACCTGATCAAGTTCGGCGGCGGAATTCCGATCAAGAACTCCAAAGGGCAGATTCTCGGGGGGATTGGTGTCAGCGGCGCCTCCAAGGAGGACGACGCAGCGTGCGCACAGGCCGGACTGGATGCGGTCAAAGCCATGCTCAAGTGACGAGGCCACTTCAGGATCACGGAATGCCGATGATGCAGACTCGACGTGTGAGCGCAGTCGCTCTCGCCCTGGGCTGGCTTGCGTTTGTTCAAGCCGCCGAGCAGGAACGCCGCGACACGGCACCGGCGGCACCGCTCGCTGACTATCATCAGCACCTGTTCAGCCCCGAGCTCGCGGAACTAATGACGACGACGCCGCCGGTGACCGCAGTGAAGCCTCGAACCGCCGCCGACCTGATCGAGCAGCTCGACGCGGCAGGCATCAGACGCGCAGTCGTCCTGTCTTCGGCCTACATCTTCGAGCAGCCTTCTCGAAAGGCTGACGCCGCTGCAGGGAAGCTCAAACGCGACAATGACTGGACCAGTAAACAGGTCGCACAATTCCCGGACCGCCTTGTCGGATTCTGCGGGCTGAACCCGCTGAAGGACTACGCGCTCGAGGAGCTGGCGCGCTGTGCCGCCGATCCGAACCTTCGCCGCGGCCTCAAGCTGCACTTCGGCAACTCCGTTGTCGACTACCACAACCCCGAACACATCGCGCAAGTGCGACGAGTCTTCCGGGCAGCCAACGACCGTCGAATGGCGATCGTGGCCCACGTGCGCGCATCGGTCACCGCGAAGTTGCCGTGGGGGCGCGAGGAGGCGTTGATCTTCTTGAACGAGCTCTTGCCTGTGGCGCCCGATGTGGTCGTGCAAGTTGCGCATCTGGCGAGCGCAGGATCGCCGCAGGACGAAGGCGCCCAGCAGGCCCTCGAAGTTTTCGTCGACGCCGTGGCGCGAAACGATCCACGGACACGCAATCTGTATTTCGACGCGACGACGGTGGGCGAGCGTCCGACTCCAGACAATGCGCAGCGCTGGGCCGCAGCGATCCGGCGGGTCCCGACCCGAGTTCTGTTCGGCTCCGATGCGACGACGGCTGTTGCCACGCCAGGCGCTGTGTGGACGGCGATGCGCAAGCTGTTGCCCCTGACCGACGACGAGTTCACGCGCATTGCGAATAACACGCCGCCGTATCTGCAGTGAAACGGCGCGGGCAGGCGAGGGGCGGGGGAAAGGTGTCAGGCAGTGAATCGTGAACAGGAGTCATGAACATGTGTTCACGATTCACTGCCTGACACCCACCCACCGTCACTCCGCCCGCAGCGCACACACGACATCTACCCGCGACGCGCGCGCTGCCGGCGTCAGCGACGCGATGACCGCGGCCAGCACCAGGACCGTGGCGGCCCCGATGACTGGCACCGCGCCGGGAATCTCGACGTCGGGAATGAAGCTGCCGATGACGCGTGCGAGCACTAACCCGCCCACCGCGCCCGTCACGATTCCGCCGATGCCGATCGCCGCGCCTTCGCGCAGCACGCGGAGCAGCAGGCTTCGCGGCGTCGATCCGATCGCCAGCCGGATCCCAAACTCGCGCGTCCGCGCACTGACCGAGAACGCCAGCACCCCCGCCACGCCGACGACCGCGATGAGCAGCGCCACGCCGGCGAATCCCCCGAACACCATCGCGTTGACTCGCGTCGGCGCCAGGACTTCCGTCCGGATGTCGTCGAGCGTCGCCGGCCGCTCGACCGGCTGATCGCTCGCAAGGTCACGAATCACCTTCGTCACCGACGGCACGAGCGAGTACGGATCCATCTTCGCGTGGATGAAGATCCGCCCGCCGTTCATCTCCTGATCCATAGGATGGTAGACAGTCATCACCGGCTCGGGCACCAGGTGCTCGTCGTCGAGATCCTGGACGATGCCGACGATGCGGCGCGGACCGTTACTCACACCGATGAACTTCGTCACCGGATCGGTCCACATCATGTGGCGATTGACGGCATCCTGGTTGGGGAACATCCGCCGCGCGACGGTCTCGCTGACGATGACGACCTTTTCGCCATCGTGGCGATCCCCTTCGTTGAAGTCGCGGCCGGCGATGAGCTTCACGCCGAGCGAGTCGAAGAAACCCTGCGAGACCGTCCGGAACTGCGCCCGCGGATCCTCTTCTCCGTTCGCTTTCTGGTAGCCCTCAACCGTGAACTGCGCCGCGAAGAACCCTGGATCGCGCCACGGCACGACCGTTCCGAGTGCAACGGTCTCGACGCCGGGCAGCTGGCCGATCCGCCGCAGCGCTTCCTTGTAAAAGCGGCTGACCTCCTCCGGTTTGCGGGTGTAGGAGACGGGCGGAACATTGACGGCGAGCACGGTTCCGCGAAGGCCGGTCGTCTGGCGCTGGAGTGCGAAGAGCGACGCGATCAGCATCCCCGCGCCCGCGACCAGCATGAACGAGGCCGCGATCTGCGTCACCGCGAAGAGCCGCAGCCGCCGGTTCGTGCCCGTCGTCAGCCGCACGCCGCGGCCCACGAGCGTCGCGCCATTGGCGGAGTCCGCGGACGGCAGTCGTGGCACATAAGCGAGCAGCACCGCGGCGGCGATTGCCAGGCCCGCGCCGACCCAGAGCAGGCTGGAATCGACGGTGACGTCGTGCGCGCGCACCGAGAAACGCGCGGCGTACCGCGTCAGTAACGCGACCATTGGCTGCGCAATGGCGACCGCGAGGATCGCGCCCGTGCCGCAGAGCAGCACGCTCTCGGCAAGCAGCGTCCGCCGCAACGCGACGTTGGTTGCACCGAGCGCCGCTCGCACCGCCAGTTCGCCTTCGCGGCGCACCGACCGCGCGAGGATCAGGTTCGCGACGTTCGAGCAGGCAACGATGAAGACCAGGCCTGCGGCCGCGAGCAAGATCAGCAGGATGGTTCTTGCCGGCGCGATGATCTCGTCGCCCAAGTTCCGCGCGTCGATGCGGAAGTCGGCCTGCTTCTCGTAGGCCTCGGGATGTGCCTGGAGCATCGCCGCGTGCGCGACGCGAAGCTCCGCGCGCGCCTCGTCGAGCGAGGCGCCTGGCGCCAGCCGGCCGAACAGCTCCGTCATACGGTGCACCCGGCCATCGACCATCGTCGCGTCGAGATGGTGCGGGCTCGTGACAACGTTGGCGATGATCTCGGTCTCCTGCGGGTACGGCACCGACGGTTCGAGCACGCCGACGATCGTCGCCGGGCGATCGCTGAGCGTGATCTTCTTGCCGATCACATTCGGGTCGCTCTTGAACGCGCTCGTCCAGAATCGGTAGGTGAGAATCGCTGCGCCGTCCGCTTTCGGCCCGTCGTCGGACGGTCCGAGCAGGCGCCCCATCACCGGCTTGAGGCCCATGACCTCGAAGTAGCTGCCGCCGACGACGCCCGCCCGGACCGTCCGCGGCTCGCCCAGGCCGACCATCGTGAACTCGATCGTCGAGAAGTCGCCGAACGCGGTCAGCGATTTCACGCGCGCCTGCAGGTCCTTCAACTCGGGCACCGAGAAATTCGCGTTCGTTACGCCGATGCCCGGCGCGCTCTGCCGGATGTAAATCAGCCGATCCGGCTCGCGGTTGACCAGGGGCCGCAGAAGCACCCCTTGAACGACGCTGAAGATCGCGGCGTTGGCGCCGATCCCGAGCGCCAGCGTCACGACGACGGTGATCGCGAGTCCTTTGGCGCGGCCGAATGATCGCAGGGCGTATTTGAGGTCGGTCATCAGGCTCATGTGCAGATTGTCTCCGGCGGGGTCAAGCCCGCCTCAACGGCTTCCTTTCAATACTCTGTCGAAGACGCCAGCCGATTTTCGACATCGGCGTTCTTCTCTTTACTTCGACCAAGCGCTAGATATGGTTCGCGCCTATGGCAGAGCTTAGCCTCCAAGTGCTCGGATCAGGAACGTCCGAGCTGACACCCCATTGATAAGCGGGTCGGTAGGTTCGGGAAGAACTGCAGCTACCGCTGAACGGCGAAGCCTTCGAGGCGCTTCGATAGCCAATCGAGCACCACTTCAGAGTAGGCGGGAACGAACCGTTGCAGTGATTTCATCTCTGCGTTGTTGCCCGCCTTGGCGTCCAGCATCGCGTGATTCGCTTTCGGAAGGATTCGAAGCGTGTAGTCGGGGTGACTACTGGCGCGCAGAGCCGCCTCCCAGGCCGCACGATTCTTTTCCGGGACGATGTTGTTGTCCAACTCACCGAATAACGCGAGCACCGGCAGCCGGATCGCGCGCAGAGCGGGCGCAGGATCGTACACAATCAATGGCCGAATGAACTGCAGATAGGGATGATCCGGCCTGGAGGGAAATGTCTCTGGCGGATTGCCACCCATCTGAGTTGATATCTTGTTGCGAGCGGCGATGTACCGCTCCCATCCCTGGCCGGTCCGCAGGTATTCGTACTGAAGCATCATGAGCTCGACGATCTGTTCGACCATCTGCGGCCGCATCCCGTTGGCCGTCATCTCGTTTCGCGCCGCGTCGATCGTGGTCTCGGCGCCAGACACGCCCGCGCCGGAGATGCTGATGAGAAACGCAAGATCCTTCGCCCGGCTCGCCGCGAGCGGCATCACCCAGCCCGCCTGGCTCCATCCCAACATGCCGACTTCGTCACGGTTGATGTCGCTGCGCGTCTTCAAGTACTCAAATGCCGCGATGACGTCTCCGGCAAGGTCGTCGAACGACGCGTTGTTCCAAGTGCCCGTCGAACGGCCGACGCCTCGTTTGTCGTAGCCGAGTACCGCCACACCGCGGCGGACGAGAAATCGGGCGAATGGCAACAGGTACTCGCGATCCTCCGCGCCCGACGCGTGAACGAGAATGACGGCGGGATGAGGTCCCGGGCTTGCGGGACTGATCAGCGTGCCCGCCAGTGTCACCTCGCCATTGGAGAAACGAACGTCTTCGTGCCGCTCGATGCTCACTCGCCGCGCGCGCCGGATTGGAGCACCGACGCGCGACCACGTCAGCGAGACGATTTCACCGGCGCGATCCCGTTGAAATTCGATTCGCGATTCGATGGCATCTGGCACAGCGGCTCCTGGACCTGCAAAGAAACGATCGGGATCCGTCGGATAGAGCGTCCGAACCTCACCAGTCTCTTCGAAGGCGACGAGCTGGTTGCTGGCGGAGAGTTCTGACCATAGCTGGAGGTACAGGTAGCCATTCTGCTCCCACGCGTAGACGCCGGCATAGCCACGGAGCGTGGCCTCGTCGACCTTTCGTATTGACGCGGCCTGACGCGAACGCACGATCACCGAGCCGACGAGCGTCGCGACCACGACTACCGTGACGAGCATCGACACCCGCGCAGCCATGCTGATTGTCGGTATCGACACGCGCGACATCAGGTCTTACTTGCTGGTCGCCGGCTTGATCGCGAGACCAGTGAAATAACCTTCAGTTCCCGGCCCTATCCACAGGGCCACCGCGCCTGAGGAGTCGCCGAGCTTGAGATCGTTCACGATCAGCGCTGGCTGCGGCGCGCCGTGCACGAACAGTTGTGCCGTCGTCCCCTGCACGGCGATGCGCACACGGGTCCAGACCCCAGGCTCGAGATCGACATAGCTCTCGTACTTTTCCGGCGCCTCCTTGCGCGAACGGGCGAAGTCGAAATCGGGAAACGAGCTGTATTGAGTGGAATGGTTGCGCCGCACCTGATCGTCGGCCCGGCCGTTGGTCGGCCGGAGATAGATGTACTCGAATTTGCCATTCCGCAGGCGGAATGCGATTCCTATGAAACCGCGGGCCCCCGCGCCCGCACCCGATGCGGGCAGACCCGCGAGCTCGAGCTCGATGCTCCCGTTGTGAAACTCAGGACCTTTGATGACCGCGTAAGCCTCGCCGTTGCCGACTTCGCCGTCCTCGGTCATCTTGATGGCGTGCTTCCCCTTGTATTCCACCGATTCCAGCCGCACGCGGTTCGGTGTCAGCTGCTCGCGCGTCTGTGCCGTACAGACCGTTGGAAGCGTCAGCAACACGGTGCCCGAAACGATCATGATGTATCGCGTGTTGATCATTTGAACATGTCCTCTTCGCCAGCATAGCGGCGACCGTCGCGAACTCCCCATCGAAAATGATGAACGGTCGGTGGTCGTCATGAACGGACCGCACGGCGATGCGAACGCTCAGTGCTGGACGAGAGGAGGGCGATCGTAGACAGTTACCTCAGGTGCATACCTCCGCGTTGCCATCGCAGAAAGCCGCCGGCCTGGAACCGGGTGCACCGGTATCCAGCCGGGCCCTCAGAGCACTGGGCGTGTTCCTGCTCTGGACGGCCTTGGCCGGCTTCTTCGCCACGCAGCTCTATTTCGCCGGGTTGCCCTGGCCCGTCGCGCTTGCCTGGACCCTGCCTCGCTGGTACTCGTGGGGGCTGGTCACACCATTCATCTTCCGGCTCGATCGGCGGCTCGCAGCTGCCGCAAGGTTTCCCGTTCGCGTCGCTTTGCATGTGCCGCTCGCGCTGGTCTGGACCGCCGTCACGATCGCGCTCCGTCTCGCCGCGCGCCCACTCCGCGGCAGTCCCCTGCCTGACAACTTTCATATCTACCTGCTCGATCGGTTCTATTCGGATCTGCCCATCTACGCCGTGATTGCCGGCATCTCCTTCGCGCGTCTCTATGCCGAGCAGGTGAGGCGCGGCATCCGCGAGGCGCACGAGCTGGCCCTCTGGAGCGTGGCCCTCGAACGGCGGCTGGTAGAGGCCAGGCTGCAGAGTCTTCGTGCCCAGCTGCAGCCGCACTTTCTCTTCAATGCGCTCAATACGATCAGTGCGTTTACCGAGTCGAATCCCAAAATGGCCCGGCGGCTGATGGCGCAGCTTGGAGATCTTCTGCGCGCGTCGCTCCGTCACACGTCGCAGCCGTTCATTACCCTCGGTGAGGAGCTCACGTTCCTCGACGATTTCCTCGCGATCGAATCTGCCCGGTTCGAAGGACGCCTGAACGTGTCGGTGCACGCCGACGACGAGCTGCTGACGCGGATGGTTCCAGCGTTTCTGCTTCAGCCGATCGTCGAGAACGCCATTCGCCACGGAGTGGGAACGCGCCTGTCGGGTGGCCGTGTTGATGTGTCCATCACTGCGAAGGGACGCGCGCTGAGCATTCGCGTGCGCGACGACGGGGTAGGATTGCCGCCGGACTGGAGCCTCGACCGGGATGCCGGTGTCGGCCTGAGAAATGTTGCGGATCGTCTCGAGCAGATGTACGGGACGTCAGGCCTGCTGAGAATCACTGCGGTCGCAACCGGCGGTGTCGACGTGCAGATCGACCTGCCGGAAACACCAGCGCCACAACAATCTGAGGTGGCGACGAGAGCGGTGCCGAAATGAGCAGTGCCATCATGCGCGCGGCGCGCACGCTGATCGTGGACGACGAGAAACCGGCGCGCGAACGGCTGCGTCGGCTGCTGGCCCGCGACAACCGGGTGGAACTGACCGCCTCGTGCGCCGGCGGCGCCGACGCCCTGGATGCGTTGCGCGCGGCCGCGCAGGCGGGCGCTCCCGTGCAGCTGATGTTTCTCGACGTGCAGATGCCCGAGCTGGATGGTTTCGGGGTCCTCTCGGCGCTCATGCGCGAGCGCCCGCCGATCGCCATGCCGGAGGTTGTCTTCGTCACTGCGTACGACGAGTACGCGCTGCAGGCGTTCGAGGCGCACGCGGCCGCTTACCTGTTGAAGCCCTTCAGCGACGAGAAGTTTCAGGCGACGCTGGATCACACATTGCGCCACGTTCGCGCCGGACATGCCGAAGCGGTGATGTCGCAGCTCGAGGCGCTGCTCGGCATCTCCGCACGCAAGCCGGCGGTCCAATCGCCCGCACGAATGGCGCCACACCAGCCCCTCGATCGAATCGTCGTGCGTGGTTCAGATCGCGTGCGGCTGCTCCCGGTCGAACAGGTCGGCTGGATCGAGGCTGACGGTATGTACGTGAAGCTCCACACGCGCGATGGCGCCACACATCTGCACCGAGCGCTGCTGGGTGCACTCGAGGCCACGCTCGATCCACGACGGTTCGTTCGCCTTCATCGCTCCGCCATCGTCAACATCGATCTCGTCGTGGAACTCCGCCAGGAGCTGCACGGCGACTACGTGGCGGTGCTAAGAGATGGAACGGCCATTCGCGTGGGCCGACGGTTCCGCGCGCGGCTTCAGGCACGGCTTGGATACCAAATCTGACGGGCTCCTTTGTCCGGGTCACCTCGTCAGACAGATCGAGCAACTCCGGAACGTGGCCTGATCACTTCGCCGCTGTTCGGCGCAGACGCTGTTCAGAATCTCACGCTTTTCTCAGCCTTTGTTCACGACCCGCCGCCACTCGACGCGTAGTCTCTAAGGCATGCCGTCCCGGATTGTCGTGGCGCAACGAAGGGCGACCGTCGCTGCCTTCGCGATCGGTCTCGTCATTGGGCACGCGGAGACCGCCGCGGCCCAGAACCGCGGTGAACCGACGACCAAATTTCTGGAGCTCGGTGTTCACTATGCGGCGCCGGAGCGCCTTTCTGGCAGCCTGACCGGTGTGTTCTTCTACCGCCAGTCCAGCCCAACAACGGGGAAAGCTCTGACCATGCGCGCAGCCGCCGGAGAAGGCGGCTTCAACGCCGGCATCGGGCACCGTTGGGGCTTCTACGGCCCGTTCGGAGCCGAGGCATCGATGACGGTGACCCGCACGTTTTCATCACCGCGGAGAGGAACCGGACGGACCACGTACGTTGGTCTGGAGGTGGGATATGTGTCAATGGGCCGAGTCAGCATCGGCATCGCGCGCCAGGTTGATGGCCCGTCAGAACGACGCGACACGATCCTGACTTGGAGCGTTGGCGTGCAGATCCCGTCCGGCCTCTTGCGGGAAATCTTCTGATCTCAGTCGTGAAATGCTACCACGGGCGCTCAACGCGGCCACACGTGCGCCGGGTCACTCCCGATAGAGTCCTACCGTTTATCGTGAGTTAATGCGTGCTAGGCTCCCTCCGTTTAGGTGGGGCGATGTCAAAAGCTGCGAAGACACACTCGGCGATCACACCATAGCAGCGAGGACAACATGACCACGAGTCGAATTGGTGCCGTGGCAATCGCGCTGAGTATTGCGTTCGGATTTGTTGTCGGCGCCGGCGCGACGCAGAGTTCAGCGAAAGAGCAAACCCTGTCGGGCGCGATCGCTTCTTCCAAACGGATGGCGGACGGTAAAGAGTGGACGACTGCCAATCTGAACGTCAGCACGTCGTCATCCTATTGTTACGACGATACGGAATCGAACTGCCGTCGATATGGCCGTTTGTATACGTGGGAATCGGCGCAGCGAGGATGTCAGGCGCTAGGAGATGGATGGCGGTTGCCGACCGACGACGAATGGCGTCAGCTGGCGAAGCACTATGGTGGACTTGGGAACGATTCGCCTGAGAAGGGTAGAGCGGCGTACACGGCACTCCTGAGCGGAGGGACGTCAGGCTTCAATGCCGTGCTGGGTGGCAATCGCTCCATTGATGGGCAGTACGACCGGTTGGAGGCACACGGAATCTACTGGACGGTATCCGAAAACGATCCGATCACCGCACCGCTCTATAACTTCGCCAAAGGCAGTCAAGCGCTCTATCGTGGGCCCCAGGGCCAGAAGCAGATGGCAGTTTCCGTGCGTTGCGTCAGGGAGTGACCGCTCAAGCCGTTGAAGAGCGGCGACTCGCGGGGCAGCCCCGCGGTATGCGAGAGCAGCTGCCGAATGGTGATGGATTTCCACGGCGGCGGTAGGTCGTCGAAGTAATTGCTAATCGAATCGTCCAAACTGATGCGACCCTGTCGCACCAGCAGCATGACGGCGGTCGCGATGAACTGCTTGCGGACGGAGCCGATCTTAAAGACGGTGTCGACGGTCACCGGTTCGCGGTCTTCGCGATTGGCCCGGCCGTAGCCTTTCAAAGTGGGCCGTCGACCTAGTTGTCCACTTCAGCAATCGCGGCGACTGATCGACCGATTGCACGAGGTGAACGTGCCTACTCGACTCCCCAAAGTGCTCTACATACCAGGCTTCCACGCCGGGGTCCGAGCCGTTCACCTACTTGTCACCGACCGTTCATTGTCCGGTTACTCGAAACGGGCTTACTATCCCGTCGGAGCGGATCGTTTGGACCAATCTGACTCAGGAGATGAATCATGGAGAGCACCCGGCAGCCAGGAGCGACTCGAGGGGATGGGGGGACGCGGTTTCGCGTGGCCATCATGTTGTGCGTCGCGATGATCGTCGGGTTGGCGTCCGGCAGTTTCATTGCTGGCGACCAGCAAACGGGCATCGGGGGAAATGGCAATAATCCCTATGCGATCGGATTGTGGGGTGATTTGCCGTACTCGTCTCAACAGGCGACGGTCGGGATTCCGAACCTGATCGCAGACATGAACTCGCAGAATCTGGCCTTCACAGTGCACGACGGCGACCTGAAGGCAGGCTCGGGACCGTGTCCAGATACTCTCTACAGCGACGCCCTCACCAGGTTCAATTCGCTCGACGCGCCGGCGATCTTCACTCCCGGCGACAACGAATGGACCGACTGCGACCGGGATCCCACGTACAACTCTTTAGAGCGGCTCGACCATGAGCGGCTGGTCTTCTTCAGCACGCCGTTCACGCTCGGCGGACACCCGTTCCAACAAGAAGTGCAGTCCTCACCGCTCTGTCTGGGCGTCGGCGGCCCGGCTCCGTGCGTAGAAAACCGCCGCTGGACCGCGGGCCGCGTCATGTACGCGACGTTGAACATCCAGGGCTCCTGCAACAATCTCTGCGATACTGCTCCCGACCCCGCCGAATACGCGGCCCGCAATGCCGCCAACATCGTCTGGATGCAGGAGACGTTCGCGGCTGCCAAGGCGGATGGCTCGGTCGCAGTCATGTTCATTTCGCAGGCCGATCCAGCCTTCGACAGGACAACCGGGATCTCCGACTACACACGCAATCCCACGACATTGGATCAGGACCTCACACCAAGTGCTGCGTTCGACGGCTACAAGGCGTTTCTGGTCGCGCTGCGTAACGAGGTGATCGCGTTCCGCAGGCCGGTCGCCTACGTGCACGGCGATTCGCACTACTTCCGCGTGGACAAGCCCTTTCTGAGTGCGACCGGTTTCCGGCTGGAAAACTTCACGCGCATCGGGACATTCGGCAGCCACGCCGCGCAAGGTAACAACGATGTGCAGTGGGTGAAGGTGTACGTCAATCCAAACAGCCGCGAAGTGTTCGCCTATCAGGCGCAGACCGTGCCCGGCAACCGCACCGCAGTCCCGACGCCGTAGGAGTGAATGGGGAGAACCAGTTAAGTGGTGAGCCTAAATTTCGCCAGTTGGAACCACATGGTGCCGTGGCTACAACGAATTGACGGGCTCCGTCGCGTCGCTTGAACGCATTTGGTGCGGCATCGTATTACGTCACTCCGCGCGAAGGGCGATCACCGGATCCACCCTCGATGCCCGACGGGCTGGTAGGTAACAGGCCAACCCGGCGACCAGCATCAGAGCAGCCATGCTCCCGCTGAGAACCAGCGGATCGCGCTGCGACACGCCGAACAGCATCTCGATGAGCAGATGCGTGGCCGGATACGCGAGCAGCATCCCCAGGATTCCGCCGACCAAGGCGGGCCGCAGCCCTTCGAGCAGGACGCGCCGGCGCACCAGTCGAGGACTGGCACCGAGCGCGAGTCGGATGCCAATCTCTCGTGTGCGCCGCGTGACCCTCTGGGCGATGGACCCCGCCAGGCCGATGCTCGTCAGCACGAGCGCCAGTAACCCGAGCGCGCTGGCGAGAAACGAAACGCCGCGCTCTGTGGCGAGCGACTCATCGACTTGGTGTTCTAGGGTCCGGGCGTTGAACGGGGCCACTCCGGGGTCGAGCCGTGTGATTTCCTGGCGGACGGTAGTGAGAATCGCAGTGGCCGCAAGCGTCGATCGCACGTACAGGGTTGCGTCCGCGACCGGATCCTGCATCACCGGAAGGTAAACCAGCGCCGGACCTGGAGCGCGAACGGACCGGTACTTGATGTCCGACGCGACGCCGACAATCTCGACGCCCGGATCATTTGCCGGTGAACCCGCCCACCGAAGACGCCGACCGACTGCCGTGCCATCGAAGAATGTGCGCGCAAACGTCTCGCTCACCACCGCGACGAGTGGAGTGCCCTGTCGGTCGCGCACGTCGATCGCGCGGCCCGCCTTCACCACAATGCCCAGCGTCTCGAAGTACCGCGGACCGACGAGATTGACCTCGACATCCTGGGTACGAGCTGGCCCGCTATCCCTGGCTGCGATGGCAATGGTCTCGCGGCGCCCTTGACCGCTGACCACGTCCACGAACCCGAATGTCGCCGACCGAACGCCAGGGATGGAGTCGACGCGCTCGCGAAGCCGCTCGAACAGTTCCGCCGCTCGCGACGACGTGTAGCCTTGCAGGCTCGGCGCGAGGGAAATCAGGGTGACGTCAGAGGCGTCGTACCCGAGCGGCTGGTGGCGCAGATTGACAACCGATCGAACCACGAGGCCGGCTGAGACGAGAAGGATGGTCGCTCCGGTGAACTGGACGCCGAGCACGATCCGGCCGCCGAATGTGCTCACGGAGAGCCAGTCGCGCACCGTGTGTCGGATTCCGTGCGGCCGGAGGCTGAGGTCTGAATCGGCGCGGAGGCGCCACAGAACATACGTCCCCACGACGGCCATCGTCGTCACCGTGAGTCCCAGCGCGAGGCCCAACAGCCGCAGATCGATCCAAGCTCCTGTGTCGAGCGGACTGTTCTGTGTCGGGACGAAGCGTAACAGCGCCAGCGCGAACGGCGAGGCGAGTGCGAAACCGCTGCAGCCGCCCACTATGGCGATGACGGCCAATTCTGCCATCACTCCGAGCATCAGCCTGAACGATGTGGCTCCGAGCGCCGCGCGCACCGCCAACTCACCGCGCTGCGCGGTGAAGCGGGCAACGACGAGAGACAGGAGATTCAGCGCGGCCACGAGCCACAAGATGGCCGTCATGACGAGCACAACGCTCAGCGGACGCCCGTATCTGGACGCAAGCGGCGAGAACCCGCGGCCGCCCGGAGTCAACTTCACGCGCTCGGCGAGCAACTCCTGACGAACCGTGTCAGGCAGCGATGCGCCGGCCAGGTCCTGTCTGACGAGATTCTGGTAGGTGGCACTGACCTGCGCTTCGACAACCGGTCTCGCGGCACTCGATTCCAGGCGACCGATGATCTTGAGCCAACTGGTGCCGCGTCGTTCGAGCGCTTTCCACGAAGGCTCGAGTTGCCCCTGCATCATCATCGGGACGACAACGGCGGGCCGAAACGCGGCGCGCAGACCGCGGAACCGAGGCTCCGCCACGCCGATGACGGTGAACGGATAGCCATTCAGGTGGATCGTTTGATCGACGACGTTCGGATCGCCGCCGAACCGTTCGCGCCAGTAACCATACGTCAGTACGGCAACCGGGTGACCGCCGGGTTGTTGATCGTCCTCAGGCGAGAGTAGTCGGCCGAGAAACGCTTTCGTCTGCAAACACTGAAAGTAATTGCCGGATACCAGCTCGCGCAGGACACGCTCGGTCGCGTTGCCGTTCTGCAAGGCGACCACGGACGCGTCGTACGCAACCACGTGGGAGAGGCCGGCCGCGCGATCGCGGAGGTCGCGATAGACGGGATACGAAAAACTCGTATCCGTGTCGCCGTCCATCGCGACCTTCTCGAAGACCACAAGCTGATCTGGACGGGGAGTCGACAGCTGTCTCAGAAGCACGATGTCAGTGAGACGGAAGACGCCGAGCGTCGGAGCAATCGCAAGTGCAATCAGCAGGACCGACGCCGCGAGGAATCCGGGAGCACGACGGAGGGACCGGACCGCGCGTCGAAGCTCGGACGCCATGAGCGGCTCCTAGCGACCGAGGACGTAGTCCAACGCTTGTGCTCGAATCACGGGATCCCTGTCGCCCTCCGCGATCTCGCGGATCTTCGCCATCGACTCCGAGGTGCGAAGTCCCGAGAGATAGCTGAGTACCTGAAGCTTCATCGCCTGTTCACGGCTGGCTCCGTACAGCCGGATCAACTCTCGAACGGCCGCCGGCGTTGCGCGTCCGGCGATGTAGCTGACGGCTTCCTTCCGCACGTCAAAGTCTGGATCTTGTTCCGCAATGAGCACGAGCTTTTGCCACGCAGCGGTGCTGAGGTCGCCAGAGAGCCGGCTGATCGCGTCAACCCTGTCCCGCCGGGTTCGGCTGCCGTCGAATTGGCGGATCAGTTCCTGAGTTGGAGCGGGCGATGTTTCGCGCAAGGTGCCTGCGGAATCGTGCTGGGCGCTCGGTCTGGAGGCGGGCGCCGCGAGCGCATATGCGCCGATGCCAACAAGGAGCAGCGTAACCGCGGTGATGGGAGCAATGCCCGAAACCGCATTCTCGCGTCCGCTGAGCAGCCGCCGAATGCGGCCCACGAGATCGCCGTCTGTAGCGGCGAGCAGCGGCTCTGACGCGTGCCTACTGACTTCGAGAGCGGTCAACGCGCGGGTATACGCCACAACGTCCGGACACACGGCCACCGCGACATCATCGCAGCAGTGCTCACGCTCGATTCGAATCTGGCGCGACATCCACCACGCGCCCGGATGGTAGAAGAGGAGCGCCTCGGCGATCCGCTGAAGACTGTTGATGAGGAAATCGTGCCGCTTGATGTGCGCGAGTTCGTGAGCCAGCACCGCCTCCATTTGTTGCGGACTCAGGCACAGACATGCGGCCGGAGGCAGCAGAACGATCGGCCGAAGCCAACCGATCACGCACGGAACGTCAACGAGCGCGGACAGCCGGAGACCGACGTGACGGTCGACCCGCAGCTCTCGCTGCAGCTGTTCCAGGACCCGCGCCCACATCGCGTCTATCGGCTGCGCGGCCGATCGGGCCAGGCGACGGACCGCGAGCCAGGCACTGGTGATCCAGAGTGCTCTGGCGAAGACTCCAATCATCCAGGCGAGGACAACCCAGGGGAGAACGAGCACTGCACCTCCCGACGATCGCGACGCACTGGTGATCGGCGAGACAACGCCCAAGACTGACGTGGCCGCAGAGGCCGGAGTCACCATCGCGCCTCGATCCGGGCTCAAGCTGAACGACACGAATGTGAGGATCGGAGCGGCAACCGACAACCCGAGAGCACTGCAGCAGAGGACATACCGGGTCTGTGACCGAAGGCGCACGCCGTATCCACGGAGTACCATCCACGTGACGACGGTAATCACCGCGCCCTGCCACAACGAATGCAGGAGCGTCCAGCCCAGAGGTTCCACCCACATCTGGGTGGGGAATGCGTCGATGAGGATCATCGTTGCCTCTTTTCGTAGTCGTCGATCATCTTGCGGATCTCAGCCAGATCCGACGGTGTGGCCGAATGAGCGGAAAGGACTCCGAGGAGCAGGGCTGTCGGCGAGCCGCGGAATGCACGATCGAGCAGATCGGCCGCAATTCTGCGCTGGGTCTCTTCACGCGGGAATCGCGCTTCATACACGTGGGAGCGGAGTCGCGCGTTCCGGCGAACGAAGCCCTTCTCAGCCATCACCTGCAATTGCTTCAGCACCGTCGTGTACACCGTCGGTCTGTCAGTCGCGAGGTGTTGCTGGACCTCCCGGACTGTGCTGGGTCCGTGATCCCAAAGCACGTGCAGGATATCGAGCTCTGCATCTGTCGGCAGGCGCGTGCGCGCGGATGTCTTTCGAATCCTCATCGATTCACCGTAGCGCGTCTCGTCGCATGTCTACGACAAGTATCGTACGATGACTATGCATGTCAATCGTTTTCCTGGCTGCTGCCCACTTGGGAATCGGAATACCGACGATTGGAATCAATCGAGTTGGAGCTGGTGACCCTAGATTTCGCCAGTTGGAACCGCATCGGCCAAATGACCGTGAGTGGCCTACTCGTGCCGCAGCGCAGCCAGCGGTGCCACGGTCAACGCCGGCCGTGCCGAGAGAAGCGCCGCGCCCAGGACGGCGCTGGCGAGGACCACGGGCATCGCGATGAAGACGGCAGGATCGAGGGGAGTCAAATCGAACAACATCTGCTGCAGATAGCGCGTCAACATGGCGCCGCCGGCGACACCAGCTGTGATGCCGACCGCCGCCAATAGCAGCATGTCGCCGACGATCGTACGAAACACCTGGTAAGTCGAGGCGCCTAACGCCATCCGAATGCCGATCTCGCGCGTACGGCTCTTGACGGCGAAGGCGATGCCTCCGTAGATGCCGACAACCGCAAGCGTGCCTGCGATCAGCGCGAACAGGCCGAACATCCCGGCGTAGAAGCGCGGCTGGAGAATCGAGTTCGAGATGATCTCTTCCATGGTCGCGATGCGATCGGGCGCCGCCGCGGATCCACCTCGCTGACGATCCTCCGGATCGCCGGGATCAAAGTGGCCGGCGGGATATCGGTGCGCACGGCAAAGTACGGCGAGGAGTGAGGAAACAGCGTGTCGTCCGTGCCGGATCGCTCCAGGCTGGCAAAGATCTCAGGGCCGGGAGGGTCTGCCAGGCCGGTGTCTCTGGCGTCCTCGACGATTCCCGTGATGTCCCAGGGGGCGTCTTCGGTGTAGACACGCGTTCCGACCGGGTGATCGCCTAACATTCCACTCCGCGCCAGCGTTCGGTTGATGAGGAGGCTGTGCGGACGGCCGACCGGATCCGCGTCGGAGAAGCCGCGCCCCTCGACAACGGCGATGCCCAGTGCGGCCAGGAAGTCCCGGCTGACGATGTGCGCGACCGGGAAGTCCGGTCTTCCGTTGATACCCGGGGGCGGTGGCGGTGGAGGCGGGCCGATGGACTGGCTCGGCGCCGAACGCGTACTGAGGGGCACGTGCCCGAGATTGCCGCGAGTGAGCGGCAGGTGGTCAGCGTAGCCCGCGGCCCGCACGCCCGGAAGTGCCTGGATGCGCGCGATGAGATCCGCGGAGAACTTCAGCGCTGACTGATTGGGCGACAGGGGAACTTGAAACGTGAGCACACGCGTCGTCGCGTAGCCGGGGTTGACGCTCGACAGCTTGAGAAAGCTCCGGATCAGGAGTCCACTGGCGAGGAGCAGAACGACCGCCATGCCGATCTGCATGACGACCACGAGCGCACGCCCCCGGGAACGACGGAGCAAGTTGCTGCCCACAGCAGATGAGCGGGCCTCGCGCGCCAACTCACCACGGGCCTCGAGACGCGACTGCCAGAACGCCGGCGCCAGCCCGCACGCCAGTCCGGCGGCGACTGAGATGCCGAGGGCAAACAGCAGCACGGTGCCGTCGACGTCGACTTCGTGCAGCCGGGGCACGATAGATGATGCGCTGAGGTCCTGTCGCGGCATGGCGGCGCCGAATACTCGCAGCCATCGCACGCCGGTCTCCGCCAGCCAGACCCCGGCGAATCCGCCGACGAGCGTCAGCAGCATGCTCTCAGTCACGAGTTGTCGCACGATCCGGCTTCGGTTCGCGCCGAGCGTCAGCCGTACCCAGATCTCGCGCTCGCGCCCGATGTTTCGCGCGAGCAACAGCCCGCCGACGTTGACGCACGCGATGAGAAGCACGAACCCAACGGCCCCCGACAGGATCACGAGCGGCGTCCGGGCGCTCGCGATCAACTCACCGTGCAAACTGACGACGACGAACCGAGACGGGACCGGTTCCGATCGCGGCGCCGCAGCGGCCCCAGCCGTGTTCCCGCTCGGCGGAGGCGGCGGGCCCGCACCTCGGCCTGGCGGCGGCGGAGGCCCAGGTGGTGGCGGAGGGCCTGGAGGTGGCGGAGGGCCCGGAGGCGGCGGCCCTTCCGGAGAAGTCGGAGGACCGATCGGAGCGGTCCCAACGGAACGACGCTCCTCTTGTACGGACCGCATCAAGTCGTTCACTTCCCTGGTCGCCGTGGCGAATGAGGCATCGGCGCTCAGCCGCCCGACGATGACCGGGCGAGCCATGGGGCCCCAGACGTACGGTACCCAGAACTCGGCGTCGGCGTTCGGAAACTGAAAGCCGGGACGCATGACGCCGACGACCTCGTATTGCATGCCGTCGAGGACCAACGCCTTCCCAAGAATGGCATCGTCACCGCCCAGGCGGCGTTGCCACATGGAGTAGCTGATCACCGTGACGCGGTCGCGGCCGCGCGTCTCCTCGCGAGGCTCGAGCAGTCGGCCCATCAACGGTGTCGCTCCGAGCATCGCCATGACCTGGGGCGAAATCTCAACCCCGCTCAGATGGACCGACTCCCCACGTCCGCTGAGCGTGACGGCCATCAGGCCATACGTACCCATGTTCGAGATCGTCCGAGCGCGAGAACGAAGAACCTCCAAATCCCGCAAACTCCCTGGAGCGCCCGACGTCTTCGTCCCGCTTCCATCGTCTGGATCGAACTGCGCGTCGATCTTGAAGAACCGATCGGCACCGGGATACGGCAGCGAGCGGAGCAGCACGGCATGGACGACGCTGAAGATGGCGGTGTTGGCGCCGATGCCGAGCGCGAGCGTGCCAATCACGACCGCAGCGAACCCCGGCGCGCGCATGAGTGAGCGCACCGCGAACCGCGTGTCCTGGCGGAGGTCGTTGAGCCAGCGGAACGATCGTGCCTCGCGATGTAGTTCCATCGCCTGCGCGACCCCGCCGAGCGCGCGCCTGGCCACCAGCCTGGCCTCGGCATCGGTCAGGCCCTCACGCTTGAACTCGTCCTCGAGGACACCGAGGTGCGCGGCCAGCTCGCGTTCGAGCTCGGACTCGGCGCGGTGCGGTTGGAAGAAATGGACGAGACGAAGCAGGAATCGTCGAAAGGTAGCCATCGCTACCGCTCGTTGAGCAGAAGAGCGTCGACAAATCCGGCCAGGCGTCGCCACCGCTCGGTTTCCTTCGCGAGCGCGCGTGTGCCTGCCTTGGTGATGCTGTAGTACTTCGCCTCGCGATTGTTCTCGGTCCTGCGCCAACTGCCCTTGATCCAGCCGTTCTGCTCGAGGCGAACGAGCGCTGGATACAGCGTGCCCTGCTTCAGCGTGAGACGGGACTTGGACACTTGTTCAAGACGGGCGGCGAGACTGTAAGCGTGCTGGGGGCCCATCGCCTCCAGCGCGCGCAACAGAATCAGGTCCAAAGCACCCTGCAAGAGCTCGACTTCGCTAGACATTCTAGTGAACCACGGAGTAGACAATGCCATTGGATTACTAGTCTGTCAAGTGGAGGAACCGACCGCAGAGAGCGAAGTTCTCGGGCTGCCGCAGGGCTGACCGTCAGCAACGTTAGTATTCGCCTCCCTCCTCGGTCGTCCACTGTGCGCTGAGAAAGAGCACCGACATGCCGGCGTAACCAATCACGAACGGCCATGCCGGAGCGAGCTTCAGGGCCGTATCACCAAACGTCCACTGGTAGGAGTGCATCAGCCCGCAGGCCGAAAGCAACGCTGCGAACGCCGACCACGCCGCTGCTCGCCGCCAACGCCGCTCGATCACGCAAACTACTGCCGCGGAGAGCAACATCGCGGTGAAGAGGAATCCCTGCTCAATCGCGAAAGCGCCCCCAATCCAGGTATCGGTCTTCTGGAACTCGCCGACGAGCGATTCGCTGAACGGCCCCGCCGGCCCTCCGAGCCCGGCAGCGCGCAGCCCGTTCTTCGCCATGAGCGCGCCCCACGCGCCGATCCCTGGCAGGAGGCCGACAACGACGGCGGGCGCATGCTCGCGT
>Ga0111538_10003691_pt1 | contig 21331 bp, 19 predicted proteins | sample SoiMethybrSBSTD1_FD_79669 | JGI IMG/M metagenome (GOLD analysis project Ga0111538, IMG submission 79669) | Bulk soil microbial communities from a Populus tree surrounding site in Tennessee, USA - Soil MetaG P. TD hybrid SBSTD1 (version 2)... | ecosystem: Environmental > Terrestrial > Soil >... | reverse complement strand
TTCCTTCTTCATCAGAAACGATAATAATATCCTAATGTAGAAACAAACTCTCGCGTTAGGCCATCGGGATTATTATCACGCTGAACAAATTTATGTCCTAGCAAAAGTTTTATTCCTGATCTCACATTAAAGCTATATCCCGCTGTGAAAATGCCTGATAGCGCCAAGCCCTGTGCACCCTTGGGTTTAAAACGGGTGCCGTTAGAAAGACTTATTTCATCGTTGTTAATTCGATAAATAGGTAAAGCGCCCAGTGAAAAATTTAAACGCGAAAACCGCCAGTTTCGCTCCACGCGTAACATGATGTCCGTACCCCGCTGTAGTTCGTTTGCCTGATTATAGTTAAAGATATAGGCTTCCTCGCTCGTTCCCTTCCATTCTTCCCAAAGAAACTCATTTCCATTTCTATTGAATGGATGTTGAATGCCTGTGGCGAATAACCAATTCCGGCTAATGAAAGAAATGCCGGTTATAAAATCATATGTTCCTAAGCTTGTCTGATAATACATTGGCAAAGGAAGACCATCAATGTCTTTTGACGAATTGTTCGTTGGGATCTTTCCACCGATTGACAAGTTTAGATCAAAATTTTCACGACTGATCAACGTGCGCGTGACACATAAAGAAATGTCACCGAGGCCAGACGTATTCGCTAAGCGACCCTCCACGGCCTGAAAAGGAAGTTTGATTTGAAAGGATGTCTTAGCGCTTAAACTAAAATTAAAATCTGCGGTTGCAACGTATATGATAGGCGTCACTACTTTTGGCGTAGTTCCGCGATAGAAGCTGATTTCCATTGACCGCAGCCTGAGCTCAATTTTTTTATTAAATGGCTGATCAGGTTTCATCGCTCCCATCGTACAAAATCCTGCATCACTGCAACCTTGTGAAAAACCATAACGAGAAATCAGGACAGCAGTTAACGAGATTATTAAAGCGAGTAAATGCCTTATCATAAGATATGGCTAAGATAAAAAAAGAAACCCGAAGCTTCCCCCGGGTTTCGTTGTTAAAAGTCGACAATGCTGTTACATACCCAAAGATTGATTTTCAATCGAGGCAAGTTCAAGCACTTTTTCATATTCTTCCGGAGAAAGGTCGTTATAGAAATAGTGAACCGGGTTGACTTGCCCACCATTGATAAGCACCTCATAATGAAGGTGAGGAGCTGTAGACATACCTGTGTTACCAACGTAACCGATTAGATCACCACGTTTTACGCTCTGGCCGGAGCGAACTGCGAATCCGTGCATGTGGGCATAACGTGTACGATATCCAAATCCATGGTCGATCTCAACCATCTTTCCGTAACTGATGAATTTGACGCTAACCTGTTCGATTGTCCCATCAGCGGTTGCGTAGATGGGTGTGCCTATTGATGCGGCAAAATCAATACCTGGGTGCATTTTCTTTACCTTATAGATGGGATGGGTTCTCCATCCAAAACCAGAAGAAAGTGCTAACAATTGCTTATTTGAGACAGGCTGAATGGCCGGAATTGCAGCGTATAATTTTTCTTTCTTTTCAGCCAGGGAAACGACTTCATCCTGAGATTTTGATTCGATATACAGCTTTCTGCGAAGGAGATCCACTTTCTCGTGTAGTGCAAGAACGAGATCGTCATGCGCTATATCTTTTTCTTTAATATCTATGTAACGCTCTGAGCCTCCAACACCGGCATGCCGCACGGATTTTTCAATAGGCTCTGCCCCTAACACAACCCTGTAAATATTATCATCACGATGTTCAATGTTATCCAGAATACTGCTGAGATGTGTTACGTCCTTTGTAAGCTTTTCATAATAGAACTCCATTTCCTTGACTTCGTTTTTAAGAATTAATTCTTTTGGAGATTCGAAATAGTTACTGTAAAGGTAGACCGTAAGAAGTCCGGCTGCCATGGCAACGGTTAAAGAAAGAATGCCCAGTCCGTTAAGAATAACGTCACTGGTTTTCACCTTAACCCGCTCGTATTTACAGGTCTCTGTGTCGTAATAATATTTAATACGTGCCATAAACTAGCAATTATACTGATTGAGGTCGGAAAACTCTTACTGCATTGTCGTTACATTCGATGAACGGCCCTTCCAGCAGGTCAATGCAATATGGGATCGCCGGAAAGACAGCCTCTAAACATTGTCGGATAGATTTTGGCTTCCCGGGTAAATTTACAATTAAACATCCATTGCGTATGCCTGCTGTCTGTCGCGAAAGAATGGCCGTGGGTACATATGTAAGACTTTTTGCACGCATCAACTCGCCAAACCCGGGTAAGATCTTGTGACAAACGGCCTCCGTGGCCTCTGGCGTAACGTCCCTTACGGCAGGTCCCGTGCCGCCGGATGTGATAATCAGACAACATCCACGGTGATCAGCCATGTCGATTAAGGTTTTTTCAATGAGCTCTTGCTCATCGGGGATTACTTCATATTCTTTTTCCCACGGACTTTTGATGTACTCGGTTAAGACTTCAACGATTGCTTTGCCAGGAATGTCCTCGTATATGCCCTTGCTAGCGCGATCAGATACGTTGATTATTCCAATGCGAATCGTCATGCCGAATGTTTTTTTGATGGATCGGTTTTGAATTGAATATTTTCAGATCTTCCCTTCTTAAAAACTTGCCTTCCTTTGTTAACACCCTTCCTAATTTCTTTTTGTTTCTCAACAGGCAGCGTCAACACTTGTTTACAGGCTTCCGAACAACATCCGTTATAGCGCTCACTACATGCCTTGCATTGAATAAACAATAAATGACAACCATCGTTTTTGCAATTCGTGTGATCGTCGCATGGTTTGCCACATTGATGACAAACGGCAATGATATCGTCTGTGATACGTTCACCCAGGCGCTCATCAAAAACGAAATTTTTTCCTATGAATTTATTTTCTATTCCTTGTGCTTTGGACTGACGCGCATACTCAACAATGCCACCATCGAGTTGAAAAACATTCTTAAACCCGAGGTGTTTCATCCAGGCGCTCGCTTTCTCGCAACGAATACCACCGGTACAATACATTAACAAATTTTTATCCTTTTTGTCTTTCATGAGATCTTCAACCAACTGAAGTTCTTGGCGAAAAGTATCAACGTTGGGGCAAATAGCACCTTTAAAATGACCCACTTCGCTCTCATAATGATTTCGCATGTCGACGATGATGGTGTTTTTATCATCCGCTAAATCGTTGAATTCTCTCGCATTTACATGAATTCCCGTATCTGTAACATCAAAAGTTGAATCGTCCAACCCATCGGCTACGATCTTTTTGCGTGCCAGTATCTTTAACTTAAAAAAAGATTTGCCATTGTCCTGGACGGCAGTGTTTAGTCTAATCCCATTCAAGAAAGGAATGCTGTAGATGTATTTTTTAAAGAATTCTAACTGCTCTTCCGGGACACTTACTTGCGCATTAATCCCTTCCGGGGCCACATAAATCCTTCCTAATACATCAAGGGTCTGCAGTCCTTCATACAATTCATTCCTGAATTCTTTTGGATCTAAAATGTGATGATATTTATAAAATGAAATGGTTGTCCGCGTTGCGGATAGCAAGGCCAATTTTTCCTTCAAAATCTTTCCGTTCACTCTATTGTATAGTGCCATTTGCTTAATGGATGCAGTTTATTCCGACTTGGGAGGTTAATTGTACTAGAAAAAAGTAAATAATCAAAACAAGGTCAGGGCGAACACCTGCTAATTCACTTTCTTGAGCTCTCCGCGCAAAAGTTGATTGTATTGCTGACACGTTAGGAGTCCATGTTCATTGCAATACGGACAGGTATTATATGCGGATCCAAAAGCATTTTTTTTAATGAGTACGTGATCACCTTTACACACTGGGCATGTTACTTTTCCAGCAGGCCCGCAATCAATTTCGTAACTGGTTGAAAGAACCTCGCCGGCTTTCTCCATTTCATTATTTTTTTCCTTTAAATATTCAGCTTCGGCGTTTTTGAGCAGTGACGCAGCTTCCTTTGAATATTGTCCGTTTGTTCCTTTTAACTGAATGTATTTTGTCAACCAGTCAATACTTTGTTTATATTTTTCCAGGTAGTAAGAATTTTTGCCAAAGAAAAAAGTGAGATCTGAGGGTACGCTTTTTATATTTTCAAGCACATGGCGGAATTTGACATCGGCAGCCAAATAATTCCCAGCATCCATAAGGTATACACCTGAGTCCAACTGTCGCAGCAGCTCCGTTTTTTTTAATTGCTCTTGCTGCATTCTGTAATCATCCACGCGCTCGCGTTGAGCGTAACTTTCGGTGTTGGCTATGATGAATAAAAAAATCGTAAAAATAAAATAGCGCATCTTAGTTAAAATGTTCATGAGAAATGTTGAGCCACTCCAGGGACGCCTTATAAAAAATATCTTCCTTAATTCCTTTATCCAGGTCCATCTCTTCAATAAATTTTCCAATCTCCAGATCCCCTAGAGGAAATGGATAATCTGACCCCAACGTGATTTTTTTTGACCCTTGAAGTTTCAACACGTATTCCAACATCAATGCGTCATGTGTAATACTGTCAACCCAAAATTTGCCCAAATAATTTTTTGGATCAATAGGGTTGTCAAGTGCGACCAGATCTGGACGGCAATCGAAACCCTGCTTGATGCGTCCAATCGTGGGCAGAAAGGATCCTCCGGCATGCGCAAAGTTTACGCGCAAATTTGGCAATCTTTCAAAGATTCCACCAAAGATCATCGAGCAGATCGCCCGTGAAGTTTCAGCTGGCATTCCTACCAGCCAGGGTAACCAATATCGTTGCATATGTTGCTGTCCCATCATGTTCCAAGGGTGGACTAAAATAGCCATACCCAAGTTTTCGCACGCTTTAAAGATGGGAAAGAACCGCTCTTCATTGAGATTTAAATCGTTAATGTTCGACCCGATCTGGATTCCCTGCAAGCCTAATCCTTTCACCCGTTCCAGTTCCTGGATCGCTAACTCGCTATCCTGCATTGGGATGGTAGCCAGTCCCAAATAGTTCTTAGGGTACTTGTAAATCAATTCCGCAATATGATCATTAAGAAATTTTGAAATCTCAAGGCAATCAAAAGCTTTTGCCCAATATGAAAACATTACAGGAATTGTGCATACTACCTGAACTTGGGTATTAAACTTCTCATATTCCTTAATTCGTAGGTCCGGATTCCACGCATTCTCTTTAATCTCTCTGAAAAACTGATTGCCACGCATCATTTTTGCGTAGCCTTTCTTATGGTGCTGGAGGTAGATAAAATCACCGTAGCCGAATTTGTCACTCCAATTGGGAAGTTTCTTGGGAAGAATGTGAGTATGACTATCGATCTTCAACATCTACTATTGCAAACGAAATATCGATGATTTTTTAACTGTATTCAAATTACCCCAGGCCGCATTCTTTGTTCAGGGCGTCTCAATTTGGATCGGTATTTCCCTTGGTTTTCTAGATTCGATACTACATGCGTATAAGAACTTTCTCACATTGTGGTTTTTTTGTTCCAAACCACCACATTCTGGCCCGATTTCGACAATAGCAGCTGGCTGGCATTATATTTTCTATTGCTTAGCCAAACCGAATAAAAACATTATGGATTTATTAACTATCATTTTCGCTTTTTTATTGGCCTATGGAATATTTGTGCTAATAGCAGTGAAGCTTGCGCGGATATTTTTTCCAAAGATCGTTGATGATGAGGGCATGGATCTAAAACCTCGAAGCGGCCGTCAACGCCATCCGAAAAGAGCAACGATTTAGACGATCGCACATAACCAAAAACCTCAAGCCTTGACCCCCGTCAGGCTTTTTTTTTGAGTGCTATTGGACGCCGAATACCCCACCACAGTGTGGAAATTTTTCCACTTTTATCACCCTTGTAAAGGCCTCAATAATTTTTAATTAACTGTAATACAGTTGATTAAAATTCTGCAGCTCTCCCGATATAATAGGCATTATTATTTCCGCGAGGTTAAGTCCAAACATGTCTAACCTTGAACCTTCTCTGACCATGAAAAGATTATTTAAAAAAAACAAGACGGAAAATGCAACGAATTATCAACAAGCACGTGCATTTGCAATAGAAGATCGAACAAAAGAAAATACAATGGACGAACTAGTTTTTCAACGCATTGGAAAAAGTCGTCAGGAGATTTTTGATCTTATGAAGATTTTAAAGGCTTTTTGATATTTTAGAATAGTATGAAAACTTTATTAAGAATTGCGATTTCGATGGTGTTAACATACGGCTTATTGAACCTGGCCGCACACTTGTAACAACACCTATACATATTTGGAGCGAGAGTGAAGGAGTAATAAACTTCCATATTATCAATCCGAGTAGAGCCGTTATCACCGCCTTGGTAATGGCTCTTTTATTTTTTTTGACGTTAGGTGTTAAATATGTTAAATAATGGAGCTGACTATAAAATAAAGAATAATAGATACTATAAGCACCGCGTACATGATCAGGTCTACTCGCACATAGGGCTTATATTCCGTATATAGCTGTTTTAATTTCTTGAACATGATAAAAAGGCCCGATTATCTCGACGCTAAGGTAACTATTTGACAATTTATCCGTCCTGTAGGATAGTTACTGTGTTAAGAAATTAATAATTATCCCAATTCCGTAGGGGTAGAGCCGCAACTAATTGTCTGGTTTATAAATCAAACTCTCTACCATGATTAGAAATCTATTGTTTTCAGTTTTTATGTTGTCTATCACCGTTGCCCTATCGCAGGATAAAGTTACCCTCAACGGTTATGTAAAAGATGCCGACAACGGTGAAGAATTAATCGGGGTCACCGTCTACATTCCGGAGCTCAAAGCCGGCGCTGTCACAAATGCTTATGGATTTTATTCCATCACCGTTCCAAAAGGTACGTATGAAATCCAATACAGTTACCTGGGTTACAAATTTCAATCCATTAAGAAAGAACTTTCAGGTAATACTGCCAACAATGTTGAATTAAGAACAGAAGCAACGGTTATTGAGGAAATAGTGGTCACGGACAAACCCATCAACGAAAATGTGGTGTCCCTGCAAATGAGTAAAAATACGCTGGACCTAAATCAGGTGCGTAAGTTGCCTGCGCTATTTGGTGAGGTGGATATAATAAAGAATATTCAAATGTTACCCGGGGTAATAACGGCAGGAGAGGGGACGTCCAGCTTCTACGTTAGAGGTGGAAGTGCTGACCAAAATTTGATCCTGAATGACGAAGCTCCGATTTACGATCCGTCCCACTTATTTGGGCTGTTTTCCGTTTTTAATGCTGATGTAATCAAGGATTCCGAGCTTTACAAGGGAGGTATCCCGGCGCGGTTCGGAGGAAGACTTTCATCTATTTTGGAAGTAAGAACGAAAGATGGAAACAATAAAAAGATAAATGTTGCGGGTGGTATCGGTACGATGGCGAGCCGCATTATGGTTGAAGGCCCACTCACCAAAGAAAAAAGCTCCTTTATCATTTCTGCCAGAAGATCTTATGTCGATTTATTTCTGAGAGCAGCCAATCAGGATAACCTCGTCCACTTTTATGATATCAATGCAAAAGTAAATTGGAAAACAAATAACAAGAATCGCTTCTTCGCCGCCTTCTATGCCGGTCGTGATGTGTTTAAATTTGCTGATGATTTTAGTTTTGCCTGGGGAAATAAAACCGGAACCTTTCGTTGGAATCACCTTTTTAACGACCGACTCTTTTCTAATACATCCGTAATCGTCAGTAATTTCGATTACAAGTTGGAACTTGTAGATCCGGTGGCAGGATTTAAGTGGGTCTCAGATCTCGAGGAACTAAGTATAAAGAATGACTTATCATATTTTATCAATACCAATCACGAACTAACCTTCGGATACCACATTACAGGACGAAGATTCTCTCCCGGGAAAATCTCACCCAACTCGGAGGGTTCGATATTTTCAGAAGTTGAACTCCAGCACATGTACGCGTTGGACCATGCACTCTACATCAGTGATCAACATCGCATCAGCGAAAAGATAACGCTTGACTACGGCGTGCGTCTATCCATATTTCAAAACGTCGGCAAAAGCGATGTGTATTTGTATGAAGATCCTCATGACAACACGAATATCAACCGTACGGATACTGTGCACTATGGAGCATGGAAGAATATCAAAACATACGTTAACCTTGAGCCTCGTGCTGCCATCCGTTACATCATTGATGAAAATCAGTCTGCTAAGATTTCTTACAACAGAATGGTACAGAATACACACTTGATTGCGGCCGGTACCGTGCCCGTTCCATTTAACACATGGAATCCCAGTGGCTATTATCTGGAACCTCAGTTAGCAGACCAGGTTGCGGCAGGCTATTTCAGAAATTTTAATGATAACATCTATGAATTTTCAGCTGAAGCATACTATAAAGACATAAAGAATGTTACTGACTTCGCGGACAACGCAGAGGTTTTTTTTAACGAAGATTTATCGACGGAGTTTCGGCAGGGAAAAGCCTGGGCTTATGGAATTGAGTTGATGGTTAATAAAACGCGCGGCAGGCTTACAGGATCAGTAGGCTATACGTTATCCAAGGCAATGCGAAAAATTCCCGGCGTCAATTTGGATAAGCCATTTGTTGCCAACTACGATCGCAGGCATGTGTTTAACGTTCAGGGCGCCTACGACATGAGTGACCGCTGGACATTCGGTGCCACTTTTACTTTCAGCACTGGCAGGCCCATTACGCTACCGACAGGAAAATTTGAATATCAGCAATATCATCCGGACGTCATCACTGAACGAAACGGTTATCGGCTTCCGGCGTTTCACCGGCTAGACTTGTCTGCAACTTATACACCCCGAAAAAATTCTACACGCAAGTGGAAAGGATCATGGGTCTTTGCGGTATACAATGCCTACAACAGGAAAAATCCCTTCACCATTTATACACGTGTTACCAAAAATGACGACGGTGATATAATCGGAGACGGAAGCACCAAGGAAGCCCGACTGATTTATCTTTTTCCAATCCTTCCGTCCATTACCTACAACTTCAAATTCTAATTCAAGTCACATGAAAAATAGATTTATTCTAATACTTGCTTCAATAGTTTTCTGGTCCTGCGAAGAACCTGTACACTTAGACGTGAGTCAAGGAGAACCACGGGTTGTTATTGAGGGACAGGTTACTAATGTTTCCGGCAAACAATACGTAAAGATTACACGTTCCGCAGGATTCTATGATTCAGGAAAAACGCCGCGTGTAATCGATGCAACAGTCGTGGTAAAAGATGATGACGGAAATGAATTTCCATTTATTCACAACCCTGGCAACCAAGCGGATTCAGCCGGATATTATTTGCCGCAAACACCGTTCACTGGAGAAATTGGAAGAACTTATACATTGCAAGCCACCGTTGATGGCCAACGCTATGAAGCAACGGACGAGTTATTTTACGTGACCCCCATTGATTCATTATCGTATCGTATTGACGAGGATGAGAAAGAAGATCCGGACGTCTTCGGAAAATATTACGAGGTCTTGATCTATGCAAAGGAGCCGCAGGAGACCAAGGACTATTACTTGTTTAAGTTTTTCAGAAATGATTCACTTCAAACAGACTTCGACACCGACATCTACTACACCGATGACGAGGTACTCGGTGAAAGCATCGATGGTGTAAGTTCTCCTATTTATTTTGCACCAGGGGATCGGGCCCGCTGTGAGATATACAGTATCTCCAGGGATGCGTTTGTATTCTACAATGACTTACAAAGTTTATTGAACAACGATGGTGGATTATTTAGCCAGCCGCCTTCAAATTCAAGGTCGAATGTCACTAACGGCGCACTGGGATTTTTCCAGGCAAGTGCCTTACATGTGAGCGAGATTGAGATTAAACCATAACTTATTGTTGTTTTTCACAAAAGGGAATTTCATATTTCATTTGGAATTGACTTCCGGATGAAAAGAATCACTTTATTTTTAGTCATACTTTCTTTTAGTCATTATGGTTGGGGTCAGGTTGTCTTCGAAAATAACCCAACTTCAATTTCATGGCAACAGATTAATACAGATCATTTTCGAATTCTTTTTCCGAAGGGTTTTGACTTGCAAGCTCAGCGCATGGCAAATACCCTGGAACAAATTCGAAAGGCTGAATCACGGACATTGGGAACTGAGCCGAGGAGGATTTCTGTAATCCTTCAGAATCAATCTTCCGAATCAAATGGGTTTGTATCGATTTTACCGAGGAGGTCCGAGTTTTTTACAATGCCGCCCCAGGATTATAATTTTCTCGGGACCAACGATTGGTTGAATTTATTGGCTACCCACGAGTTTCGCCACGTCGTTCAATACCAGCACGCTACACGCGGATTCAACAAATTAATCTACTATCTATTTGGATCTACCACGCTTGCGGGCTTTTCGCAGGCGGCTGTACCGCAATGGTTCTGGGAGGGGGATGCCGTAGCAACCGAAACGGCTATGACACCAAGTGGACGAGGGAGACTACCCAATTTTGGCTTAGTATTCCGGACAAACTTGCTGGAGGGCCGAACCTTTAACTATCATAAGCAATACCTTCGATCTTATAAGCATAATATTCCTGACCATTATGTTTTAGGATATTATATGGTGAGCCATCTCAGACGCAAATCTCAAGATCCAGAAATTTGGGGCAAGATCACTGCAAGATCCTGGGCAGCGCCCATCGTTCCGTTCACCTTTTCAAATTCCATTCATAGGTACACTGGACGGTACGTGACCAAACTCTTTCAGGAAACTGCTGCAGACCTGAAGAAGGAATGGCAAGCTGAAGTTGACCAGGTCAAACCGACGCCCTTTGAAACGAGAAACGGTCGCCGATCACGGGCTTATACTGATTACCTGTATCCACAGCCTATGGATAATGGTAGCCTCCTCGTTATGAAGCGCGGCATTGGAGACATCGAAAAATTTGTGGTAATTGGTCAGAACAAGAATGAAAAAAAAGCTTTCACACCTGGATTCATCAATGATGCAGGTATGCTATCGGTAGTAAAAGATAAGGTTGCCTGGAGTGAATATGGTTATGATCCACGCTGGGGAGTTCGCAATTATTCACAGGTGAAAGTATTTAGCCTTTCTTCGAATTATAGAAAGCGCATTGGCGGCAGGAGGGCACGACTAAGCGGTGCTGCGTTATCGCCCGATGCGGAGACAGTCGTCGCTGTTGAATCAAATGTCAGTTATAAAAATTCGCTTCAATTGTTTGAAGTAGCGCGAGGCCGTAATCTCAAAACGTTTCCAAATCCGGAAAATGTTTTTTATTCAATGCCGCGTTGGTCCGATGACGGAAAATCCATTGTTGTAATCAAAACAGATAGCAAGGGAAAAAGGATTTCAATTATTAATGTCACAACGGGCAGCTGGGAAGATGTCCTCACGGCGGGCCAGGAAAATGTAGGGCACCCGGTCCTGTTCAAAAATTATATCCTCTTCAATTCGCCGATAACGGGTATTGATAACATCTTTGCGTACGATCTTCAAACTAAAAAACGATATCAGGTTACGTCGAGTAAGTATGCCGCGTACAACCCAGCCGTTAGCCTGGATGGCAAAACCATTTATTATAACGAGCAGACCCGGGATGGATTGGATGTAGTGAGTATTCCATTCGATCCTTCCGCCTGGATGCCAGTTGAAGTAGTGCTTAAGCCCCTGGATACATCGTTAGTTCAAACCCTGGTCGAACAGGAGGGAAGGCCACACTTGCTGGATAGTATTCCGCAGAGAGACTATCCCGTCGCTAAGTTTTCAAAACTCAAAGGGATGCTGAATCCATACAGCTGGGGCGCATTTGTAACGAACAACCTTGCCCAAATCAATGTCGGTGTAGTGTCGCGTGATATATTGAGCACAACATCCATTTCGGCAGGATACACCTACGATTTAAACGAAGGAACTTCTTTCTGGAACGCTGGTATAAGTTACCAGGGACTGTACCCCATTTTGGACCTTTTTGTAAGCACCGGAGACAGAGAAAACGAGGAACGATATGGCAATAATGTTATCAATTTTTCCTGGGCGGAATCAACCGTGGAAGGTGGTGTCCGAATTCCATTTCTATTGACAAATTCCAAGTACTCGAGGCGGCTTTCGTTTGGAAATACAGCGGGCTTTACACGCACTACAGATTTTCGAAATGTGACAACGAAAAATGGCCAGGTAATTTATGATGGACCCGGCAGAATCGCGCCGGCTTTTGATTCCTTGGTATACATCTATAAAGATCAGCTGAACAACGGAGACCTGATTTACAATCATTTTTCGTTTTCATTTTCAAATTTATTAAAACGAAGCAGGCGGGATTTTTTACCACGCTGGGGGCAGACGTTGGGTGTAGATTTTTACAGCACTCCGTACGGTGGCGATTTTGTGGCCAGGCAATTTGCCGGACAAGCTACCTTTTACTTTCCAGGATTTTTCAAACATCATTTCCTATACACACGGTTGGGGTACCAGGAAAATCTTCAGGCTGTCGAAACAAACACCTATATCTTTAGTAACAAAATTGCAAAGCCGCGGGGGCATAGCTATCCCACTGATGCAACGTTTACGTCGCTTGCTATAAACTATGCGTTGCCGCTGTGGTATCCTGATATTGCCCTGGGTCCCCTGATAAATATTCAGCGGATAAAGGCAAACTTTTTTTATGACTACGGTCAGGGAACGGGCAATACTTATTATTATAAACCGAACTCAACGCGCGTATACGCCTCCGGGACCGACGCGACCTATCAATCGGTGGGTGTTGAAACGACCTTTGATTTTAACGTCATGAGGTTTCTTCCAAAATTCGAGCTGGGGTTCCGAACCACCTATCGCGTCGCAAATGAGTACAATAGCAGCGGAGTGGTTTTTGAGATCGTGATCGGTAATATCGCCTTCTAATAGCTTGAAATTCGGCTGATTTAAACCTATTTTTGGCCTTTCAAAAAAACTAAAAGGTAACTAATAGCAATGGCAGAAATAGTACGAATGCCCAAGATGAGCGATACCATGACCGAAGGGGTGGTAGCCAAGTGGCATAAGAAGGTGGGTGATACCATCAAGTCAGGAGAATTGATGGCCGAAATCGAAACGGATAAGGCCACAATGGACTACGAATCTTTTAACGCAGGAACTGTATTGTATTTAGGGGTGCAGGAAGGACAAGCAGTAACCGTGAATGGCGTTCTGGCAATTGTAGGGAATCCCGGCGAAGATTATAAAGCCTTATTGGAGGGTGCTGGTGCTAGTGCTGGTGGATCTCAGGCTTCCGAGCCAAAAGCCGAAGCGAAAGGAAATAAACCTCAGCCGGCGGCAACGGAAACAGCAACCGCTACGGCCGTCGATACTTCGGGGATAAAAGCAGAGATCGTGTTGATGCCTAAGATGAGTGATACAATGACCGAAGGTGTTTTGGCAGCCTGGCATAAGAAAGTAGGCGATACTGTAAAGACTAATGAATTATTAGCCGAGATCGAGACCGACAAGGCTACGATGGAATACGAATCGTACAACGCAGGTACACTACTTTATATAGGTGCCGAACCCGGCAAAGCGATTCCAGTAAACGGAGTTTTGGCGATTATAGGAGAAAAAGATGCAGATTGGAAGACGTTGCTGAAGGCGCACGAATCCAAAGGATCGGGTGGGGGATCTGCGACACCATCAACACCAGAATCGAAACAACCTGCGGCAGCATCTCAAGAAACAAAACCTGCCGATGCAGAGGCAGCACATTCCACTAATGGCCGGGTGAAAGCGTCGCCGCTGGCTAAAAAATTAGCGAAGGATAAAGGGTACGATATCGGAAAAATTTCCGGTTCAGGAGAGAACGGGCGCATTACCAAAGTTGATGTAGAAAATTATAAGCCAGCACCACAGGCAGCGCCGGCAAAGGCAGGAGCATCAGCACCTGTTTCATTGCCAAAAGTTGTCGGGCAAGAAAGCTTCGAAGAGGTGCCTGTGTCACAAATGCGCAAGACCATTGCCAGACGTTTGTCGGAAAGCAAATTTACCGCACCTCATTTTTATGTGACCATGGAAATCAACATGGACAAAGCAATTGAGGCACGCAAAAGCATGAATGAAATTAGCCCGGTGAAGATCTCATTTAATGATATGGTAATTAAAGCAGTGGCCGCCGCGTTGCGTCAGCACCCTGATGTCAATGTCAGCTACCTCGGCGATAAGATGCGGAAGAATCATCATATTCATATTGGAGTGGCCGTCGCCGTGAAAGACGGATTGTTAGTTCCCGTTATTCGCTTTGCGGATAATAAATCCCTTTCACACATTGCCGTGGAGGTGAAGGACCTTGCACAGAAAGCGCACGACAAAAAATTACAACCTTCCGATTGGGAGGGGAGCACCTTTACCGTTTCGAACTTAGGAATGTTTGGAATAGATGAGTTCACAGCTATCATCAATACGCCTGATGCCTGTATTCTGGCCGTTGGCGGTATTAAGGAAACAGCGATTGTTAAAAATGGTCAGTTGGTTCCGGGCAACCTTATGAAGGTTACACTTTCTTGTGATCATCGTGCCGTCGATGGCGCCGTAGGTGCTGCGTTCTTAAAGACCCTTAAAGGTTTATTGGAAGACCCCGTCAGAATATTAATTTAGAATCACTTTCATAAGCCCCTGGAGTGATCCGGGGCTTTTTATTTCACAGACATGGAAAAAATTCACGCAACAACGATAATTGCTGTTTTACACAATGGCCAAATTGCCATTGGTGGTGATGGCCAGGCTACAATGGGAAACTACGTCGCGAAAAGCAACGTTCGAAAAATACGCAGGTTACAGGATGGCAAGGTGCTGGCCGGCTTCGCGGGATCTACCGCCGATGCCTTTACTTTAATTGAAAGGTTCGAAGAAAAATTGAATACTTATGGCGGAAACATGAAACGTGCTGCCATCGAGCTTGCCAAAGATTGGCGGATGGATCGATTTCTTCGCCGGCTTGAAGCGATGTTGATCACTGCGAACAAGGAAGAAATTTTGGTTCTTTCAGGTACCGGCGACGTATTAGAACCTGATAATCAAGTGGCCGCGATCGGATCCGGAGCGATGTATGCGCAAGCCTCGGCCCTTGCATTAAAGAAGCATGCGCCGCACCTTACCGCGGAAGAAATTGTACGCGAAAGCTTGAACATCGCTGCCGACATCTGCATTTACACCAACCATAATTTAGTTATCGAAAAAATCGCTTAGCTTCTAGTTTCTGGTTTCTAGTTTCTAGTTTCTTGTTTGAGGTTCGAGGTTTGAAGTTGTGCTAAAAGGAAAAGTTTTTCTGTTATCCTGTGCAACGACTTTGTTGCAGTCACGGTGGAGTTGCACGCTAGCTTTCTGCTGTAAGCTGGGAACTGTCTGCTTTAATCTTTGGGCTTTCAGCTTCAACCTGCTGCTCGATTTTTTCCGCGAACTTATCTGGAAAAAGATCAGGCTCAATTCCCTTCACCGGGGCTTTGTCCTCCAGCAAAATCACAAACGGTTTAAGATGGTCGCTGTGAGGCAATAAAATCTTGAGTACGCCAATGGCTGGGATTGCGAGAATCATTCCGGCAATCCCGAGAATTTTGCCAGCTATGACCAACGCAATGATAGCAGCCAGCGCATTGATACTAACCTTCGATCCAGTGATTCGCGGGGTAATGAAGTTACCCTCCAGGAACTGAACGACCATGAATACGGCCACTACGCCTACCGCATACCAGAGAGAATCTTTTGTTATTAGCGCCATGATCAGCGGAAAGAGGGCGCCAATAATAATACCTACATAAGGAATAATGGTGAGCACGCCGGAAAGTATTCCGAAGAAAATCGCGTGATCAATTCCTAATGCTAATAACCCGATACAGTTCAAGGCGGCGATGATAAGGGTTACCAGAGTCAAACCAGAAATGTATCCTTGAATGACACGTTCCATGTCTTTCTTCCAGACAAATTCATTATCTCCTGGAATGAGACTCACGAAGAAATCTTTGAATTTGTCCCGATAAATCAATATCAGAAAAATGTAAATTGGAATTTGGATAAGTACCGAAAGGGTGTTGGTTGTCGATATCAAAATATCCCCTAAGTAAGTACTTACTGTCCGCGCGGCCTCTGCTACCAATTTATTTTGATCCGAAAGGCTCACGCCAAAATCCTTGCGCAACGTAACGCTTAGGTGATTGATATAATTTTGGAACTTGGCCTGCAGGTTGGGGAGGTCATTGACAAGCCCCACCACCTGATCGACTACCAGCCAGATTAACAAACCCAGAATTATAACGGTCGCGGCCAGTACAATAATGATTGAAAATGCAGATCCTAATTTTCGACGCTCTAACCATTTTACAAGGGGCAGCATCACGACGGACAGAAACGCGGCAAATGCCAACGGTACAACTATGTCACTGGCCAGGATGGTTGCCGCTATGGAAAGTGCAACGACAATCGATAGCTTGTAGATATAGTCAAGCCGATCAAAGGGTTTAAGATTGGACATAAACGAAGTTAGGCATTATCTATTGCCTTTAAAATCGTTTCGCACGACTCTTCAATTTGTTTTTTTGTAATCGTTAGAGGGGGTGCAATACGAAAACTATTAGGGTGTGAAAGGAACCAATAGCAGATGACACCAAGGTCTTTGGCTTTCAACACGATCCGGTTGACAATTTCTGCAGACTCAAAATCAATGGCGAACATCAGTCCAATTCTTCTTACTTCTTTAATCTTGGAATGACGCAAAAGCTTCTCGAACAGCTTTCCTTTCTCTTCAACCTGTTCCAATAGTTTTTCATCTTCGATAACCTTCAGCGTCGCCAGGGCAGAAGCGCAGCATACGGGATTACCGCCAAAAGTTGTGATGTGGCCCAGTATTGGATCATGCGTCAGGCAAGCCATAATGTTTTTATCAGATATGAAAGCGCCGATGGGAAGCCCTCCGCCAAAAGCCTTGGCGACGGTCAAGATATCTGGTACAATGTCAAACTGTTCAAAAGCGAAAAGGGTCCCGGTTCTGCCCATGCCACATTGGATCTCATCGAGAATGAGCAAGGCGCCCGTTTCATCACATCGTTTTCGCAGCGCCTTCATATAGGCCTTGGATGGAATCCGGACACCGGCATCCCCCTGAACGGTTTCTATAATAACGCATGCAGATCTTTCGGTGATCACATCGAGATCGTCCATGCTATTAAAGTCCATAAAAGACACATCGGGAAGCAGGGGTCGAAACGCTTGCTTTTTTACTTCATTACCGGAGACGCTCATGGAACCGTGCGTACTTCCATGGTAGGATTTTCTGCAGGAGATAATCTCATGACGGCCAGTGTAGCGTTTGGCCAGCTTCAAGGCACCCTCATTTGCCTCCGTCCCTGAGTTGACAAAGTAACAGCAGTCGAGGGGCGCCGGCAGCAGGCTGACAACTTTCTGGGCCAACAGGTTGGAAACGGATTGGATGTATTCGCCAAAGACCATCACGTGCAAGTGTTTATCGAGCTGATCCTTGATGGCCTGCACCACCGGGGGGTTTCTATGGCCAATATTAGTTACACCAATACCTGAGATTAGGTCTGTATATCGTTTATTATCAGTGTCATATATATAGATACCTTCAGCATAGGCTACGGCTATTAAGGCCGGCGAGTCGGTAGTTTGGGCCAGGTGGTTTAAGAAGGTATCGCGACTAAAATCCATGCCCTAAACTAGGCAGAGAAGATGAATGCTGGAAATAAAAAAAAAATCCCGCGAAGGCGCGGGATCAAAAAAACTAAACATCCACTAAAATGGGGGCCTTTAAAAAATGGGCTTAGGCGATTAAAAAATATTATTTTTCCGATTACACATTGACAGATATCGAAACAATCATGCCGAGGAGTACTACCGCAGATAAGATTGCTAATTGTCTTAACCGTGGGTTCATCTTAGAAACCGGTCTGTAGTTGCTGTAGTTTACATTACTGGTATAAGCCATACGAGTGTTATTAATGTTGTCGTTGATGAATCAAATGTCGTAATAACGAAGGGGCGGTTGCCACTCTGAATTCATGCAAATCCTACATCGGTATCCTTCCAATAATCAAATAAAATACCCGAGCGTAAAGAAGAATTTTGAGGGTCCCCCAGTTTCCAGGGGAGCAAATTTTCAGCTTTGAAAAGTGTCGATTTGTCCCTTGAATGTTCCGTTGGACGTCTTAGGGCACCCAGAAAAAAGATTGACAAAGTTTCAATGCAGGTTTTGGGGCGAGGCAGGTTCTGGTCTGCTTTTTAAAAATTCTGAAAAACTTTTCTATTTGGTGCTGAAATGTTACATGAGCGAACAAAAGCTAATAACAAAATTATCAGGCGATTAGATGCGTTTGGTTAGAGTTAAATCTCCCGTAAGGTTTTTAGGCCTCACTCACCTTCAAGAAATCGATAACCTCTTGGCGCACATTCTGAATCTTGGATTCATCAAAGGATTCTGTAGCAATTGACTTGAACAAATCTGCTACGACTGAGGCCTTAAAGCCGAGGGCCGTTGCGTAGATGGTGGCAACTTCCAGCTCGACGTCTTCCACCACTTCGTCCAGGTAAATCATGTAGACCAAGTGATATATGGCTTCGAGCTTAACAACCTTATCGTTGATTGTTAGGAACTTTAGATCAGAAATATCCACGTTAGCTTGTTTCAAATCTTCAAGCTTCAAATTAAGCTGGAGCCCCCATTTTAGCAGGCATCTTAAAAACCGGCTTTCGATCTTGTCATGGTCCAAGAAAAGGGCAAGAATGTTAAAATAGCTTTTCTTAACAGAGGCCAGGTGTTCTTTAGTATTCTCGTTCATACCGTTTATAATTTGTATGACTCCTCGAAGTCACCGTTACTAATTTTGGTAAAAATACACCATCAAGGCGCCATCTACAAAAGCTCATACAGGTCATTTCAAATCGATTGCCATTTGCCTCCATGACCAGAAGGTACCGGCAGGCGTAGATTACTCATTAGCGGCAATACCTCCTGGCCATGGTTTCGGTGTCGGCTGCCCCGAGCTTTTTTGCTTTGCTTAGATCCGTGCAGAGATTGTCAAAATTTTTCAGTTCGGCATTAGCGGTTGCCCGGAGTACGTACGGATTGCTTCGTTCACGTCGTAGGAACACAGCCCAGTTACAGTCTGTGACTGCCTCCTCGAAGTGCTGCAATTGGATGTTGGCCCTTGCCCTTGCTTCAAAAAGATCGAAGTAAATGTCAGGTGCGTCCACTGGATTCATGACCACCTCAAAAGCGGCGCCATAGATTTCCGTGAGGTTCTCTTTAAAGATCTTTTTACCATAGCTGAAATAGTATAACGCTTCCTCCGGGTTCTCCAATTTTTCCAGATTCAGCATCCCAATACGGTAAACCAACTCGATGTTATGAGGTCTTAAGTTATGGAGTTGCTTCAACGCATGCAGGGCCTCCCTGTAGTTGCCCAGGTAAAACTGACATAAGGATATTTGCCGGATCGTTTCGAATGATTCAGGGTCTTCATGCTTTTTAAGAATCAAATAGTAGCCAACAGCCTCGGAAAAATCTTGCATATTGAATTTTTGGTCCGCCATAAATCGCAACGCATGGACCAGGCTATCGCGGGCATAATTGTAACGATACTCAGATGGGTCTTCTTCCTTAAGCTTGTAAATAGTTTTGAAAGCCTCATCAAACTTTCCATTATAGAACAAAGTATCCACATGTTTTAGAGCATTCGTAGTGGCAAGGAAGCGCACCAATTGCTGTCGTTCTGAATAGTACTGAGCGGAATGTATGAGCGCAAAACAAAATCCGGCAATTACGATGAACACCAGGAAAGCCAGGGCTTGGATTTTAAAGTATTCTTTGTCAATAACATAATGCTTTTGCTGCATTCGCTGCCATTGATAATACTTCATTTTGTTTGCTTCACGCCGGTAGTCGATCGGCGTCGCGTATGAGATCGTAAACTGGGAGTCGTAATTCGATTTCTTTACTGGATCGGATAATGCGTGGTAAGCTTCGTTAACCAGCTTAAACTTTTCCTCGGCTTCTTTCGATCCTGGGTTATGGTCAGGATGATAAAGCATGGCCTTCTTTTTATAGGCAGCTCGTATTTGCGCGGGAGTCGCCGAATGGTCGACGCCTAATATTTGGTAGAAAGTGGCCATTCCATAGTATAACGCATATGGAAGATAAGTAGCTTATCGCAAAAATAAAAAAGTCGTCAGACCAATTTGAGTGGTTCGACGACCTAGTTGACGACTAAAAAAAGGTGCTCTTGCGGAGCACCTTTATATATAGGACGTCTTATTTCGAATTAAAACTTGGCCAGTTCCTGAACCAGGTCAATTAACTTACTAGAATATCCCCATTCGTTATCGTACCAGGAAACTACTTTTACGAACTTGTCGCTCAACGCTATACCTGCTTTTGCATCGAAAATCGAGGTGCGGGCATCTCCTAAGAAATCCGTAGACACAACATCATCTTCGGTGTAACCAAGGATGCCTTTCAGTTCGCCTTCGCTGGCTTCTTTCATGGCAGCTTTTACCTGATCGTAAGTAGCAGCCTTTTCTAATCTCACCGTAAGGTCAACCACAGAAACATCGGCCACCGGTACACGGAAAGACATACCCGTCAGCTTGCCCTTTAACTCTGGGATCACTAGCGACACGGCTTTCGCTGCGCCGGTAGACGATGGGATAATGTTTTGATACGCGCCACGGCCACCTCTCCAATCCTTACCAGAAGGTGAGTCAACGGTTTTCTGAGTTGCAGTAACAGCATGGATAGTGCTCATTAAACCTTCAGCAATTCCAAATTTATCATGTAATACCTTGGCGACCGGAGCGAGGCAATTTGTAGTACACGAAGCGTTGGAAACTATAGTATGTTGTGCATTTAATTTTTTGTGATTTACACCCATTACAAACGTTGGCGTATCATCTTTTGCAGGAGCTGAGAAGACAACTTTTTTAGCGCCGGCGGAAATGTGCTTTTGGCCATCAGCCTGCGTTAAGAAGAGGCCGGTAGATTCAATAATAATTTCAGCACCAACTTCAGACCATTTTAAATTAGCAGGATCTTTTTCAGCCGTCACCCGAATTTTCTTTCCATTTACAATCAGGTGACCATCTTTAACCTCGACTGTTCCGTCAAATTTACCGTGCGTGGAATCATACTTCAGCATGTAAGCCATGTACGCCGGCTCTACAATGTCATTGATCCCAACGATCTCAATGTCTTTACGATTGATAGCCGCCCGAAATGCAAGGCGACCGATACGGCCGAATCCGTTGATACCTACTTTTGTCATTTGATTTGTCTGGTTAAATTTTTGAGTTGCCAAAAATAAACGACCAGAT
>Ga0111538_10003690_pt1 | contig 21333 bp, 14 predicted proteins | sample SoiMethybrSBSTD1_FD_79669 | JGI IMG/M metagenome (GOLD analysis project Ga0111538, IMG submission 79669) | Bulk soil microbial communities from a Populus tree surrounding site in Tennessee, USA - Soil MetaG P. TD hybrid SBSTD1 (version 2)... | ecosystem: Environmental > Terrestrial > Soil >... | reverse complement strand
GGACATTGAAGTGAAAGAGCCGCCGAACACGCCGGTGCGACTGCGTCTCGCGGAAGCCGCGTTTCATTTCACGCGTCAGTTGTCAGCCGGAGTTTTGCCGGGGCTCGAGTCGTACAAGGTTGATAAGGTTCAGTACGGGAAGACCGCGAAGACGACCGACTTTCCGGTCACCGATCGGGTGCTCGAAGCGTTTCGGAATTTCGTACGCACGCAGCCTGACTTTCATGTGCTGCCGGCGCAGATCGACGAAGAACTCGACTTCGCGAAACTGCGACTTCGTCAGGAAATAATCACCGCCTCATTCTCCAACGACGCGGGTGCGCGTGTGCTGCTCGACAGCGACCTGCAAGTGCTCCGCGCGATTGACGCCCTACCGGACGCCAAGCGTCTCGCCGACAACGCTCGCAATAGCGTGTGGCGCGGTTAATAGCTCAGCTTCAAACACACAAAGCAAACACGGATCTTAGGGCCGAGCGGCGCGGAAGTTGTCGAAGATGACGACGCCGGGACCGACCGGTTCGGGTTGCCAGGTTCCACCTTTGAGTTCGAACAGCAGTGCGCCGAGCGGGACCGCTGCGGTTTCCCATCGTTCGCTAGCGCGAAGCGTCCACGCTCCCGGGGTTCCGCCATTGTCGGCTGCTGTTTCAAACACGACGTTTCCGCCGATTGGATCGTGGCGTATGCGCCAGTAACGATCTGACGCGGGGTTGTAAGCGACAACGAAGATGTTTCGTTTCGAGCCTCCGATTTTCGCCTGGCAGATGAAGAGTCCTTCCTCGACGTAGATGCGATAGTAGTTGTTCGCATCGATGCCTATCGTGAACATCGCATCGGCCTTCGTGGACGCAGACGGTCCCTGGACCAGTTCGACGTAGCTGTAAGCGCCGTTGAAGTTGAACGTGCTCGTCGAGCGGATGCCGTTGTAATGCGAATTTGACAGACCGCCAAACAGCGGGCCGATCTGCAAACGCTGACTCGTTTCGCTCGTTGCGAGAGACCCGTCGGTGAATCCGCTCCAGAGATTGCTTACCTGCCACTTCGTGACGTTCAACGAGTTGTCGTTGAAGTTGTCGTCGAGCAGGATTGTTTCTGACGGCGGCGTAGGTGTTGGTGTCGGCGTCGGTGTGGGAGTAGGCGTCGGTGTCGGCGTAGGCGTTGGTGTCGGCGTAGGAGTTGGCGTCGGTGTTGGTGTAGGAGTTGGGGTCGGCGTTGGCGTGGGCGCGCCGCCACACGGATCAGGACCTCCGATTCGTGTCCATGAACTGCCCATCCACTGCCACCATGCCGAATCTGTACCGAACGTGTAGACGATGTGATTGCAGTACAGCAGTTGCGAACCCTGGCCGCCCGCGGCTGAGCTACCGTTCCGGAGGATGTTGAAATTGGACAGCGTCCACACGGCGCCATTGCTATCGACGATCTGATTCGCTGGTGGAACGCGCGTGTTACTCGGCGACTCTCCACTCGGCAGCGGAGTCGGAGTCGGAGTCGGGGTCGGCGTAGGAGTCGGCGTAGGAGTCGGCGTAGGAGTAGGCGTAGGAGTAGGCGTAGGACTCGGTGCCCCGCCACACGGATCTACATTTCCGGCCTGTGCCCAGTCACCGGCCCACCGCCACCATTGATTGTTTCCACCCAACACATAGACGATGCGATTGCAGTAAAGAATTTGAGAACCTGAGCCTCCCGCGGATGCGCTACCGTTGCGCAGAATCCGTCCGTCAGCAGCACGAGTCCACACGACGCCCTGGCTATCCACAATCTGAGTAGCCGGCGGAACACGCGTGTTATTCGGCGACTCTCCGCTCGGCGTCGGAGTTGGGGTAGGCGTGGGGGTTGGCGTTGGTGCAGGCGTCGGAGTCGGCGTTGGAACAGGCGTGGGAGTTGGCGACGGTGTAGGCGAAGGCGTCGGAGTGGGTGTAGGAGTTGGCACTGAACTGGACGCTCCAAAACTCCAAACCGGACCATCCGCCGTCTGGTTCGCCATCGTCTTGCTTGTGACGCGCCAGTAATACGTAACTCCACTCTGCAATCCCGAAACGAGATACGTCTCCGCGCCATCAGATCCAAACGTACCCGTGACCACATCAGCGGCAATCCGCGGCAAGCTGCTCGGATTCGTCCCGAGATAAACATCGTACTTGTGGGCCCAGCCTCCTCCTTCCCACTTCAGCATCGCCGATGTCCCCGCTGTCGTACCGTTACCCGGCGCGAGGTTGATCGGCACACTCGGCGGCAGCGGCGTAAACGGCTCGTACTCCGTCGCCGAATTCCACTTCCGATTAAACTGATCGACAAACCACTGGAAGAACCACGACTTGTTCGTGAAATAGTTGTGCTCTTCCTGATAGTTGAACGACTGCCAGCTCCAATTCGACGAACCGAAGACCGTCAAACCGCGCCCGTACAGCGTCACCGACTTTTGATGGTTCAATCCGCGATGCTTGCGCATCTTGATCTGCACACCGGCCGCATACATTCGATCGATGTTGTATGGTCCGGTGAATTCGGCGCCCAACCGGCTCGCGTCGAAACGATATTCATTCGGCTCCGCAAGCAAGCGCACTGGCACACCACGGGCCACAGCGCGCAACAACGCATCGACGATGCCGACGTCAGTCACTCGATACATCGTCAGGTCGATCTTCTGGTTCTCGCGATCGAGCTCCGCGATCATTCGCGCGCCGTAATCTTCGGCCACGTTCTGGTTGGGCACGAAATTCACCGCCGGATCGATCGGCAACGTCGGATACGTCCGTGTTAGCGGCCCGTTGATGTTTGCGTAGTTTCCGTAAAGAAGCGTGTTAGTCCAGATGTCGTCAAACCTGGTTTTGAAACTGTTGACCACCGACGCGTCGTCCGTGAAATACCACGCGCCGTCGACGTAGTTATCAAACGGCACATACGGCGCGACGTCCGCGTCGCCGAAGTTCGAACCCGTGAAAAGCACCTTGTTCTGACCCGCGAACAGGGCCAACTTCACGTGCACGATGCCGTCGCCGAGTTTGTAACGCAGCGGAACACCGGCGGCATTCAACTTATCGATCAACGGTTGATTCTGTGGAAACTTCAGGTTCGCGCGGGGCTCGATTACGATGCGGACACGGACGCCTGCCTTGTGACGGGCGATGACGTCGTCCACCAGCCCGGGCAGCTCGATCATGTAAAAAGCCATGTCGATGCCGACCGTTTCCGATCTCACCCATTGCTGTATCAGCCCGTAACAGTCTTCGAATGAGGGATCGCAGAGTCGTTCCTGCGCTGAAGCTGAGGAGGAGGAGACTAAACCAACAACGACAGCCAACCAGAAACAGAACACCAACCGCACCCGAGTGATCATGAGTCTCCCTTTTCCGCCCCGCGAATGAGTGTCGGATTTTAAGCCAGATCCGATGGAAAAACTCTTTCGAGATTATTTCGAAGAGATGTTGGTGGTAGCTAACGTTTGTACAGTAATACGGATGGCTCTATTGCATTCGCGCCCCTACTTATTTATATTCCGCAATTCAACGTACGAAAAATCGGTCGCGTTGCTGCCGTTCTGATGGCCTTTTTTCTAAGGCAAAAGTTCTATCCCGCAGTTTAGACAAACCAATAAGTGAAAGGACACTTTCGCATGAAAGACCGGTCCCGCTCCGTTTACGATTTCGGCTTACTTATCGTAATCGTTATTGCCGTGGTCCTGGCTACGGTGACGGTGTATTCGCAGAACGCTGCGACACCCCAGAACCAAGGCCCGGCTCAGGCCCCCAGCCCGAGTCCGACGCCAACCCCAATCAATTGGTCCACCGATCCCACGCTCAAGCGTTTTGTCTTCCGCAGCATCGGTCCGGCGAGCATGGGCGGACGTATCGACGACTTCGCCGTGCCGGAACAGAACCCGTACGTCATCTACGTCGGGTTCGCGACCAACGGCGTTTGGAAGTCGACTAACAACGGCACGACGTTTACGCCGATCTTCGACACCTACGGCACGCACTCGATCGGCGACATCGCCATCGCGCCGTCCGATCCGAACATCGTGTGGGTGGGAACCGGCGAGCCAAATAATCGACAGAGCTCCAGCTACGGCGACGGCATTTACAAATCTACCGATGCCGGAAAGACGTTCACGAAGATGGGTCTCGAAGATTCGCAGACCATCGCACGCATCGTCATCGATCCGAAAGATCCGAACGTCGTTTACGTCGCAGTCCTGGGCCACCTCTTTGGACCAAACAAGGAACGCGGCGTCTACAAAACTACGGACGGCGGTAAGACTTGGAACAACGTCAAGTCTGTCGACGAAGACACCGGCTTCACCGACATCGCGATGGACGCGTCAGACAGCAAGATCCTCTACGCCGCTTCGTACCAGCGACGCCGCACCAGCTTCGGTTTCAACGGCGGCGGTATGAACAGCGGTATCTGGAAAACGATCGACGCCGGTAAGACGTGGAAGAAACTCGAAGGCGCCGGTCTGCCGGAGGGAATTCTCGGTCGCATTGGTCTCGACGTTTCTCGATCCAATCCGAACATCCTTTACGCGCAGATCGAAGTAGGCGCGAGCGCCGGCACGGGTGGTGAAGAGAACACATTCGGCGGTCAGGTTGCGCCGAGCCCGAGTCCATCGCCGTCAGCATCAGCATCGCCCTCGGCGAGCGCCGCGCCGGCCGCCAGTCCGTCCGCTAGCCCGGCTGCGTCGCCAACGCCGCGGCCTCCCGATCCGAAGCGCGCGGGAGTTTGGCGTTCTGACGACAAAGGCAAGACGTGGCGCATCGTTAGCAATGAAAACAATCGCCCGATGTACTACAGCCAGATTCGCGTCGATCCCAAGAATCCCGAGATCGTCTATGTGGGCGGCTTGAACTTCAGCAAGTCGACGGACGGCGGCAAGACGTTCCGATCGCTGCAGCCGGGCATTGCCCACAGCGACAACCATGCGATCTGGGTCAATCCGTCGAACGGCGATAATCTGCTCGTCGGCAACGACGGCGGTATGAACGTCAGTTACGACCAGGGCGCGACGTGGGAATTTGTAAACACGATTCCGGCCGCGCAGTTCTACGCGATTGGCGTCGATATGCGTAAGCCTTACTACGTGTACGGCGGGTTGCAGGACAACGGCTCATGGGGTGGTCCAAGCCAAACACGAGGCAACAACGGGATTACTAATGCCGACTGGTATCGTGTTGGCGGTGGTGACGGCTTCTATACGCAGATCGATCCGACGGATTACAACATCGTCTACGCGGAGTCGCAGGGCGGCGCGGCGCAGCGGTTGGATTTGCGTACGGGGCGCAGCGTGAGCATTCGTCCGCGTGGCGTGCCGCAGCGTCGTGGAAGCGGTCAAGGCGGCGGCAGACAAGGAGGTGGTCAAGGTGGTGGGCCTGGTGGAACTCCGCCGAGTGGTGGTACGCCCAGCGCAAGCCCGACGCCTGAAGCATCGCCAAGTCTCGATCCACAGGCGCAACTCGCAGCGTTCGCCGCAGCGCAGGGCTTCGGTGGTTTCGGCGGCGCAAATCTTCAGTCGAACGTCGTGCCGACACCGCCAGCCACTGAAGTTTACCGTTTCTACTGGAGCACGCCGATTCATCTTTCGCCGCACAATCCGCGCGTCGTTTACATCGGCGGCAACCGGTTGTTCAGGTCGTTGGACCGCGGTGATACATGGACGGCCACACCTGATCTCTCCAAGCAGATCGATCGCAACACGCTGCCGATCATGGGCGTGCCCGGCAAAGACCCGATGGCTTCGAAGCATGACGGTTATTCCGGATACGGTTACATCGTGACCGTCGCGGAGTCGCCGAAGGTGCCGGGCATACTGTGGGTCGGCACTGACGACGGCAACATTCAAGTCAGTCGTGACGGTGGCGCCACCTGGACCAATGTCAGCAAGAACGTGCCGGGCATTGGCGACACCTATCACATCTCGCGTGTCGAACCATCGCACTATGACGCGGGAACGTGTTATCTCGCCGTTGACGGACATCGTCTCGACGATATGAAGCCGTACTTGTTCATCACCAAAGACTACGGCGCGACGTGGACGTCGATCGTCAACAATCTGCCAAAGTGGGGCACCGTCAACGTCATTACCGAAGATCCAAAGAACCAGAATCTGCTCTATGTCGGAACAGAGTTTGGTTTGTACATCTCGATGGATGGCGGCAAGGAGTGGAAGCCGTTCATGTCGGGGATGCCGGTGATGCGCGTCGACGATATCCTGGTCCATCCGCGTGACAACGATCTGGTTGTCGGCACGCACGGTCGCGGCATTTACATTCTCGACGACGTCACCGCGTTGCAGCAGATGACGCAGAAGGTGACGGATTCCGAAGTGCATTTGTTTGAAGTCAGACCGGGAACGATCTGGCAGAACGATCCGCGATTGGGGCGTTACTGGGGTGGCGCGAAGCTCTTCCGCGGCAGTAACCCGCAACCTGGTACGGCGATCAGCTACTACCTGAAGTCAGCGTCCAGCGGCGATGTAAAGATCACGATCGCCGACTACACCGGCAAGGTCGTGCGCAACATGACGGGCACGAAGGATGCTGGGTTGAACCGAATCCAGTGGAACCTTCGTGGCGATCCGCCTCCGCGTCCGGCTGGTGGCGGTGGCGGTGGCGGTGGCGGTGGTGGTGGTGGTGGTGGCGGCGCCGGTGGAGGCGGAGGCGGTGGGGGTGGTGGCGGTGGAGGTGGCTTCGGCGGCTTCCTCAACCAAGGCTTGCCGCTGGAAGCCGGCACTTACCTCGTGAAGTTGTCAGTTGGTGGCAAGGACTACACAACCAAGGTCGTCATCGAAAACGATCCTGGATTGAATTAATCCGTGGTCTAGTGGTCTAAAATAACGCGCGCGATCACGCACTTGAGATAGTAAGTCTCAGGCATCGTGATCAGTACCGGATGGTCCGTCGCCTGCATTCGCTTCTCGACGACATGCAGGCGACGGTGCGCATCGATGGCCGCCTGGGTCAGGACGTCGACGAACAGCTCTTCGGAGACGTGATAAGAGCAAGTGCAAGTGACGAGCACGCCGCCGCGATTCAGCAGCTTTAACGCCCGCAAGTTGATCTCCTTGTAACCCCGCAAAGCTGACTTCAAGCTCGCTCGATTCTTCGCGAACGCAGGCGGATCGAGCACGATCGTGTCGAAACGTTCGCCGGTTGCTTCCATCTCGCGCAACGCGTCGAAAACGTTTGCTTCGCGAAATTCTACGTTGTTCAGGTTGTTGAGTTTCGCATTGCGGCGCGCGGCCGCGACTGCCTCGCCGGAAATGTCGATACCGGTAACGTGTTCGCAGACCTCCGCGAGATGAAGTGCGAACGCGCCGTTGAATGTGAAGCAGTCGAGTGCGCGACCTCGATTGCTGATCTGCGCCGCGTGACGAGCAGCGATGCGGTTCTCGCGTTGGTCGAGAAACGATCCGGTCTTTTGGCCGCCTGAAGGCGCGACAAGGAAACGCAGACCGTGTTGCAGTGTTTCCAACTCTTCAGGCGCCGCGCCGTAAACAGTCGCATTGATCAACGGCAATCCTTCGAGCTCCCGCACCCGCGCATCGTTTCGCTCGACGATCGCTCGCGGGTTGAACTCCTCAACCAGCAACTCCACGAACATCGACTTCAACGCGTCTGTTCCCTGCGACAGCGTTTGCAGCACCAACACGTCCGCATAGCGATCGACGATCAGCGACGGCAGCAGATCTCCTTCGGAATAGACCACGCGATACGCATCGGTGTCCGGCGGAATCTGCCGCCGCGCGGCCGCTTCTTTGATTCGCTGCCGCCACCACTCGCGATCGATCGCGTCTGCCGTCTGCGTCAGAAACCGCAGCGCGATCTGCGAGGCGTTGCTGAATAGTGCCTGCCCGATGAGGTTCCCACGCTCGTCCGTGACCGAAACAACCGACCCGCCGTCAGCGTCGATTCCGATCACGTCGCTGCGATAGATCCAGAGATGCCCGTGCCGCACGCGGTCGGCGCCCTTTTTGTTAACCCGGACCGTTTTCATCCCGAATACTCTCGTGTCAATCGTGTAATCATGTCAATTGCGTTATGCTACGCACCAGCATGGCAGCAGGCATCGAACTCCCAAGCGTCTTCAACCCCGGTAACACGGATCCTATAGATTACAAGGCGGATTTAGGCGATCCGGGCGAGTTTCCATACACGCGCGGCATCTATCCGACGATGTATCGCGGCCGCCTTTGGACCATGCGGCAGTACGCTGGTTACGCTACCGCGGAAGAGTCGAATGCGCGCTACAAGTATCTGCTCGCGCATGGCACGACGGGACTCTCCGTCGCCTTCGATCTGCCGACGCAGATCGGTTTGGATTCAGACGATTCGCTCGCGATTGGCGAAGTGGGAAAAGTCGGTGTCGCGATCGATTCGCTCGACGATATGGAGCGGTTGTTTGCAGGTATCCCGCTCGACGAAGTCTCGACGTCGATGACGATCAACGCGACCGCTGCGATATTGCTGTCGTTGTATCTCGCCGTCGCACGCAAGCAGAACGTCTCATTCGACAAGCTTCGCGGCACGTTGCAAAACGACATTTTGAAGGAGTACATCGCGCGCGGCACTTACATCTATCCACCCGCGCCCTCGCTGCGTCTCGTCACCGACATCTTCGCTTACTGCGCGCGCGAGGTACCGAACTGGAACACGATCTCGATCAGCGGTTACCACATTCGCGAGGCGGGCTCGACTGCGGTACAGGAGGTCGCGTTCACGCTGGCCGACGGCATCACGTATGTCGAAGCAGCGCTCGACGCCCGACTTGCGGTAGACGAGTTCGCGCCGCGCATTTCGTTCTTCTTCAACTCGCACAACAACCTGCTCGAGGAGATCGCAAAGTTCCGCGCCGCCCGACGTCTGTGGGCGCGCATCATGCGCGACCGTTTCAAGGCACGCGATCCGCGATCGTTGATGCTGCGGTTTCATACGCAGACGGCAGGTTCGTCGTTGACGGCACAGCAGCCCGACGTGAACGTCGTGCGCACGACAATCCAGGCGCTGGCTGCAGTGCTCGGCGGTACGCAGTCGTTGTATACAAACTCGATGGACGAAGCGCTGGCGTTGCCGACTGAAGACGCCGCGCGAGTCGCACTGCGAACGCAACAGGTGATCGCGTACGAGTCGGGCGTGGCTGACACTGTCGATCCGCTGGCGGGTTCGTATGCGATCGAAGAGCTGACGAACCAGGTAGAGCAAGGTGCGGAAGAGTATCTGCAGAAGATCGACGCGATGGGTGGGATGTTGCGCGCGATCGAGACTGGCTACGTGCAGCGAGAGATTCAGGAGTCGGCGTATCGATATCAGCGGGCGATTGAATCGCAGGAAGAGATCGTGGTCGGAGTGAATCGTTTCCAACTCGAGTCGGAAGCCCCAGTGCAGTTGTTGCGTATCGATCCGGCTTTGGAACAAGCGCAGGTGGAGCGCGTGAGAGAATTACGGGCGCGACGCGATTCGCAAGCAGTTGACGTTGCGCTGAAAGAGCTCGAACGAGCAGCCGCAACGACGGAGAACCTGATGCCGCGAATTCTCGCGTGCGTTGAGTCGTATGCGACTGTTGGCGAGATCAGTAACGCGTTGCGACGCGTTTGGGGCGAATATCGAGAAACATCGGTGGTATAAATTATGAAAAGAAGAACATTCATCCAGTCACTAACCGTAACGGCCGCCGCCCTCGGCATTGGCGGCGTCCCTGCATTGGCGCGTAAACCTTCGCCGCAGTTTTCCATCACGATGGACGACTTCTGGTGGCAGAATCCGATCAAACAGACGGCGCAGGAACGCAACGCGTCGATCCTCGACACGTTCAGCAAACACTCGATCAAAGCTGCGGCGTTCGTCGTCGGCCGCAACATCGAGGCCCAGGACGGCAAAGACGTCGTCGCCGCGTGGGACAAAGCTGGTCACCTGATCGGCAATCACACCTATTCGCATCGTGACTTCAACGCGCCCGAATCTGACGTCAAGTCTTACTCGGAAGACATCCTGCGCGCCGAAGCTTTACTGAAAGACTATTCCCGTTTTCGCAAGTACCTTCGGTTCCCGATGCTGAAGGAAGGCGACACGCCTGCGAAGCGCGACGGCATGCGAACGTTCATGTCGCAGAATGGATATCGCAATGGTCACGTCAGCATCGACAACTCCGATTGGGCCATCGACCAGCGACTAACCGCGCGGCTGAAGAAAGATCCGAACGCCGATCTGAAACCCTATCGCGACTTCTACCTCGAACACATGTGGTCGCGCGCCGAGTACTACGATTCGCTGGCGAGCCGCGTGACCGGCCGTCCCGTGAAGCACACGATCCTGGTGCACTTCAATCTGCTGAACGGTCTGTTTCTAAACGACATGATTGAGATGTTGAAAGGAAAAGGCTGGCAACCGATCGATGCCGAGGAGGCATATACCGACCCCGTTTTCTCGGTTCAACCGAACGTGGTCCCGGCGGGCGAAAGCATCATCTGGTCCATCGCGAAAGAGAAGGGAACGATCGCGAAAACTCTGCGCTACCCCGCGGAAGATTCGATGTACGAAAACAAGCGGATGAACAAGCTGGGACTGTAGCGAGTTTGGCTTTAGAGAGGTTGGTCAATACTCTTGAGGAGGTTCTCACTATGAAAAAGCAAATGTGCTTGCTCGCCTGCCTCGTGTTCGCAGCGACCGCTGCCATGGCCCAGACAGACACCGCCGTAGTGCAAACGAAGCAGGCCGAACTGAGCGCTTGGAAGAGATACACAGTCAACGACGAGCGGTTTTCAGTAAGTCTTCCGACTGTGCCCGCCATGACGACTTACAACACGCTCGTCGTGGAACTGCGGAAGACCCGCCGTTCACGAGAGCTGGGCGTCTATGCTGACGGCGCTGTTTACTACATTAGTGTTTTAGAGAACATCACGCGCCAGTCGTTGGGAGACTTCATCCTCGAGCAGAATCGCCACCGCGATCAGTGGGACATGGCAACGGAAACGCCCGTGACCCTGGGCGACGTCGCGGGCAAACAGTACTCGTCCGCTGACAAGACCCAGCGCAGGACCGCGCAGGTTTTTGCGACAGAGGGACGCCTTTATCTATTCAGCGCTCATGGCAACCTCGCCGACGATGAAGCCACGAAGCAGTTCTTTTCCTCGATCGTTTTTGGCAAGAAAGCAGAGGGCATCGAGGTCAAGGATGGTGAGGGGCTGCCTTTTTCGAATCCGGCTTGCGGGCAGACGGTGACGGGAAGGGATGTTGATAGCAAAGTCCGACTGGTCATGAAACCCGAACCTTCTTACACGGAGGCGGCGCGGCAGCAACAAGTCGTTGGCACTGTTATTCTGAAGGTCATCTTCTCGTGCAATGGAAGCGTTGAAGACATTCGCGCAGTGAAAGAGCTTCCCCAGGGGTTAACGGAGCAAGCCATCGCTGCGTCGCGAAAGATTAAGTACATTCCCGCCGTGAAAGACGGAAAATTCGCCTCGATGTGGATGCAGCTCGAGTACAATTTCAATCTCTACTGATGACCGCGTCGCACCTTCTCGAAGTCAGAGATTTACAAACGCACTTTCCGACCCGCAGTGGACTCGTGCGCGCCGTCGACGGGGTGAATTTTCATCTCGATCGCGGCGAGTTGCTGGGGTTGGTGGGTGAGTCGGGTTGTGGGAAGTCGATCACTGCGCTGTCGGTGATGCGTTTGATCGCGCCGCCGGGAAGGATCGTCAACGGCGAGATACTCTTCGAAGGCAAAGACCTGCTCAGACTCTCCGACGCCGAAATGCGGCAGATGCGCGGCGACGATATCGCGATGATCTTTCAGGATCCGATGACGTCGCTCAATCCCGTATTCAGGGTCGGCGAACAGATCGCCGAAGCGCTTCGTTTGCATCGCAAGTTGTCGCGCAAAGACGCGCGCCGGGCGACGATCGAAGCGATGCGCGAGGTTGCGATTCCCGATCCGGCACGGCGCGTCGACGACTATCCGCACCAGCTTTCAGGCGGCATGCGACAGCGCGTGATGATCGCGATGGCGCTCGCGTGCAACCCGAAGCTTCTGATTGCAGACGAACCGACGACGGCACTCGACGTCACGATTCAGGCGCAGATCCTCGAGTTGCTGGACGAACTGCGAAAGCAACGCGAGCTCGCGGTGCTTTTGATCACGCACGATCTCGGCGTCGTTGCCGAAGTCGCCGATCGCGTCGCGGTGATGTACACGGGAAGGATCGTGGAAGAGTCGCCGGTTGATGAATTGTTTGCGCGGCCCAAGCATCCGTACACCGAAGGTTTGCTTCGTTCCGTGCCGAAACTGACCAGCGAACACGTCGCGAAGAAAGAACGACTCGAGACGATCGAAGGCATCGTGCCGCGTCCGACTGACTTGCCGCCGGGTTGTCACTTCGCGCCGCGCTGTCCGCATCGCATGCCGCGTTGCACGGAAGAAGACATTCCGCTTTACGAGCTCGACGGCGGCGTGCGAGTGCGGTGCGTGCTTTACGATCTGGCAGCGGCGGTCGCCGCCGATCACGAAGCGGACCAACTGAGGAAATGATTGCTAAATCCGTGGTTCCCGAAACGCTCGTCAGCGTTCGTGGCCTGGTCAAACATTTTCCGGTCGAAGGATCGGACGACGTCGTCCGCGCGGTTGACGGCGTGACGTTTCAGATCTTCGCCGGCGAGACGTTGGGTCTGGTCGGCGAATCGGGTTGCGGCAAGTCGACTGTCGGCCGTTGCCTGTTGCGTTTGATCGAACCGACTGCCGGTCAAGTCAATTTCGAAGGCCGCGACATACTCGCGCTCGACAGAAAAGAGTTGCGACAGATCCGTCGCGAGATGCAGATCATCTTTCAGGATCCGTATGCCTCGTTAAACCCGCGCATGAGGATCGGCGACGTCGTCGCCGAGCCGCTCGTGATTCACAACCAGGGCACGAAGAGCGACCGGCGCGAGCGAGTGGCCCAACTGTTGCGACGCGTTGGTCTCGATCCTGATTACATGAATCGTTACGCGCACGAGTTCTCGGGCGGACAACGTCAGCGTATCGGCGTCGCGCGCACGCTCGCGCTCAATCCGAAACTGATTGTCGCCGACGAGCCGGTCTCCGCGTTGGACGTGTCGGTGCAAGCGCAGGTAGTCAACCTCTTGCAGGAGCTTCAGGAGGAGTTCAGACTGACTTACCTGTTTATCTCGCACGGCCTCGCCGTTGTCGAACACATCTCGACGCGCGTAGCCGTGATGTATCTCGGAAGAATCGTCGAGATCGCTCCGGCTGCCGAGCTTTACGCGCAACCGCTTCATCCGTACACGCAGGCGTTGTTATCGGCGATTCCGATTCCGGATCCGCAACAGAAGCGGAAGCGAATCATTCTTCAAGGCGACGTGCCGACGCCGATCAATCCGCCGTCGGGTTGCCGCTTTCGCACCCGCTGCCCGATCGCGATCGAAGACTGCGCGCACGTCGATCCCGAGTTGCGCGAGGTGTCGCCGGGTCACTCGGTGGCCTGTATTCGGGTGCCTGGCTGGCCTGACGCCACGCCCGCTGAGTGAAACTTTGATCTTCAACTTGCCGTATCATGCAAGCGACTTTTTGAACAAACTTAAGATCTGTGTTGAGCCCTTCAGAGGAGACTGAAAACTGATGAGTGCTTTAACCGAACCATCTTTCAACGCCCCGCCACCACCACCGTCAGCACCACCCACACCACCAGACGAACCAAAAGCGCCACGACCTACTTACTTGCTATTTATCGGCATCGGCGCGTTTGTGTTGGGTTTGATTTTTCTGGTCGGCTCGATCGCAAAATTCACCCCCGGCGCGTGGGGTACAGCGATCGGGTTCTGTCTTGCGGGTGTGGTGCTCGCTGTTCTGAGCCTCATCCGTTTGCCCGCGGCCGCCAAGAAAGACGAAGCACCGCTTTCGCTGGTGCAAAAAGTGACCGGCATCTTTTTCGAGCCCACTCGAGTGTTTCGCAATCTGCGTGACTATCCGCTTTGGGTCGGAGCGTTCGTCATCATGGCGTTGCTCTCCACCGTCTACGGCTATGCATTTGTGAAACGAATAACGCCGGAACGCATCGTCGAACATTCGCGGCGACAGATGGAGAGCTTGGGAAGTTGGGCGCCACCGCCGGAAGCACGTGAGGAGCAATTAGCTCGACAACTCGAGGCGATGAACAGTCCCACGCGGCTCGCGACGGCAACGCTCAGCGGTATTCCATTTCTTTGGCTCATCATGGCAATAGCTGCGGGACTGAGTATGCTCGGCATGCTTGCTTTTGGAGGCCGAATTAATTTCTGGCAAGCATTTGCGGTGACAGTCTACTCGGCGCTTCCGGTGGTCGTGGTTCAGAAGGTGCTTGGTCTGGTGATCCTCTACTTGAAAGATCCCGAAGACCTGCATCCGATTCTCAACCGCGACACTACGTTGCAAGACAACCTGGGCATCCTTTTCTCGCCGGCGGACCATCCCGTCCTGTTCGTGATGGCCAGTTTTATCGGGCTCACGTCGCTTTACGGACTTTGGTTGCGCGCGAGAGGACTGCATTTGGGGGCGACGCGTGCGAGCAGTGGAGCAGGATGGGGTGTGGCCATCACACTATGGGTGTTGTTGCTCCTCTTCGTCGTGACGATAACTGCGTTGTTCCCGGCGTCGATCTCGTAAGTCGGGAGGCTATTCGTATCTGAGCGATTCGATGGGATCGAGGCGCGCGGCTTTCCACGCCGGCCAAATGCCGAAGATGAGCCCGATCCCGATGCTCGCGACGAGTCCGCCAACCGGCGCCCAAATCGGCACGTAAGACGGCATCAGTAGACGCAACAGCAGCGTCAGGCCCCAGCCAATCGATAGACCAACGATTCCTCCGAGACCTGTCAGCGTCGCGGCTTCAATCAGAAACTGCCACATGATATCGCTACGCTTGGCGCCGATGGCCTTGCGCACGCCGATCTCGCGGGTCCGTTCGGTGACGGACACGAGCATGATGTTCATCACGCCGATGCCGCCCACCATCAGACCAACCGACGAGATCGCCACCATCGCGATCGCCATCATCGCAGTTATCGACCGGAAGTTGTCGAGAATGCTTTCGGACGTTTCCATACCGAAATTGTCGTCTGCCGCGAATGCGACCTGGCGGCGGATGCGCAGCGTGTCGCGTACCTGATCTTTAGCCTTGTCCATCATCCCGGGCTTTGCCACGGCGAGGATGTAGATGTCGTCAGCATTGGGTTTGAGCTTTTGCGCCACTGAGAACGGCACGTAAATAACGTTGTTCTGATCGTCGCTGCCCCCACCGATCAGAAACTGTTCGCGCTTCACGAGTGTTCCGACAACGCGAAACTCCTGCGTGCCGATCTTGATCGTTTGACCAACTGGCGAACCGAGTTTGAAAAAGTCGTCGGCGACTTTAGACCCGACCACACAAACTTCCTGGTTCGTGTCGTTTTCTGTCTGGGTGAAGAAGCGACCTTCGTCGATCACCTGTGTGCCGGCCTTTTCAAACTCCGGCAACGTACCCTGAAGCGCGACTTGCGCGGAGGTCTTGCCGGCGCCCGAGACCATCAGTTTGCCGCCGAACCAGTTGTTGGTGATGTCGAGGAAGGGAACCGACAACTCGACGGCGTCGAGTGATTGCAAGGCGATTGCGTCGTCGTAAGTAAGCTCTTTCCGCATTCGCTCCTCGCGCGACATGCGACCGATGTGAATGCCGGGATTGTATTTGCTGATGTAGATCGAGCGCGTACCGAACGATTCGACTTCATTCTTCACCGACACGTCGATGCCGCTGATGATCGATGCGATCAACATCACCGTGATGATGCCGATGACGACGCCGAAGACGGTCAGAAACGAACGCAGCTTGTTGGCCCGCAACGTAGAGAGGGCCATCATAAGGTTTTCAAAAATGTCGCTTCTGATGAGTCGCATATCGTTAGTCCGCCCTCAATGCTTCAATTGGATCGAGCCGTGCTGCTTTCCACGCCGGAAAGATCCCGGAGGCGACTCCTGCGCCGCCAGAGACGGCCAGCGCGCCGGCAATCGCAAAAACCGACAAGTATGTCGGAAGAATCAACATCGACACTACAAAGCCGATCACCCACGCGAGGAAAACTCCGACGGCGCCGCCGATGAGCGCCAGGGTCGCCGCCTCGACTAAAAACTGTTTCAGGATGTCCATCTGTCGCGCGCCGAGAGATTTTCTGATGCCGATCTCTTTCGTGCGCTCAGTCACCGCGACCAGCATGATGTTCATGATCACGATCGCGCCGACGACCAGCGCGATACCCGGTACGGCGATCGCGACGATAAAGATTGTGCCGAAGAGTCGATCCCGCAGGCCAGTGATCGCGTCAGGTGTAACGATGCCGAAGTTGTCTTTCTCGTTTGGGCCAAGCTTGCGCCGCGCGCGCATCAGGAAGCGCGACTCTTCGACGGCGTCGTTGAATAAGTCGTCGTTCTTGGCCGTAGCGATGAAGTAGAGCGAACGCTGCCGGATTAACCCGCCGTAGTTAATCGAGTAAGTTTTCAGCGGAATGATGATGAAGCCGTCTTGCGGTATTCCGAAGACAGTACCTTTCGGTTCCTCGACTCCGATTACTCGATAGGGCAAACCGCGAATCGTAATCTCCTGTCCGATGGGACTGCCGTTGAACAGTTTGTTCGCGATGTCGGCGCCCAGGTACGCGACGCGCGCGCCGTTCTCGTTTTCAGGTTCGGCGATGAAGCGGCCCTCCGCGACGTCGCGATTTTCGATGTCGACACAGTTGGCAGTGGCACCGGAGACAAACACATCTTCCAACACCTGATCGCCATGCTTCACTTCAGACGGAGTGACACGCGCGCGCGCGCCAATCTTGTCGATCAGTGTGGCGCGTTCTTTCAGGTACTCGTAGTCCTCCAGCGTGATCTCTTTGTTGCGTCGCTGGGCCGCGGCGATCGTGTCGGTGTCTTTGAAGTCTTCGAGCGGATTGAATCGTTGAACGGTGAACGACTTTGCGCCGATACCGGCGATCTTCTCGTCGACGTAGCGATTGAAGCCGGCGATCAGCGATACCACGACCACAAAAGCCGTGACGCCGACGATCATGCCGAGCAGCGTCAGGGCAGAGCGCAGTTTATGCGCCCAGATCGCGGCCAGAGCCAGTTTTAGAGTTTCGATGAATTTCACAGCGTTGCGACGTTATTACGGGTTGATCCGGGTTAGGGTTGCACTGGCATCTTATGCAATGCTCACTCCCAACGCAAAGCATCGATGGGGTTCAGGCGGGCTGCTTTCCAGGCGGGCCATAGACCAAACACGATGCCGACGGCCGCGGAGATGCCGACGCCGAGGCCAATGGCCCAAAGGGGCACGTACGCGGGTAGAGGAGAGTATTTGTTTATGAAATAGCTTGCGAGCTCACCTATTCCCAGTCCTGTCAGACCGCCGATCGCTGTGAGCACCACTGCTTCGATCAGAAACTGCGACAGGATGTTCAACTTCGTTGCGCCGACAGCCTTGCGCACGCCAATCTCCTTCGTTCGTTCCGTCACCGAGACCAGCATGATGTTCATGACGCCGATCCCTCCGATCATCAGCGCCACGAACGAGATTGAAGTCAGTACGAGCGCCGTTGCTCCCGTTAGCTGGTTGTAGACGTCGAGGAGAGAATCTTGAGATGAGATTCCGAAGTTGTTCGGTTCGCCGGAGGGAATGCGACGACGGCGACGAAGGATGTCGGTGATCTCGTCGATCGCGGGTTTCACGAACGCCCGCGACTGCGGTCGCACGATGATAAAGAAGACGACTTCGGGAAACGGACGATCGGGATAGTATTTGTCAAACGTCGTGATCGGAATAAAGATCGAGTTGTCGCGCGACTGGCCGAAGAAGTTTCCGAGCGGCTCCATCACGCCGATCACGCGATACGGGTTGCCGTTGACCCGCACTTCTTTGTCGACCGCATCTTCGTAGGGAAACAGCGCCTGCTTCACGTCGACGCCGAGGATGATTACGTTCGAGCGATCCTGGATGTCGATGTCGTTGATGAAGCGGCCGGTCGCGACGTACTGGGTCTGCACGAACTCGTAATAAGGCGTAACGCCGAGGAGGATCGGCGTGTCCGTCTGTTTGTCCTGGTATCTCACCGTCCCCGCCAGCATGCGATGAATCGGCGAGACGCCGACGATCGAAGGCGCTTCCGTTCGCAGTGCTTCGGCGTCGTCCATCGTCAAATCCTTGCGATGAATCTCCTCGGGTCCCGGCGGTCGTCCGAAGCTAGGCTCAAACTTCGAGATAAAGATCGTGTTGGAACCAAGCGACTCGATCTGATCCGCAAATGCTTTGTTGAGACCTTGAACAAACGCCACCATCACGATGACCGTGAGCACGCCCACGCCGACGCCGAGAATCGTCAACGACGAGCGCAACTTGTTCGTGCGCAGCGTGTCCAACGCCATTAACGCTGATTCTTTGACGTCTTCGAGTCTCATCGATTCATTCCGCTCGCAACGCTTCGATTGGATCGAGCTTCGCGGCGCGCCACGCGGGCCACAGACCGCTGATGATTCCTACCAGAGAAGAGGCGCCCACACCCAGTACGGCGGACAGCGAGCTAATTAGCAAAGGAAAACCGATCAACGCAGAGATGACATAAGCCAACCCGTAACCTGTGCCCACACCAATAGCACCGCCTAGCGCCGTCACGACTACGGCCTCGATCAAAAACTGGCTCAAGATGTCTTTGCGGCGGGCGCCAATGGCCTTGCGAATCCCGATCTCCTTGGTGCGTTCCGTCACCGACACCAGCATGATGTTCATCACCACGATCCCGCCGACGAGCAGTGCAACAAAGGCCACGCCAAACGTCACGTAATAGATGTTTGACGTTGCCGAGGAATAGAGATTCAGAAAAACCTCTTGCGTCTCGAGCGCGAATCCATCGTCGTTTGGATCGTCCATCGAACGTCCGCGACGGTTTCGCATGATAGTCCGCACCTGGTCTTCAGCCGCTTCGAGTTGCTCTGCCGCGGGCACCTGGATAAAGACAATCAGCGATCGCCGCGCGCCGTACACCCGTTGATAATTCGAGTAAGGAATGTAGATGACGTTGTCACGCGAGAAGCCGAAGATCGAACCCAATGGCTCGAGCACGCCGAGCACGAGATAAGGACGCCCGTCGATCCGGACCTCTTTACCGACAACCTGATCCGGCGGTGCCTCCTGAAACAGGTTCTTCAGCATGTCGGAGCCCAGCACACAGATCTCGCGTCCCGAATCACCTTCGCCCTCGGTCCAGATCCGTCCGGCGTCGATACTAACGCCGTCAATATCGAACATCGTCGTCGGATTGACGCCGCGCACGCGCACGTTCTCGGCTTTCTGATTGGCGTACTTGACGGTCTCGATCGCGTTTGCCGCGACGCCCACGCGCCAGCACGAGGTACACAGGCGTGCGATCGCTTCTGCGTCTTCGTTCGTCACGTCTTTGCGCTTATTGAACTTCACGAAGTCTTCGCGCGACGTGATGATCTGTGGGTTCTTGGAAATGGTGAAGACCGTCGAGCCCTGCGACGAAAACGTTTGGGCCACCGTCTCGTTCAGACCGTTAATGATCGTCATCACGGCGATCACAGCGGTGACACCGACGACGATCCCAATCAACGTCAGGCCAGTGCGCAGCTTGTTGGCGCGGAGACTCGCGGTGGCGACGCGAAACGATTCCCAAACTGCGGCGAGTCGGAAGACCGGGAGGGAAGGGATGCGCGCGGGAAGGTCCGCGCGCGCGTAAGTCAAGCGTTGTGGCTGAATCTCATCATCGCCACTTCGCTGCATAGCTGGTTTGTCTCCTATTTTATCCGCTCGTCCTTCTCGATGAGGCCGTCACGAATGGAAACAACGCGGTGAGCACGCGCCGCGATGTCGTGCTCGTGGGTCACGACGATGATCGTGTTTCCCTCGGAGTGCAAGCGTTCGAAGAGATCCATGATTTCCATGCTGGTGTGCGAGTCGAGCGCTCCGGTCGGTTCGTCAGCCAGCAGGATCGACGGATGGTTAACCAGCGCGCGCGCGATGGCGACGCGTTGTCGTTGACCACCCGAGAGTTCGTTCGGTTTGTGCGTCATGCGTTCAGTCAGGTCGACAGACTGAAGCGCCTTCTTCGCCATCTCGTGACGCTGCGACGAGCCGACACCGCCGTAGATCAGCGGCAGTTCGACGTTGTGTAGCGCAGTCGCGCGGGCCAGCAGGTTGAACGTCTGAAAGACGAAGCCGACTTCCTGATTTCGAATGCGAGCGAGCTCGTCGTCGTCCATCTCCGAAACGTTCTTGCCGTTGAGCCAGTATTCGCCCTGCGAAGGTGTATCGAGGCAGCCGATCAGGTTCATGAGCGTCGATTTGCCTGAACCTGACGGGCCGATGATCGCGATGTACTCGCCACGCGGAATGTCGAACGAGACGCCGTGTAACGCGTGCACAGACTCAGTTCCCATCTGGTAAGTCTTCCAGATGTTGCGCATCGAGATGAGCGCTTTCGGGTCATGCCCGTCGACGGGAGTCTGTGCCTGTGGCTTGATCTCGCTCTCGGGAAGAGAAAGCGTGAGCGTCGCATTGCTCATTTAGCTGCCCTCGTTTCCTTTCGCATCGCCGGGTTTTTTCGTCTGGCGCTTGACAGTCATTCCGTCCTTGAGCGTTTTCAGGACTCGGCTTGGCCCACGGATGATCTCCTTGTCGGTTGGCAGGCCGCTGGTGATTTCGATGTCGGCTTCACCCGTGATGCCGGTGGTAACTTCGACGAATTTCACCTTGTTGCCGTCCATTATATACACGCCCTTCTGAGCTTTCGGCTTTTCAGGCGACGGGCTGGGAACGCTGCCCGCGACTGTCGCTGCCGGAGACGGACCAGGTGTCGGTTGCCGCTCGACGATCGCCTCGAGCGGGACTGCGAGAACGTTGGTCTTCGTGTCGGTGGTGATCGTCGCGGTTGAGCTCATACCCGGACGCAGCGCGGCTTTAATGTCTTCCGGCAATTCCTTAAGTACGAGTGTGACCTTGAACTCTTTCGCTTCCTGCACGTTGACGCGGTTCCCAAGACCGCCGGTCGTGTCTGACTTTGAGATTGCCAGCGGGTTCTTCTGCAGGACGGTTGCCTTGATCTCTTTATCGCCGAGCGCGTCGACCTTTACCTTGGCCTCCTGGCCCACCTTGACGTTGTTGATCTCAGTCTCGTCGACGTTCACTTCGACGTTGATCTCTGTCATGTCGGCGATGGTCATTAGCGGCGTGGTCGAGAGGCCGGCGACGGCAAACTCGCCAACGCGCGTCGGGATGTCAGCAACGACGCCGCTCAGCGGCGACAACTGCGTCGCTTTGTCACGACGAATCGTTTG
>Ga0111538_10003689_pt1 | contig 21334 bp, 17 predicted proteins | sample SoiMethybrSBSTD1_FD_79669 | JGI IMG/M metagenome (GOLD analysis project Ga0111538, IMG submission 79669) | Bulk soil microbial communities from a Populus tree surrounding site in Tennessee, USA - Soil MetaG P. TD hybrid SBSTD1 (version 2)... | ecosystem: Environmental > Terrestrial > Soil >... | reverse complement strand
AGTCGGACGTGTTTCTTGGATGGCGCCGCGCTGGTCGAGATCAAGGACCCGCGGATCGGGACCACGCTGGCTGGCCGCTACCAGATCGAAGACGTGCTCGGCGAAGGCGGGATGGCGACGGTTTACCGGGCGACGCATCGCATCGTGAGCCGGCCGTGCGCGGTCAAGATCATGAGCCACAGCTATGCCGGCAATGAAGTGATTCGCGAGCGTTTTCGCCGCGAAGCCAAGGCCGCACAAAAGCTCGCGCATCCGAACATCATCGAGATCTTCGATCAGGGCGAGACCAGCGACGGCGCGCTCTACCTGGTGATGGAGCTGCTCGACGGCGAGACGCTGGCCGACCTGCTCGATCACGGCAAGGTCGCGATCGAACGCGCGCTGCCGATCTTGATCCAGATGGCCCGCGCCCTGGCGCGCGCTCACGACCTCGAAGTGATTCACCGCGACTTGAAACCGGAGAACATCTACCTCGCCAACAACGGCGACGGCACCGATCTGGTCAAGCTGCTCGACTTCGGGATCGCGCGCTCGATGCAGGATACGCGGCTCACCGGGGCCGGCGAGGTCTTCGGCACACCGCAGTACATGGCGCCGGAGCGCATCACCTCGATCGAAGCGGGACCTTCCGCCGATCTCTACGCGCTCGGCGTGATCACCTACGAGATGCTGACGGGGCGGCTGCCGTTCCAGGCCAGCGACGTGGCGACCTGGTTCATCAAGCACATGAAGGAGGCGCCGACCCCGCCGGAGGTTCACGATCCGTCGCTGCCCAAGCCGCTGAACGCCCTGGTGCTCGAGCTTCTGGCCAAAGACCCCAAGGATCGTCCGGTCGACGCGCATCGCGTCCACACCGACCTGGTCGCGATCGCCGGCACGCTCGGCATCCCGATTCCGTCCGAGCCTTCGAGCGAGCCGGACAGCTCGCGCCCCCCGGCCGAAACGCTGCCTCCCGTGGCGATCGACCGCTGGATGCGCCGCACTGTGGTGTTCGAGCAAATGCTGGCGCAGGCCTACCCAAACGGACGGCCGCCGGACCTCGGACGCCTGCTCGGCGACGTGAAAGGGCTGGTCGACGAAGTCGCGCAGCTCCGCGCGAAGAGCGTGGCCAGGCAGCGCGCGCTCGAGGCGATCGAAGGGCGCGGCCGCGACATTCGCCAGCGCTTCGGCCATGCCGTAGACGCGCTCGGCATCGACGCCAGCAAGGCGCGCGACGAGCTCAAGGCGGCGATGGCCGCGGTAGCCGCGCTCGGGATCGAGATGGACCGGCACCGGCAGCGCGTGCTCGACGCGCACACCGAGGCGCTGCGCTGGGAGGGACGCTCGGGGTTTCAAGTGCCCCACCGCGAGCTCGCCGCAGCGTACCGCGCCCTAGCCGAAATGGTGGACGACTGGCAACGGGCGCACGAAAGCCAGAAGAGCGCCGAGGCGCGCGCCGAGGCCAAGCGCGGCGAAGTGATGGACCTGGAGTTTCAGATCAAGGAGCTCAGGGCGGCGCTGGCGCAGCAGGAAGAGTCGCTGGATCGCGAGCAGGAGGCGGGACAGAGCGAGGTCGGCGAGCTCGGGAAAAAGGCGGACGACCTCGAGAGCAAACTGCTCGACCTTGCGACCAAGTTTTGCGCGCCGCTGCGGCGAAAGCCGGAGCTCAGGCCGCTGTTTCTCGAGCTCGAGGCCGAAGTCGCGGCCTAGTGATCAGCGCGGAGAAATGGGGTGGCTGCGAAGGCGAAACCGGCGACGCGCGCAGCGGCCATGCTGGCGCTGCTGGTGACGAACGCGTGTGGCAACGATGAGGCGATCGGGCACGACCCGAGTTCGGACGCCGCCGGCGATGCCACGCTGGATGCTCGCCGGGCCGACTCCAGCGCCGATGTGCACGCGGGCGACTCGGCTAGCGACGCGAGGATGACTGACTCGGGCGCCGACGCGAACCCAACCGACGCAGACCACGACGCGCACGCGGAAGACGCCGGCGACGCGGGTGCGTGTCCCCACTGGCACGAATTCTGCGGGCTTTTCGGCTGCGCCAATCCGGCGCTCTGCGAGGCTGCCGTCCCACTGGTACCGGATGTGACCCTCACCATGCAGGACACGACCGCCGGCGGCCACGGCGACTGCGCGAGCTCGGCGAGCGGCGTGGGCGGGCCGGCCAAATACTACTCGATCGCGATCCCGGTGGGACCCTTCGTGAGGGTCGTCGCGACGCCGACGCGTCCCGACCAGCGCGCGCTGATCCGCGTGCTCGCTGCTTGCGACGCCGAGAAGGTCATGGCTTCGGACATCGCCGCCGGATCCGCCCCCGGCGAGGCGGCGCTGTGCATCAGAAACAGTGGCACCGCGAGCCGGCGCGTGATCTTGGCCGTGAGCCGGTACTCCGGAGAGTACGGGTCGCTGCCGCTCTTTTTCGATCTCTCGGTCACCGTCCACGCCGCCGCGGAGGGTTGCTCGGGAGCGCACGCCACACTTTGACGGCTCGGCCGCTACGTGCCGGTGTAGAGGTGAACCTTGCTGCCGTCGCCCAGGATCAGGTTCAAATCGGTCGACGCTTCGGACAACGCGAGGCCGGCGTCGGCTCCGTCGTTCAAGCTGGCGGTGTCGACCAGGATCTCGATGTTCGTCGAATCGCCCAGACACGACAGCACCTGATTCGCCCCTTGCTGGCCATTGCAGGGGTTTTGATCGGGGCACTTGACGTACACATCGGCAGTCACGTGGTCCGAAGCGGCGTCGTACTGCCAGTTGGCCGACGAAGGATTGACCGGAATGTACACGCAATAGACGAGCGCGGAAGCATCGGGGTTGATCCACGGGTGATCGTTGCCGCCGTATTCCCAGGCGAGCAGCGGAATCACCGGCCGCTGGCCTGGTCCGCACATAAGAAGCAGCTCTTGCGCGGCGGGATCGCCCGCGAGCTGCGCGGGAGTCTTGGCGTTGATGTCCCAATCCTTGCCGCCGTTACCGGAATGCGCGGCCTTGTAGGCGGTGACGCGCGCACGCACCTGATCACACGGCAGCGCGCCACTCGAGCCACCCGTGCCGCTCGCGCCGCCGCTGCCCGCCGAACCACTGCTGCCCGCCGTGCCGCCCGCGCCGCCACCCGCTGCGCCGCTCGAACCACTGCTCCCGGCCGAGCCACCGTCGCCGACTGCGCCGCCCGCACCCCCGGCCCCGCCGCCGCCACCCGCACCTCCCTGGCCTGCACTTCCGCCGCTCGCGCCGCCTGTTCCCGAGCTCGATCCAGCAGTTCCCGCCGACGAGCCACCCGCTCCCGGGGAAGACTCACCGTCGCTGCCGCACGCCGACAACGCCGCACACAACGCCATGGATACAGCAATGCCAGTCGCTGTTCGCGCCATGATCCACACTCCGCCTCTGAGTGATCAGCGCGCGATCCGATGGCTCACGTTTTTTTCGTCTCCGTGGACGCGACACGAAATGTGGAGCGTGCCGCGACGGCGAGCGGTGGTCAGGGCAAAACGTCCGGGACGCGGAGCGGGCGGCTTTCCCCAAAAAATCGAGCTTCTATTGGGCGGCTTACGCTGTCGGGGCGACGCGGTATCCCGGGGACGGAATCGGCTTGTGGCGGAGCGCGAGCTAGCGGTAAAAAAGCGAGCGGGCGAGTGTTGGCTCTTGGCGAAGCGATGCGGATCGCGTTCTGTGGCAGTCATCGCACGGGGAAATCGACGCTGGTCGAGGCGCTTGCTGCCGTGCTGCCGGGTTACGCGGCGGTGGACGAGCCGTATCACGCGATGGTCGAGGGCGGTTACGAGTTCAATCACCCACCTTCGCTCGAGGACTTCGAGGCGCAGCTCGCTCATTCGATCGAGAGCCTGGCCGAGGGCGAGCGCGACGTGCTCCTCGACCGCTGCCCGCTCGATTTTCTCGCTTACATCGCCGCTGACGAGGCGGCGGACGAATTCGACTTCGAGGAGTGGTTGCCGCGCGTGCGTGCGGCAGTAGGCTCCCTGGATCTGATCGTGTTCGTGCCGATCGAAGCGCCGGACCGGATCGTATTTGCTGCCTCGGACGACGACGGGGAGTCGCGCGCGCTCGTCGATGAAAAGCTGAGGGAAATCCTGATCGAGGATTCGTTCGAGCTCGGCGTGAACGCGCTCGAGGTCGAGGGTAGCGTCGAGACCAGGGTAGAGAGCGTGCTGAAGGCGATTCCGCGGCGACGTTGAGCAAATCTTGCTCGAGTCGCGCTCTTTGCTCGAGCGGCGCTTGCGCTACCCGGCGCCCGGAAGCGCGGTGCGCAGCGCCAGGCTGGGGACTCGCCTGGCACGCGAGTTGCGAAGGAGTCGCCACACCTTTCAAGGAGGCTCTGAATCATGTCCTGGTCCAGTCGTATCGTCATGAGTGTTCTCGTTTTCGGACAGTTTGCTCTGTCGGGTTGTACGGAGCAGCAGACGGTGCGGCCGGCCGCGTTCCACGGGAAATGGCAGGAGGTCTGCTCGCATCCGTCGATGAGCGACGCTGCGTACCGCGAAGCTCACATGTGCCACGTCGCGGCGCGACTCGCGGCCGCCGACCGGCTCTCGGCCCGGCGCGCCGAACGAGGCGTCGCGTTCGTGGGTGATTGATTCGACTCGCGATCTCGATGTTCGCCACGCTCGACCACTCGATAGCGGCGCCGACCACCCTTGCGCGCTCGAGAGCTCGCGGTCATGCTGTCGAACCGGAGGCGATGGTGAACCAGCTGAAGCGGTTCGCATCAATGAGAACGTGTGCGTGCGCGGTTGGATTTCTGGCATTCGCGTTCTCCGGAACCGCGTGCGGCGACGACGACGGCGGTAACCAGCCGCCGCAAGGAGGAACCGCGCGCAGCTCGGGCTGCTCCGGGTCGATCAGCTGTTTGTGCGGTACGCCCACGTGCGTGAATGGAGATTGGCGCTGCCCCAACTCGTGCGGCACCGGGGGTTCAGCCGCGCAGGGCGGGACGTCGACCGGAGGCACGACGGGGCAAGGTGGCGCGGACGCGGCGAGCGACGCCGCGGGCCGCGGCGGGGATGCCGGAAGCACCGGAGGCTCGGGGGGCAGGTCCGACGGCGGATGTCTCGGCGATGGAGCCCCCTGCAACAGGCCCGATCAATGCTGCAGCCGTTCGTGCGGCGGGGGCGGCTTCACGGCGCAGTGTCGATGAGCCGGGATAGGGCGTTGCTCGCCGGGGTGGCGTGCTTCGGCTTGCTGCTCGGCGCCACGGATGCGCTCGCGCAGGCGAGATCGCCCGCGGTCGTGCCGCCGAGCCCCGCGGCCGTCGGGAGCCGCTGGTACGGTTGGCAGACGCTCATCGTCGCGGTCCCTTCGCTCACGGTGATGGCCGTGGGCCGCTACGAAAACAGCGAAATAGCATTCGCTGGCCTCGGCGCATTCGTGCTCGGTGGCCCGATCGTTCACGGCGCGCACGGGCACTGGGACAAGGCGGGGGGGAGCCTCGGGCTGAACCTCGGGCTGCCGCTCGTCTTCGGCGTGATCCTTCCCAAGGACTGCACGCGCGACGGGGACGCGCCGCGGAACTCCTCCACGTGCAAGCTCGATACGAAAGCAGTGGTGCCTCCCGGGGTGCTCGTGGGTGCCGCGATCGCGACCGGCATCGACGCTGCGTTCCTCGCGCGGGAAGATGCGCCGCGCGAGGGCGCGACGGTCTCGCGGATCCGTGCGCTTCCGCACGCGGAGCCGCTTCCCGGGGGCGCGTGGATCGGGGCGCGCGGCGTATTCTAGCGCTTACGCGGGCGACGGAGCGGCGGCGACGAGCAGATCGACGACGTAGGGCGTGCCGGCAAGGCCGGCGAGATCGGCAACCGCGACGGCGATCTGACGGCGGCTGGCGTGCGGCGGAATGCCGAGAATCGCCCACTCGGCGGGCGGGCCGGCGCGGTGATCGTTGCCGCGTTCGACGTGCAGGTGGAGATTCGCGCGATAGACGGCGACGGTGAGCGCGGGCGGCGAGAGCACGTCGAGCGCGTGCAGCGCGTAGGCGATGCGATCGAAGCGCTCGGGATCGCGGTACTCGTACTGGCGGATTGGCTCGACGTGTTCGAGATCGTCGGTGGGGCGAGTGTCGGCGCTGCGTCTCATTCCTGGTCGCTCAGCTCGGGCGGTGATCGGCGGTCCGAAACCGATCCAATTTTGAGCCGGCGCATCATTTTTTGCAGCCCAAATCGTGACAGACCGAGCAATTCCGCGGCCCGCGTCTGATTGCCGTCGGTGCGGCCGAGCGCGGTCGTCACCAGCTCGACCTCCAGGGCGTCCACGCGACGGCGAACGTTGAGACCCTCGGGCCGTGCCGCTTCCGAACCGCTGCGGTCGAGAATATCGGGCGTGAGGTGCTCGAGGTCGACCACGTCGTCGGCGAGGACCAGCGCACGCCGGATCTCGTTCTCGAGCTGGCGCACGTTGCCCGGCCAGGCGTGGGCGGCGAGCGCGTCGAGGACGGCGCGCGCGACGCGCACCCGGCGGCCCTTGGCGTGGTGCTCGACGAACCAGCGTACGAGCAACGGGATGTCGGCGGCGCGCTCGCGCAGCGGAGGCACGCGCACCGAGATCACGTTGAGGCGATAGTAGAGATCCTCGCGAAAGCTGCCGCTCTTCACGCGCTGCTCGAGGTCGCGGTGGGTGGCGGCGATCACGCGCACGTCGACCTTGCGCGCGCGCTCGGAGCCGATCGGCCGCACCTCGCCGTTTTCGAGCACGCGCAGCAGCTTGGTCTGCATGCCGAGGCTCATCTCCGCGATCTCGTCGAGGAACAGCGTGCCCTGATCGGCGATCTCGAACAGGCCCGCGCGCGGGCGCGAGGCCCCGGTGAAGGCGCCGCGCACGTGGCCGAACAGCGTCGACTCGAGCAGGCCCTCGGGGATCGCGCCGCAGTTTTCGCTGACGAAGGCGTGGCGGCTGCGGCGGCCATTGTTGTGGATCGCGCGCGCGACGAGCTCTTTGCCGCTGCCCGATTCGCCCGCGATCAGCACGGGCACGTCGGCCAGCGTCACGCGATCGACGACGCGCAGCATCGCGCCGATCGGCTCGCTCTTGCCGACGATCTCGTCGTACGCGAAGCGGGTGTGGCGCGCTTCACGGGCGCGCGCGAGCTCGCGTTCCGCGAGGTCGAGCTCGGCCTCGCGCCGGGCGAGCTCTTCTGCCAGGCGCGCCTCGGCGCGCTGGGCGCGGCGCGCCGCGCGGCGTAAAAGGATCTGATCGCGGGCGTCGGCGATCGCGACCGCGGCCAGCGCCGCGACCATGCGCACCCACGACAGCTCGCGCGGCCCGAAGGCGCCACGGCGCACGCGGTCGTCGAGGTAGACGACGCCGAGCGCCTCGCCGCGGGCCAAGAGCGGCACGCCGAGCACGCTGCGCAGCTTGAGCGCGTGTACGCTGGCGTGGACCTCGGGCAGCTCGCCGGCGGCATCGACGGCCACCACCGGCTCGCGCTGCGCGAGCGCGCGCTCGGCGAGCGTGCGGCTCAGCTCGAGCTGCGCACCGCTCAGATCACGGCGCGCCAGGTTGCGGGCCGCGCGCGGGACGAGCCGACCGCCCGGCGCGCGCAAGAGCAGCAGGCCGCGCTCGACGCCGGTCCAGAGCACGAGCGCGTCCAGCACCTGATCGAGCAGCTGGCGCAGGTTGTCGCGCCGGCCGAGCGCGCGCACCAGGGTCTCGACGTCCGACAGCTGCTCCGGCGCGATCGCCGCCTCGCGCGGCGACTGCACGGCGCCGATCCACGGCAACGCGGCGACCTTGCTCGAGAGCTCCGGCGGAGCGCGGCGCAAGAGCTCGCGCGCCGCTTCGCCGGCGGCCAGCGTGAGGCGGCGCGCCGAGTCGCCGTCGCCCGAACGCGCGGCGAGCTCGGCGCCGGCGGAAAGCGCGGCACCGCGCGCGCTGGTCGGCGCGCGCTGGCTGGAAAGCGCGTTGAGCTCGCCTACCACGAGCTCGGGTAGATCCGGCGTGGCCGCCCGCACTTCGATCCTGGCGCGCGCGCCCCACCAGTCGAGACGCGCTTCGACGGCCAGCGCCGCGTCGCGCGCCAGCGCGTCGAAACGGGCGCGATCGAGCGCGCCGCCACACGCGACCAGGCGGCTCGCCGCCCACAGCCGATCGTCGTCGCTGCTCGCCTCGAGCAGCTGCATCGCGCGCTCGGCATGGGCTTTCGCCTCGGCCGGCTCCGGCGCGACGTCGGCGAGCGCGAGGTGAGCATACGCCGTGCAGCGCGGGTCACCGGTACCGCGCGCCCGCTCCATGGCGTCGAGTGCGGCTTCGCGCGCCTCGGGCCCGGCGCCGATCGCCGCGTAACCGGCGGCGCGCGCCAGCGCCGCACGCGCGGCGTCCGCGGGACGGCGCAAATACTCGAACAGCAGGATCGCGCGCCGCGACGCGGCCAGCGCTTCGCCGTACGCGCCGAGATCGCTCGCGGCCGACGCCAAACCCGTGAGATAAGTCGCTTCCTCGAGCACCGCGCCGGCTCGAACCGCGTGCTCGGCGGCGCTCCGAAATGCGTCGAGCGCCGCTTCGGGGTTGCCCGCTCGCTGCGCGGCCATCGCCGCCACGGCCGCGGCGCGAGCCCGTTCCTCCTCGTCGGCGGCGAGCAGCCGCGCGCGCTCGGCACTGTCCGCCGCGGCAGAGAAGCGGCCCTGAGTGATCGCGACGACCGCGCGCGTTTCGTGGATCGCGGCCGACTCCGGCGCTCCCTCCAGCAGTCCGTGTGCAGCCGCGGGACCGTGCTGCTCGAGTGCGATCCGCGCCAGCGTCGCCCGCCTCCTGGCTTCCGCCGCGGGATCGGTCGAGGTCGCGGCGCCGTCCAGCAAGCGCTGGGCGAGCGCAGGGACTCCCGCCCGCCGCGCCGCTTCCGCCGCTTCGAGCCGCGCCTGCGAGCCGTCCAGCCGCTCGAGAACCAACAGCGCTCGGCCCAACTGCCCGCGCAGGCGCAGAGCCCGCCCCAGGGCGAGCACCAGCGCCGGCGGCGCGCTGCCCGCCACCACCAGCCGTTCAGCAGCGTCGAGCGTCGCAGCATCGATCCTGCCGGAGCCGAAGGCGAGCGCGAGCGTCACCGTGTCTTGTCCGATCGGCTGTGCCGCCGGAAGACCCGAGAGCTCGGTGAGCGTGAACGCCTCGGGTTCGGCGTGGCCGGCCAGCTCGAGCAGGCGCTCGGCGAGCCGTTCCTCCGCGAGCTCGGGTGCGACGGACCAGCTTGCGGCGGCGGGCCCGACAAGCGCCACCAGCCAGCGCGCGCGCCCGAGCTCGTCGAGCGGGTGGAGCGCGATCGATCCCGGTTCGACTGGGCCGCTTCGTAAGGCGGCGATGCTGCGGGCGGTCTCGAGCGCTCGCGACAGCCACTGTCCAGGCGTCCCCGGGACGGCGTTTTCGACGCTCGCATGGCGCACGGCCGCGAGCAGCTCGCGCCGGCGCACGGCAAGGTACGCGCGCTGAACGGCGCGGCGAGCGCGAGCGCGCCGGTCCGGCTCTTGCTCTTCGAAGCCCGAGGCCAGCGCGGCGCGCCGATACACCCAGGCAGCGGACGGTCGTGCCGCCGGAGCTTCGCTGAGCAGCGCACGCACCAGCTCGGCGAGCGGCGCGGCGAGCTCCGCTTCCGCGGCTGCCGCCACCGGCTGCGGCGAGCGCGCGACACGCGGATCGGCAAGTTCCGCCAGCGTCAAACCGAGAGCGAAGAGATCCCGGGCGCGCGCATCGCCGGTCGCGCTCGAGAACACCTCCGGAGCGAGGTAGCGCGGCGTGCCCCCGCGAGGCACGACCTCGTCCGCGGCCGCCGCCAATCCCAGATCGACCAGACATACGCGCCCACTCTCATGCCCACCCCGAACCAGCAGGTTCGCGGGCTTGACGTCACCGTGTGCGGAGCCGGCCGCGTGCAGGTCGGCAAGCGCTTTGCCGACGTCGCGAGCGACGGCGAGCGCGAGCTCCAGGCGGGCGGGAGCGGGACGCTCGGCGTGGACGTCGAGCGCGACGCCGTCGACGAAGGACATCGCAACGAAGGGCAAGCCGCCTTCGATGGGACCAAGCGTCGCGGGCACGGTGCCCGCGTCCACCACCTCGACCAGCTCCGGCGAGTCGACCAGGAGCAACCGTTCGGCTTCGTCGGCGAGCCGGCCGCGCTCTTCAGGGCCACGACCTACTTTGAGCGCCACCCTCGATCCGCCTGCACCCTCGACCAGCCACACCCGGCTTGTCGCCCCTTCGCCGATGATCCGCAGCGGTCTCATCGGTCGCCCCCCGATAGTCAACTCAGTTGTCACCCCTGGGCCTGCTCCTTAGGGCAAATTACAAGCATAAATGGGGCCTATCGTCAACCTGGATGGCAGACTGAGGCTCGATACGTCTGTCGCCGCTGCGGGCTGCTCCGAGCGGTTTAGAAAGCCAAGTCGGGGGATCCCCCGGGGAAACCCCGCTGTTGATCGTGTCCCACCGTGCCCGCAACTGAGCTCCGTGCACGCCGCCCCTTCCAACGGAGGTCAGAGTGAACAAAGGGTTCTCGCTCCTCGCCGCAGTCGGTGTGTTCGCGTCCCTCCTAGGCGCCTGTTCCGGTGAAGAATCGAAGGGCAGCGGCGCCCAATTGAGCGGCGCCGACGGGGGTGGAACAGGCGGCAGCTCAGGCACATCGGGCGACTCGGGGGCGTGCGTGTGGGACGGGACGTCACAGCGCAAAACCCTCGATTGTATCGGAGACGATTACGAGTATCTCGGCTCCGCGTGCCGTTTCACCTGGCACACGTGCGGCCTCGGGCAACCGACAATGGTGCTTTCCGACGTCAGATTCGTCATCGACTGTCGCGTTCAGGACGGGAGTGTGACGTGCGACTGTCTGGACCGCGGCAAGCTCGTCAAGACCATTCCCGCGCCCAGCGACATTTGCTGGGAACAAGACGCGGGCGTGAACAAGAGCCCGCCCCTGGACGAGGTCTATCAGCCTTTCCTTCACCTCTCGGAGAGCTGCTCGTTCTGCACGTACGAGCCGACCTGAGCTGCTGATTCATGATGCGCTCGGAAACCGGGTTTCCGTTCGTAGCGTCGCGGCCGAAGAGCTCGATGTAGAGCACCTTCGGAAGCGCGCCGCCTTCCTTGGTCTGCACGAAAACGCGTTCCAGGTAGCTCGCGCGGTCGCGGATCGAGACCAGCGCGGCGAAGCCGGCATCGCGCCGCACGACGCGGATCGGGCGCGCAGCCAGCGCCGAGAGCTTGAACACGAAACCGTCGGCCCCGACCGGGCCCACGACTTCCCAGCCGTAGGCGAACTGACGCTCGAGCCAGCTCAACGATTCGCGCTTTCCGCCGGACTCGTGCATGACCCAGTAGGCCGATACCGGCTGCTCCAGCTTCGGCCGCCCCTTCTCGCCGAGGTCGACCTCGTATTTGAGCACGTTGCGATTCGTGCTGCGTGCGATCTCGAACAAAACCCGGGGGCTTTGCGCATGAAGTTCAGCCGGACATATCGCGAGCAGAGCACCGATCATCAGCCAGATTCGCAAAGATGGATTGCTCATGGCCTCTTCTTCGGGCATGTCGCCGCGACAGCGAAGAAAACTCGGGGATTTTCACCCCCAGTTTTCGCGCGCGACTCACAATCGACGCGCGCGACGCGATCCCGACACGCTCTTCGGTCAGGGACAGTGCGCGCCGGCCGCGATCCAGCGCTGTAGATCGACCAGCATCGGCCGGTTCATCGGCAAGTCGGCCCGGAGCGGCATTGGCTGGCCGCGCAAAAACCAGTCGCGCACGCGGTTCATCTCGGCTTCCGACGGCGGCAAGCACTGTCCGTCCGGCAGCGGCACGCGGTGGTCGGTGACGCACACGTCGGAGCTGCCTATGCCCGCGTAGTTTTGGGGCCGCATGAGCAGCTTGTACAAGAGGTAGCTGTTTCCGGGATTGCCCGGCTCGATCAGCGGCATTTGCACGCCAAAACGCGCCGGATTCTCGAGGTAACGGCCCCCCTGCGGCCCGATTTCGCTCTGATGCGCCACGCGATTGATCGCGGTCGTCACGAGGCCGGGTGCGCCCGAAAGATCGAGCCCCATCCGCGGCACGCCGACGCAGGGCGAACCGGGTTCGAACGGCTCGCGCGCGTAGCCCGCGGGACAATCGGCCTGGCCGATCGGGCTGTGGCACGAACCGCGCGCACAGCTCCTGGTGCCGAACACGTCGTCGAGAATGGATTGGCAACTGGGTGCCGGAGTTTCAGGGCGCGTCTCACTGGTGGCCGAGGTTCGAAAGTTGAAACGCAAGGGCACCGAGCCCTCTTCCTCGAGATCCGCTCCATCGAAGGAGCGAAACCCGTCGCTTCCGCCGTCCCTCTTGGTCACGATCTCGAGCGTGTGCAGCAGGTTGGCCGCCATCGGCGCGGTCGGGACGAACGACACGACGCGCTCGATCACGTCGTATTGCGGCTGGAAAAAAACCGACGTGTCGGGGGTGCCCGCGAACACTCGAATCGATTGTCGAATCGCGGTCGCAGGTGCGAGGTAGCGATCGAAGCGGAGCTCGAAGATGGCGTTTCGCGGCACTCCGCAGTCCGTGACCCCGCCGTCCTCGGCCGGAGGGCAGTCCAGGCCGGCATTGGGCGGCGGATAGATCGCGACGATGTGGAGCGGCGGCGCCAACGCGGGCTCGAGCTTGGGCTCCCCCTGGTCACACCCCAAGGCAAGGATTGCAGCAAAAAGCAGCGGCCCGGGCCGCTTCGGGAAGAACGGGGAAAACGCCGGTTTCAGCTTTCCGAGTAGAGGTTCAGCTGGTCGCGGATCGTGTCCTCGTTGATGCCGGTACGGATGTGATCCCGCAAGCAATCGGCCAAGGTGTTCAAAAGGTCGTCGACGCCCTTCTCTTCGATGATTTTCGAGAGCAGCTGGCGCGCCTCGCGGCTGTCGTCCTCGCGGAGAAACTCCCGGACGCGCTCGACGGATATGTCCCCCTGGAAGTCCAGGAACATGTTCTCGATCAGGTAGCGAACAAGCTCCTTCACCAAGGACCTCCTTTTCCGCAAAGATTCTGAAAAAACATGCGATCGACGGGGCCGGACCCCGCTCGGGTCCCAGCCTATACCCACGCGGGGAAGGGCAAGGCAAGCAGATTGCGGCACCTTCGAAGCCGATACCCCGGAGGTCACGAGCAATCGGGCGTAAAACGCGGTTTTCAGGGCGCAACTCAGGCGCGCTGGCCGCCCGAGCCGGCACCAGAAGGCCGCTGGCATCAACGGCAGTCGAGGAGCTTTGGATCGGCGGGGTCATGGCAGACCAGACAGGGACGCGCGTTGCGGCGCAGGGCTCCGGCGCAGCGGCTGCGAAAGCCGGTGGGGTGAGGGTTCACGCCCTGCCCTATGATGCCCCCGCCGCCGATGCCACGGCCGCCCACCCGCGCCGTGGCATGACAGATGGCGCAGTCGCGCTCGACGTGACAGCTGACGCAGGCATTGATGTTGCGCTGGGCTTCCCAGGCGTGATGAGCCGAAGTGCGAGGGGGATCGGTCCAGATCGCCTTCGGCGGATGAAAGTTACCCCGGCCGGCGAAGTTGGCGTAGGGCCCGGTCATCGTGACGCCGGCGCGCTGGTGGCAGCCGAGGCAGAAGGACTGCTCGTGGTGGCAGCTCCGGCAGTCCGGGTTGTTCTGGCGTGCGGCGATCGGATGCATGTTGAGCCAGTCGTTCGGGTGCACCTTGAGCGGGCGCACGCGGCCGTCGTGGCAGTCCATGCAGTACTTGTCCGTGTGGCAGTTGCTGCAAAACTGACTGTCGGCGCCCGCCACGGCCTTGTGGCGTTCGATCCAGTCCGGCCCGTGCGCGGCGTTGTGTAGCCAGCGCGGCGGGATCAAGGTGCCGCTGGCAAAGTTCGATCGCAGCATCCCCCCGCGCTCCGTCAAGTGACAGGTCGCGCACTCGCCGCGGGCCGTGCCGCGCGCGGGCACCGGCATCTGGTGACAGCCGAAGCAGCCGCGCATGCGCGGCAGCTGATCCGCGGTCGCGAGCTCGACGTTCTCGACGTTGCCGTGGCACTGGGCGCAGTCGATGTTGCGCTCGAGATGCACGGCGTGATTGAACTTGAGGTTCGGCGGCGGGATCGAGAACGGCAGAGTGCGCTGGCCGTCCGTCTCGCGGTAGCCGATGTGACAGAAACCGCACTGGCCGATCAGATCCGAACCCGCCCGCACCGCACCGCGCACGCGATGATCACTGCCGTGGCAGGCGTCGCAGCGCGTCGCCTTCGGCAGCAGCGAGTCGCTCGAAACGCGACTCGCCCGCGCCTTGTCGTGACAGGTGGTGCAGCTGATCCCGAGCGCTTTGTGTTTCTTGTGGTTGAAGCGGATCGTCAGTTTTTGCGCCGGAAAAATCACCGGGCTCGGCCCGCCGTCTCCCGCGCTGGCTCCCGGCGGGCGGTCCGCAAGCGGGACCTTTTTGCCCGCGGGCAGCGGCGCGAGGCCGTGGACCATCGGATTTTGCGCGGCCGGCAGGTCGGTGCTCGGGCTGGGAGCCTGCGCGCTCGCAGGCTTTTCGAAGACACCGACCAGCAGCCCGACCAGACAGGCGACAAAGAGCAGGGCCGCCGAACGCTCGCGCTCCATCATCGCAGCACCGCCACGTCGAGGGTCGCGAGCACGCGAAAGCGCTGGCCGACCAGATCGTTGATGCTGTGCTCCCACTCGAGACCGAGCCGCGTTTGCTCGAGCGGATAAAAGCCGCCGCCGACCACGTAGGTGAAGCTCGTGACGCCGCGCTCCGGCCTGAGCTCGTCGCTCCAGTCGTACAGGGAGAGGACCAGGAGCGTGTCGTAGAGTCCCTCGTCGAAGTTCTTGTTGGTCGTCAGGTCGGCGCCCACGCGATGGCCGCGGGCGCCGGTCTCGAGCATGCCGCGCAAACCCGTGCTGCCGTCCGACCAGCGATAGCGTCCGCCGAGATCGGCGAGCAGGTCGTGCAAAGTGCCGGTCTCGCTGCGATCGCCGCCGTTCAGCGCGTATTGGCCGGAGTTGCCCTCGGTGCGGAAGGTGCGCACGCCGCCGCTCGCGCCGACGTCGAAGCGCCGGCTCGGTGTAAAGGTCGCGCGTCCGGTGCTGGTCGACATGCCTTGCTGGGAAAACCAGTTGAAAATCGAGTCGCCGTCGAAGGTCGGCAGGTAATACTCGTGCTCGGCGCCGAGGGTGATCTCGTCGGTGGTGTACCAGTCGAGCCCCACGCGGTATTCGCTGACGCGCTGAACGTAGAAGTCGTAAACCACGTTGCCGTTCAGCGCGCCGAGGCGGTTTGCCTCCGCCCGCACGGCATAGCCGAGGCGTTCGCTCGAGACGCGACTGCCGCCGACGGTGCGAAAGCCCTGCCCGGCATCGGCGAAAGGCGCGACCACGACCGTGTCGCGATTGATCACCTTGCGATAGCTGAGCCGGCCGTGGACGAACTGAACGCCCGTGGTTTCGATCGCGAAACCCCAGGCCGGAGCCGGCTTTTTGGCTTCCAGAAACATCGGCCACCGGTCGTAGTCGTAGCCGGTGCGGTCACCGCGGTAGACGCCATCGCCCTCCCAGCGCGGCGTCGACAGCGGCAATCCGCCGCGCTCTTCGAAGCCTGCGAGCGCCTCGAACTGTAGGAACACCGGCGTCGTCAGACGCGCCAGCGCCCCGTCGAACGCCCACATGCCGAGCGCGTCGATCACGTACTGCCGGCCCAGGCGAAAACCGAGATAGCCTCCCGCGTAGTTTCTGCCCTCGAGATAGGCGTACATCAGATCGAGCGGCGCTTGCTCGAGGCCGGGAACGAAGCGGTCGCCGAACTGGGCGCCGCGGTTCGGATCACGCTCCTCGATGCGCTGGCCGAAGTCGACGTCGAGCCGCATCCGCGCTTTGAACGAGAGCTCGGGACCGTAGGGCACGCTGTCGCCCTGGATGCCGTAGACCGCGAGCCCGAGCGTCTGCGTGTAACGGCGCCGCCTCAGCGTCGGCTCACCATACGGGCTGCGCAGCGTGTAGAACTGCGCGTCGGTGGTGGCGTCGACTTCCGTCTCGTACGCGGCCGCCGTTGTTGGAGCGACGCCGAGCCCCAGCACGACGAGCGCCGTCGAAAGCATCAAAGCTCGGACCCGCAGCACTTTACTCGGCGCGCAGCATTGTCCCCCGGTGCGTCGCGGTCAACGCCGCTATGCCGCGATCCAATCAGCGCGGATCGGCCAGGATCCAGCGTTCGATCTGCTCGAGCTCGCGCGCCGGCACGAAATCGACCAGTTCCTCGACCGCGCCGACGCGCTTGATCTCGGCGCCGAGGCGCAACGCGCTGGCCCGAGCGATGGCGGCGAGCAGCGGATGGGGAGAGGTCACGAGCTCGCCGAGCGCCGGCACGAGCTCGCTCGCCCCGAGCTCGGCCGCGATCAACGCGGCCAACGGTCGCGGATCCGCTGCGCTTTCCGGCGCTCGCCGCAGCACGGCCTCGAGGCGCCCGAGTGCCTCGGCGGAGGGCCGCGGCTCGCGGTAACTGCGCGGTGCGAGATCGAGGAGCTCGGCGAGCTCGCCCGCGTTGATCAGGCGCCGCGCCTCCGCCAGCAAGAGCTCGAAGTTGGGCTCGAGCCACTCGTCGAGCGCCGTCGTGCCCTCGAGATCGAGCGCAGGCGGCCGCGCCGCTTCTTCGGCATAGCTCGGAAAGTACGCTTCGAGGCGCTCGAGCGACACCTGCCCGGGGGCGCGGCCTCCCAGGGTTTCCCGCTCGGTGCGGATCGTCACCAGGCTCCAGCGCGTCGCCGGCGTCGCGTGATCCATTTCGTGCACGAAGTCGACCTCGATCGATTTCACTGCGGCCCAGCGCAGCCGCCGCGGCACGGGCTCCGAATGGACGAGCACGCCCCAGGGCACGATCGCGAGCCGGGCGGCATGCGGCGCGAGCGGCAGTGTCGGACCCAGCGTGCGGGCGACCAGGAGCGCGGTGATACCTCCGGCGATGCTGGCCAGAAGCAGCGTGGGCCCGTCGGCGCCCGCGCCGAGCACGAGCCCGAAGCCGAACGTCCCGACCCCAGCTCCCGCTGCCGTGCGAATCACGCCGCTCCGCGACGGACCCGGCGTGAGCCCCACGTAGCGGAAGTCGGGCGGCGGAACGGACTTCGGCACCAGGGATCACTAGCATGGATTCCCCCCGTGAACGTGAACGTGCCCCTGCCCGAGTCCCGATCTCGCGCGCGCGAACACCTGGCGCGTCTCGCGCAACCAATTATCCGTCCCGCCGACGCCGTGCGCCGCGAAGGGCTCACCCCTTCATTCGGCCTCAGCGGCCCAGAGCTTCGGCGCGATTTACGATGCGCGGCGTCAGAAAGATCACGAGCTCGCCGCGGGTGTCGCTCGCGCGGCGCCGCTGAAAGAGCAAGCCGATCAGCGGGATGTCGCCGAAGAACGGAACCTGGTCGAGGTTTCGACCCGTGTTGCGGGTGAAGATGCCGCCGATCACCGCGGTGTGCCCGTCGAGTACGAGAAGGTCGGTCTCGGCCTCGCGCTTCAGGATCGTCGGATCGCCGCGCGGCGAGGTCTGGTTGAAGTCGGGCTCGTCGCGGTTGATCTTGACGTGCATGCTCACGCTGCCTTCGGCGGTCACGTGCGGCCGGACCAGAAGCTGCAGCTTGGCTTCCTGAAACGTCGTCTGAACACCCTGGGCGCTGATCTGCGAAAACGGGATCAACGTACCCTGCGAGATCCGCGCCTCGCGATTGTCGAGGGTCAAGATGCGCGGGCTCGAAAGAATGCGCAGCATGCCGCTCGCTTCGGCCGCCGAGAGCCGCACCGCGAGATTGATCGTGTTGTCGAGCGAGCCGAAGGTGAGCCCGATCGCGCCGCCGGAACCGGTGCCGACCGTGGCCGGCAGGTTGACCGCGAAGTTCGGATTTTGAACGGTGCGCGTGAACGGGCTGAGGCCCGCGGTCGGAGTGTTGGCGTCGCTCGCGCCACCGACCACGCCGACCGAATTCGGAAACGCGAGGCCGGTCGCGTTGCCGGTCGCGGCCGAAAACGTCGCGTCGCCGCCCCACTGAATGCCCACGTCGCGCAGGTAGCGACTCGTCGCCTCGACGATGCGCGCCTCGACCAGCACCTGCGGCGTCTGCGTGTCCAGAGAGCGCGTGAGCTCCTCGACCTGGTTGAGATTGCCCGCGAGATCGCGAACGATCATCACGTTGGTGCGCTCGTCGACGGCGATCGAGCCGCGCTCCGACAGCAGCGAGCGCGCACGCTCCTGGATCTCGCTGGCCTGCGCGTAGCTGACCGGGATCAGCCGCGTCTCGAGCGGCGCCAGCTTGACCTCGGCGGCGCGGCGTGCGACCGCCATCTCGCGCTCCTTGTCCAGATCGGCCTGCGGGGCGACGCGGATCATGTTGCCCTGCTGCACCTTGTCCAGGCCCTTCGCCTGCAGCACGACCGCGAGCGCCTGATCCCAGGGCACGTTGCGCATCTTGATCGTGACGCTGCCCTGGACGTTGTCGGCGGTGACGATGTTGACGCGGCCGACGTCGGCGAGCAGCCGGAGCACGTTGTGGATGTCGGCGTCCTTCAGGTCGAGATCGATGCGCCGGCCGGTGTAGCGGGCCTGCTGCGCGATCAAGACCGGTGTGAACGCCGCGGCCTGATCGCCGTTCGTCGCACGTTCGACCGGAGCCGAACCCGCCTCGGGATCCGCGGCGCCGAGCCCGGGCTCGACGGAAACGGTACGGGCGCGGCGTGCGGCGCCACCGTCGCGCCCGATCCCGGTCACTGTCGAGGGCAGGCTGCCCGGGCGGAAAAACGACCAGACCAGGCTGGTGCCGCTGCGCGTCACCTCGCTGGTGACCTCGCTCGAGCGTTCGACGTCGATCGTGACCTCGCGCTTTCCGTCCGGTCGCGAGTAGCTCGAAACCGCGCGCACCGACCCCCCGAATGCACCGACGTCCAGCGTGCGCGCCAGCCCCTCGGGCAGCACCGCGTTTTCGATCGTCAGCACGGAGCGCGTGCTCGAGGGCGTCGCCTGGCGAAAGCTCGCTTCCTGGCCGAGCTCGATGATCACCTTGTCCTCGAGGCTCCCGTGGTCGAAGCGCACGTCGCGCACCCGGCTGAGCTCGGACGAGGACGCCGCCCGAGCCTTGGCGGGGGCGGCAGCGGGACTCGCGGGCGCTCGGTCGAGCACCCCGAGCTTGCCCGGCACGAGCACGACCACGAGCCGCGTACCCTCGACCGTCACGGAGTACTTCGCGTCCTCGAGCAGCGTCAGCAGGAAGCGAGCGGTCGCCTTCGGTCCCGAGCCGAAGGCCTGGGCCATCACACCCCCGAGCACCCCCGCCTTTTCGACGATCGCCGGCGGAGCCCCGCGCAGGTCCGCGTCGGGCACGTCGATGATCAGGCGGCGCCCGCTGCGTTCCAGGCGCGCACTGAAGGTGGGAACGGAACTGAAGGTGATTTCGATGCGCGCCGAGCCCGTCTTGTCGGTCGCTCGCACGTCGATTGCGGTGGCGTGCCGCGATGCACCCGCCGCCTGCGCCGTCTCGGTCACGGTGGTGACCGCCACGCTGAACAGCAGCAAAAACGCCGAAAAAATACCAGAGGCTCTCATGCTCGCTCCGGATGTCCGAGGCCGACTCGCCCAAGACCTCGTGACCATTCGAGGCCAAAGCGTACCGTCAGCCGATCGAAGCGAACAAATTCCGCGTAGTTCCGGCGTGCGCTTACGTAAGCGCGATCGTCGTGGTCGATTCTTGATTTTGGGGTGAGCCCTGATCGTCAGAACCGTCGGCGGGACGTCCCGAAGCGCAGGTGAGCCGTCTAGCGCCCAGGGACGCCACCCGTGTGAGGCGACGCGCTGAGACGCGCACAGCTACGACCCCCCAAAATCCCTTCCTGCCTTCCGATCTTCCTGTGAATTCCCCTCTGGAAACTTGAAAGTGTGCCCCAGCCGGTCTGGCGTCTGTCGCTTTCGGCAGAGGGGACCAGGCAGGTCCAGGTCCCGAACTCACTCAGACGCTACGATGGATCCTTCGGGGCGGAGCGGGATGACCTTGGTCGCGCTCGGGACGTCGGGGTTCGCCGGATCGTCGCGCACGAGCACGATGTCGCCGTCACGGATGCGATCGATCCGCCAGTTGATCTCGAACGAGGCCCGGCTCGAAGCGCCGGCCTGGACGACCTCGGGGCGGCCGATCAGCTGGCCGCGCTTGACCACGTGCCCCTTGCCGCTCGGGTCGAGCAGCATCGCCATCGCCGGCTGGATGCGGGTGACGATGCCGACCAGCTTGAGCTCGTCGATCGCGTATTGATCGAGCAGGACGCGCCGCTGCGACTTGACACGGCCCCGGGCCTCCTCGACGAACAGGGTCGCGTACGAGCGGAACGGATCGCGGCTGCGCTCGTTCTCCGCGAACTCGGCTTCCTGGAACTCGATTTTGGGCGCGGCGCTGGCGGCGCCGGGGGCGACCGCGCTGCCGGGCGGCGCTGGAGCGGCCGAGCCCTTCGGAGCGGCGCTGCCCGTGGGCTTCGAGCTTTGCACGATGTCGTCCTTGCAGCCGCCGAGTACGGCGCCACAAAGGCCGGTCGCGAGCGCGAGCGGGAGAGCGAACTTGGCCAAGCTCACGGCTTGCCTCCCTTGGGTGCGGCGCGCTTGTCTTTCTTCTCGGCCTTGACCTCGGTCGCGGCGCGGAAGGCGGTCGCCAGCGCCTCGACCTTGACCAGAAACTCGTCGCCGTCCTTCCTCGGATCGGTGAGCGAGATGTTCTCCATGTTGATGATGCGCTCGAGCTGGCCTACCCCGTAAAAGAACTTCGCGACCTGATGGTACTTGCCGAAAACCTCGAGCTTCATCGGCACGCGCGCGTAAAACTTCTCCGATACTTCCGGCTGCGGCGTCCACGCGCTCAGGCTCACTCCGGCGATGTTCGCCACCGCCTGGAGCGAGCTCAAGAAGGACGGGTACTCGGTGGAGGTCGGCAGGATCTTCTCGAGCTCGCGCGAACGTTGCTGGCGCTCGCTCAGCTCCTGCAGGTCCTTCTGGTATGCGAACTCGACCTTGCGCGCGTCGGCGAGGTCGTTGCGGAGCTGGCGCTCGCTGCCCTCCGCGGCCTTGATGCTGCTGGCGATGTCGCCGTAGAACACGACGAAGTAGGCGACGCCCACCAGAACCAGGAGACCCGCGCCGATGCCGACTTTGGCGAGCAGCGGGAGTTTTGCCAGGCCCGATTCGCGCGCCGCCATCAGTACCTCACCGAGGCTTCGAGCTGGAACGTGACCAGGTCGAGCCCGAGCTTTGCGTCACGCTGCTTCTTCGCGGGCAAGAGCCTGACGTCGTAAAACAGGCTCGACAGCGAAAGCCGGCGCGCGAGCTCGCTCACGTCCTCGCCGTCACGCGCGAGACCCTCGAGCCGGACTTTGCGCTGCT